>Ga0194061_1000493_pt1 | contig 24068 bp, 20 predicted proteins | sample SepL2221m_MetaG_FD_163423 | JGI IMG/M metagenome (GOLD analysis project Ga0194061, IMG submission 163423) | Anoxic zone freshwater microbial communities from boreal shield lake in IISD Experimental Lakes Area, Ontario, Canada - Sep2016-L224-21m | ecosystem: Environmental > Aquatic > Freshwater >... | reverse complement strand
GGCACCCCCACCTCTGGCACCCCACCACCCAGGTGGCCAGCGCCGATCCCCCCCTGCGGGCGGTGCGCGGCCGGGGCGCCCTGCTGGAGCTGGACGACGGCCGGCAATTGATCGATGCCATCAGCAGCTGGTGGGTGACCCTCCACGGCCACTGCGAGCCGTCGATCGCCGCGGCCGTGGCGGCCCAGGCCGCTGAGCTGGAGCAGGTGATCTTTGCCAACTTTCGCCATCCCGCCGCCGAACAACTGGCGGAGGCCCTCAGCGCCCGCAGCGGGCTGCAGCGGCTGTTCTTCTCTGACAACGGCTCCACCGCCGTGGAGGTGGCCCTCAAAATCGCCTGGCAGTGGTGGCGCAACCGGGGGGAGGAACGGCGGCGGCTGATCGCCTTCGAGGGGGCTTACCACGGCGACACCGTGGGGGCCATGGCCCTGGGGGCTCGATCCCTGTTCTCCGCCCCCTTCGACGATCTGCTCTTCGACGTGGCCCGGGCCCCCTGGCCCGCCACCTGGTGGGGGGACGACGGTGTGGAAGAGCGGGAGCGGCTGGCGTTGGAGCGGCTGGAGGAGTTGCTCACCACCCCCACGGCGGCCGTGATCCTCGAGCCCCTGGTGCAGGGGGCCTCCGGCATGGCCATGGTGCGTCCCGCCTTCCTCCAGGAGGTGCAGCGGCGGGTGCGCTCGGCCGGTGCCCTGCTGATTGCCGATGAGGTGCTCACGGGCTTCGGGCGCACCGGCAGCCTGTTCGCCTGCCAGAGGGCAGGACTGCAGCCGGATCTGATGGCCCTCTCCAAGGGGCTCACCGGCGGCTTCCTACCCATGGGCGTGACCCTGGCCAGCGAAGCGCTGCATCAGGGATTTGTGGGAACCCGGCCCGGGCTGACCTTCTTCCACGGCCACAGCTTCACCGCCAATCCCCTGGGCTGCGCGGCCGCCCTGGCCAGCCTGGCCCTGCTCGAGGCCACCCCCGGGCGCCACGAGGGCTTCGAGGCCCGCCACCGGCCCCATCTCGAAGCCCTGGCCCAAGCCCCCCTGGTGAGCCATCCCCGCCTGATCGGCACCATCGCCGCCTTCGACCTGACGGTGGATGAGCCGGGCTACCTGAACCCCGTCGGCAGGGCCGTGCAACGGCACGCCCTGGCCGAGGGCGTCTTCCTGCGCCCCCTTGGCCAGGTGATCTACCTGTTGCCACCCCTCTGCATCGACGACGTCCAACTGGAGCGCTGCTATCGGGCAATCCGTGGGGCCCTCGATGGGCTCTAGCTAGGGGCCCGCCAGGATGGCCGCCTCGGCATCGGCCCTCGTGAGGCCATAGGGGAAGCGCCGTTCGCTGACCTGCCCCTGGTCTTGCCAACGCACCACCAAGGAGTCCACCTCCAGTTCAATGCGGGCACTCCATAGGGGCTGATGGAGGTCCCAGAGGCAGGGGTTCTGCTGGTCCTGACGACCTCCCAACTCTCGAAGCCAGTCTTCCAGCGCCGGCAACGGGTGGTGGTAGAGGGGTGTCTGGGAGCTAGGCAGTGGGGTCATTCCCGGCGGCGAGGCCTGGTCGAGGAACAGTCTGCACGGCACCCGCCACCGCCTCCCCTGCCACGGGCTCCAGTTCCACAGCCTCCCCCGGCCACCAGCTGGGCTGGTGGACCCATTCGGCGCCCCGGACCCAGGCCATGCCCACCCCCAGGGCCAGGCTCGCCACCAGGGCCAGGGCCAGCAGCACCAGGGCGAACCACTCGCCGCCGGAAAGGGCCCGTCGCACCGGCAACGGCTTCGGTTCCGTCCGCCGAAGGAACGGAACCGGGGGACGGGGGGCCGCCGGCCGAAAACGGGCGTCGTAGGCCTGGCGCTGCAGGGGATCGGCGAGGGTGCCGTAGGCCTCCTTCAAGCGGCGGAAGCGTTCCTCGGCCTCCGCAGCGGGCAGGCTGGTGGTGTCCGGGTGGTAGCGCTTGCTCAGGGTGCGGAATGCCCGGCGCAACTCCTCCACCGTGGCGGTGGTGGGGAGCTGCAGGAGTTCGTAATGGGTCTGTCCCGGGGGTGGTGGCCCCGTCTGAACCGGCCCCGTGCCCTTGGGTTCTCCGCCTGCCAACGCTGAAGCACCGGGTGTGCGGGATCCTAGAGAGATTCCCACTTCCAGGCAGAGCGGATGAGCGCCGCAGCCGGTCCCGCCCAACCCATCCTTCCCCCCGACCAACTCTGGCAAGCCCTGGGTTGGACGCCCGATGCCGGGCAATTGGAGCAGCTGCAAAGGCTCCAGCAGGAACTGCGCAGCTGGAATGGCCGCCTCAACCTGACCCGGCTGGTGGAAGGCGACGACTACTGGGTGGCCCAGGTGTTTGACAGCCTCTGGCCCCTGAGGGATCTGCTCAAGGACCCCAGCGATGCCCTCGACTGCGTTGATGTGGGCACCGGCGGTGGCTTCCCCGGCCTGGCGGTGGCCATCGCCCTGCCCCGGGCCCGCCTCACCCTGGTGGATTCGGTCGGACGCAAGACCGAGGCCGTCCAGGCGATGGCCGCGGCCCTTGGTCTGGACGAACGGGTGACACTGCGCTGCGAGCGGGTGGAGAGGACGGGTCAGGAACGGGCCTGCCGGGGGCGCTTTGATCTGGCCATGGCCCGGGCGGTGGCGGCGGCGCCCGTGGTGGCGGAGTACCTGCTGCCCCTGCTCCGCCCTGGCGGGCGGGCCCTGCTCTATCGGGGTCAGTGGAGCGAGGAGGACGCCGAGGCACTGGATCGGGCCCTTGGCCCCCTGAAGGGGCGCCTCGAGCGCGTGGAGCGCCGCGATCTGCCCTCTGACCGGGGCGTGCGCCATGCCCTGACACTGCGCGGCGTGGCCCCATGCCCGCCCGCCTACCCGCGCCCCGTAGGAGTGCCCAGCAAGCAACCCCTGGGATCGCTGCCCTGAGGCTGGGGGGAACGGTCAGAGGTCGGAGTCGGCGGCCATCAGGCGCTGCACGGCCGTTCCACCCACCCGATCCCTGAGCCGCCTCAGCAGACCAGGGATCCGCTCCGCCCAGGGGCTTGCGGTGAGCACGGAGAGCAACTCCGCCTCGCTCACCTCGCAATCCAGGCCATCGGCATTGGCACCGGGGAACCAGTGGTTGCCCTGGCCCAGCAGGCCATAGCGGGCCTTGGCGAAGCCCTCCAGGTCCCAGGCTTCCAGCAGGTTGTGGAGCCAAAGCATCACGGGCAAGTTGAGGCCGCCCGGGGTGGCCTGCCAGGCCGGCAGCCCCTCCTCCCAGCTGGAGAGCCATTCAGGGCCCAGGGCCTGCCGCCGGGCCCCCTCCAAGCGTTCCAGAATGGGCGGCAGCAATTCAGCGGCCCGCGGCAGGAGATTCACCGCCTCGAGGTGCCGGTCAAGATCCGCCGGACCCGCCGCACCAACGCTGATGGTGTGGATCCCTTCGGCCGCCAGACAGAACAGATCGTTGAAGACGATCGGATGGAGCGGAGCGGTGAGGTCGATCAAGCGCTGGGACGGGGTGTGCAAATGGCCTCCCTTGTCGGTGGGGCTGATCACGAACACCCCCATGTCATGGGAGCGGGCAGCGTCGATTGCGGGCCCGTTGTCCTGGCGGATGTAGTACCAGTGCAGGTTGATGTAATCGAAGGCATCGGAGGCGATCGCCTCTTGGATCAACGGCAGGGGGGCATGGGTGGAGAAGCCCACATGGCCGATACGCCCCTCCCCCTGCAGGCGCCGCACCACCTCCAGACATCCGCCAGGCCTGAGGGTCTGCTCCAGGTGCTCGGGAAGGTTGAGGCCATGGATCGTGAGCAGGTCAAGCCGGCGCACCCCCAGCCGCTCGAAGCTGAGGGCCAGCTCCGCCTCGAAGGCGGCGGGATCGGCCTGGGCAGGCACCTTGCTCTGCAGGATCCGCTGGCCATCGGGGCACTCCGGCAACACTCCGCCCAACTGGCGCTCGGAGGTGCCGTAGTGGCGGGCCGTTTCAATGTGGTGGAACCCATGGGCCACCGCCTTGGCCAGCGTCGCCCGCAGGTTGGCCTGGCTCTCGGCGGTGATCGCATCGGCCTCCAGATCGCTCCAGCTCTGCTGGAACCGCATGCCCCCAAGGGAAAGGACGGGCATGGCCAGCTCCGTGCGCCCGAACCGGCGTGTGGGCAGGCCCCCGCCTCTGGTCATGGCCGAACGGCGTGGGCCCGGGGCAGGGTGCGCTTGAAACGGGCGGAGGAGGGCAGCCCCAGGGGCTGGAGTTCCTGACCCCGCAGGCGCTCCTCCAGGGCGTTCAGCTCGTCGTAGGCGACCCAATGGATGCAGTCCACCGGGCAGGTGTCCATCGCTTCCTGGATCGTCTCGGTGCTGTCGCCGTCCTGGCGGAGGGCCCTGGAGCGGCCCCAGTCGGGCTCCACCATGAACGTGTTGCAGGCCACGTGGGCGCAATAACGGCAGCCGATGCAAACCGCCTCATCCACCCATACGGCCTTTTGACGCAGGGCTCCCCCCAGGAGGGGTTCAAAACCCGTGGGTTCCAGCCGCGGCGCGGCCGCCGCCGAGTAGGCGAGAGCGGGATCAGCCACGGGGATCAACCGTCCCAGCGGGTCACCACCAGTTCAATGCTGCCGTCCTGGAGTTGGGTCTGTTCGCTCACCTGGAAACCCTCCCGGGACGAGGCGGCCAGGATCGAGCGCAAGGCATAGCGCTGGGTGAGCTGGGCCAGAAAGCGCTCCACCGGCACCTGCTGTTTCCACAACTCAAGGTCGGTCACGAGCTCGAAGCTGCCGCTGGCCTCGTTCCATCGGAAGCCGATGTCACCACCTTCGTTCTGGGGAAGGGTGAGGTCGGCAAGAACGGTCTGGCCCCGGTAGCCACGCACGGGGCGCTGGCCTTCGCTCGGGACGTGGCCCAGATCGCGGAGCGCCTCTACGAGCGCCTGACGATCGCGGAGCTCGGTCTTGACGGTGCTGAAGTGCGACATCAGGACACAAAAATCAAAGGGAAGCGGCGGTGACGGCCTGGGGGGCCTGGATGGCCTGGGCCTGCGGTTGGAAGGCGTCTGAGGTGCTGAGCCGCTGCTGAACGACGCCGAGGCTGGCTTCGATGCGCTCCGTCAGCTGTTCGCAGCCGGGGCCGCGGAACCCTTCCACCAACTCCTCAACCCGGCCGTCGGGGCGGATACGAAAGCGGATGGTGGCCTGGGCCATCCCCGAATGCAAGAAGGTGTGGAGAAATCTAACCGGGTTGCAAGCCGATGGCGTTCAGCTCAGCAGTCCGTCTTCGATCAGGGTCTGGAGCCGCTCCAGCACGGGCGGCTGCTCCAGTTGCTCCAGGGCCACCCGGGCCTCGTCACGCACGGTGGGATCCCCATCCCCCAGCAGGGTCGCCACCAGAGCCTCCACCAGCTCCTTCTGGCGGGGCTCCACCAGATCGCCATAGAGGCGGCCTAGGGACCAGGCGCTGTTGCTACGCACCACCGGTTCGCTGTCGATGCGCAAACTGAGGAGCAACTGGGACGCCGCCTGGTCGGCCTTGGCCAGGCCCGTGGCCCCCACATCCGCCAGGGAGCTGGCGGCCCAGAGGCGCACGGCCGCCACATCCGTCTCCAGGGAACGAATCAGGGGACCCAGCACCGGCCCGTCGGCGTAGTTGCCAAGGCTCCAGGCCACCGCCTTGCGCACGTAGCCATTGCTGTCGTTCTGCAACAGGGCAAGCAGAGGGGCCAGGGCCCGGGCATCGGGATTGCGGCCAAGGGCGTAAACGGCGCTCATGCGCAGGACCGGGCAGCTGGCCTCCAGCAAAGGCAGCAGCAGGGGCGTGGCCCGGGGATCCCGGTGTTCACAGAAGATGCGCAAGCCCTGCATGCGCTCCTCATGGTTCCCCCCCAGCAGCGCCAGGCCCAGGTCACACTCGGCCGCCACATCGGTTTCGGCGAGGTCAAGGGCCTCCAGCTCGTCGAGCGGATCGCCCAGCAGTTCCTTGGCCAGCTCCGTCGCCAGCATCTCCGGATCGAGCGCCAACTCGGCGTGACTGATCGAGAAAGGAGGTGGCCCTGAGGATGGCGGCTCAAGGGGCGGCGGCGTGGAGGGCGGCGTGGAATCCGTCATGGACCGATCGTAAAAGCCCGACGGCGGAACGCCTGTGGCGGATTCAACCGATCGGGGCGGGGGCGGCCATGTCGCCCGGCAACCAGATGCGGGCACTGACGGCAAACAGGGCCAGGCCGAACAGCAGCACGATGGCCGCGGGCAGAAGGGTGGAGCGGAGGAATTGCACGGTCACGCTGGCGATGGATGCATTCTGATCGCCAGCGTGCTGGGTAGGGTTCGCCGAGCCGCAGGCCCGCTTTGGCCCCCACCCCAACGCCCCCGCTAACGGGACCCGTTCGCGGTACCACCAGGCGGCTGATTGCCGTCGGGGCCGAGGGGGTGGCCAGCGGCGCCCCCCTCATGGTGGGCAGCAAACTGCTTCAGGGCTGGTTGACCGCGAGCGGCGTGCCCCTGGCCCTGATCGGTCTGATTCCGCTGGCGGAACTGCCCTACACACTCAAACTTTTCTGGGCACCGCTGCTGGATCGCTGGCCCATCCCCTGGCCAGACCGGCGCCGTGGCTGGCTGCTGGTGATGCAGGTGCTGCTCGTGGCCGTGATCGCCGCCATGGCCCTGCTGAGGCCCAGCACTGACCCCGCCAGCCTCACCGCCATCGGCGTGGCGGCTCTGGTGCTGGCGGTGTGCAGCGCCACCCAGGACATCGCCGTGGATGCCTACCGCACCGACCTGCTTCCTGAAACCGAACGGGGACCTGGTGCGGCGGCTGCGGCCCTGGGTTATCGGGCGGCGATGTTGGCCGTGGGGGCGGGGGGCTTCCTGCTGGCGGATCGCCACGGCTGGCCCGCCGCCTTTCTGGCCGCCGCGGCATTGGTGGCCGCGGTGATCCCGATCACGATCACGGCCCCGAAGCTCCGGCCGGTGGAGCATGCGGTGACCAGCCTGCGCCAGGCGGTGCTGGGTCCGACGCGGGAATTTCTGCATCGGGCAGGACCCAGTCGGGCCTTTCAACTGCTGCTGTTGGTGCTGCTCTACCGCTGGCCCGATGGGCTGCTCAATGCCATGGCCATCCCCTTCCTGAAGCTGAAGGGCTTCAGCGATGCTGATATCGGGTTGGTGCAGGGGGGCTGGGCGATCGCGGCCACCATGGCCGGCACCGTTCTGGGCGGGGTTCTGTTCACCTGGCTGGGCATGAACCGCTCCCTGTGGCTGTTCGCCATCGCCGGGGTCGCCGGCAACCTCAGCTACTGGGCCCTCGCGCGCTTCGGCGGTGGCTTCGGCGGGCTGATTGCGGCCGTAAGCCTGGAAAACCTCAGCGGCGGCATGGTGGGCGCCGTATTCGTGGCTCTGCTGATGAGCCTGTGCAACCCCCGTTTCTCTGCGACCCAGTACGCCCTGTTCTCGGGGGTCTATGCCATGAGCCGATCGCTGCTGGCGGCACCGGCTGGCGTGGTGGCTGAGCAGGCAGGTTGGCCAACCTTCTTCCTGATCACTGTGGCGGCAGCGGTGCCGGGTTTCGTGCTGCTGGCGAAGCTGGCCCCTTGGGGAGAGTCCGAGGCCCGCGGGGCCTTTGACCCCCGACGGGATCCAACCTGATCCCCCAGGATGGCACCTCTGCCATTGACCTTTCCGCCCTAAGCAGCAACCAAACGTCTGCGCAGTTGGCCGCAGGCGGCGTCGGCGTCGAGCCCGCGGCTGGCCCGCACGCTCACGGCCACATGACGCCTCTCCAGCACCGCCTTGAACGCCTGCACCCGGTCCGGGGTGGGGCGCTGGAAGTCCTCCTCCTGGATGGGGTTGTAGGCAATCAGATTCACATGGCTCTGGAAACCCCGCAACAACTGGGCCAGGGCATCGGCATGGCGCGGCTGATCATTGACCCCCCCCAAGAGGATGTACTCGAAACTCACCCGCCGGCCGGTCATGGCCACGTAGGTGCGGCAATCCTCCAGCAACTGCTCGATCGGGTAGGCGTGGGCCGTTGGTATCAGCTCCTCCCGCAGGGCCTGATCGGGGGCGTGGAGGCTCACGGCCAAGGTGAACTGGGCACGCCCCAACCTGGCCAGGGCCAGTTCCGCCAGGCGGGGCAACGTGTGGGGCACCCCCACGGTGCTGATTGTGATCTGACGCTGGGCCATGCCCAGATCCCGGCAGAGGCAATCGGTGGCCGCCAGCACCGCCTCAATGTTCAGCAGCGGTTCACCCATGCCCATGAACACCACATGGCTGGGGCGCTCCCCCATCACCTCGCGCACACTCAGCACCTGGTCGACGATCTCATGCACCTCCAGGGAGCGCTGCAGGCCCCCTTTACCGGTGGCGCAGAAGCGGCAGGCCATCGGGCAGCCCACCTGGCTGCTGACACAGACCGTGAGCCGGCCTTCGGCTGGGATGCCCACCGTTTCCAGGCTGAGCGCATCACCAGTGGCCAACAGCAGCTTGGTGGTGCCGTCGCGGGCGACGCTGCGGTGGAGTTCGCTGGAGCGACCGATCAGGGAGCGGCCACTGGCCCGCTCCCGCTCCTGCAGCTCCGATCGCCAGAGCTTGGGCAGGACGGTGATCGCCTCAAGGCTGCGGGCCCCTTTGGCGTAGATCCAATCATGGAGTTGGCGACCACGGAAGGCCGATTGACCCTGGGCAACGGCCCAGGACTCCAGTTCCTCGCTGCCCCACCCCAGGATTTGGGGCATGGGCTCCGAAGAGGAAGGGGGCGGGCCCGTCAGGGCCATGCCAGCAAACCGTGCCCGAGCCGAAACTCCACCACCAGCAGAGCGATGAACCCGAGCATGGCCAAACGACCATTGAGGCGCTCCGTGTGGGCGTGGAAGCCGAAACGGGGCAGGCGGCGCAGGGGGATGCGTTTCGGTTCAGGCAAGGTCATCGACGTTTCCTGGGAAGGTCAGCACGGGACCCGTTGCCTCCATTGAAGCGAAGGGCCCTGGCCACCGGGACGGAATGAACAGGATGGTGGCAGCGGGGAGGAGGCAGGGCCTCAATCCTCGCTGCTGAGCAGACCCTCCTCCTGGAGACCCTCAAGGGCCTCGGGGTCGGGAATCAGTTCCTCCTCAAGACCATCCTCGACGGTGGGACGAGCAAAGGCAGCGAAGGTGCTGGCGGTGGCTTCGATGCCATGGCGGCTGCGGGTGGCCTCCAGGTCCTCGTCGGAGGGATCCTCAAGCACGGCCTTGGACACCACCGAAGGAGCCGCCGGCATCTCGACGGTGTAGTCGGGACGGAGGTTCTGCATGCGGCGGTAGCTGCCCTGCTCCTCATCGAGGATGTCGGGGTGGGGGCCCGCCTCGGCCCTCAGCTCCTCCTCGAAACCGCTGAAGCCCGTGCCGGCCGGGATCAGGCGACCGATGATCACGTTCTCCTTGAGACCACGCAGCCAGTCGCTCTTGCCTTCGATGGCGGCCTCGGTGAGCACCCGGGTGGTCTCCTGGAAGGAGGCCGCCGAGATGAAGCTGTCGGTGTTGAGGGAGGCCTTGGTGATCCCCAACAGCACCGGGGTGAACTCCGACGGAGCACCGCCGGTGATCGCCATGGCCGAGTTGACCTGCTCCACCTGGCGCAGCTCGATCAGCTCGCCCGGCAGCAAGGTGGTGTCGCCCGCATCCTCGATGCGCACCTTGCTGGTCATCTGGCGCACGATCACCTCAATGTGCTTGTCATCGATGGTGACGCCCTGGGATTTGTAGACGTTCTGCACCTCCTGCACCAGGCGGAACTGGAGCTTGGAAATCGCCTCACGGGCGGCCTCCAGGGAGGGCTTGCGGCCCCGCAGGTCGTCGAAGTAGCACTCCAACATTTCGTGGGGATTGACCGGACCATCGGTGAGGAACTCGCCGGCGGTGACCTGCTGGCCATCGCTCACCATCAGGTTGCGACCCAACAGGTTCGGGTATTCGTTGATGACGTCGTCGTGTTCGATCACCGTCACGGTGACGGAGTCGTCGTCATCGGCCAACTTGATCTGCACCGTTCCGGGCTTGCGGCAGAGGATCGCCGATTCCCGGGGACGACGGGCCTCCAGCAACTCCTCGATCCGGGGCAGACCCTGCACAATGTCGCCGGTTTTCTGGCGTTCGAACACCAGCAGTGCCAGGCCATCGCCGCGCTGCACCAGTTCACCGTTGCGCACGTGCAGAACGGAGTCGGGGGAGACCATGTAGGGCCGACCGAGACGCAGGGTCACGGTGTTGGCACCAATGGCCTCCACTTCGCCACAGTGCTTGGTGAAGACTCCTTCTGCCAATTCGTCGCCTTCGACGACCCGCTGGCCAACAGTCACCAGGGGCTTGGCCGAACCCAGGGAAAGGTCGTCGGTGTCGCCCGCGCGCTCGACGATCAAACGGCGGATCGGTTCGCCGTCCACCACATGGGGCAGCTGCACCACGCCGTCCTCCTTGCAGAGGATCTGGGTGGTGGCCACCACATCACCGCTCTTGACGGCGATGCCGTCCTCAACCTGCAGCTCGGTATGGGTGGAACCGTGGCTGGCATCCGAGAGGGTGTCGCGACGCACCAGCAGGGATTCCAGAATCACCAGCTGCAACCGCTCGATCGTCTTGGCGCGCTTGTCGGGGACCGATTCGACGTCCACCGTCATCTGGGGGGTGGTGTCGTAGGTGTCCAGGATCAGCTGGGTGCGCAGCAGCTCGATCCCCTCCACCGACTTGATCAATTCGCCGTCCTTGTAGGTGAGGCGTTGGATGGCCTTCAGCCCCAGGGAAGGGCCACCGTTCTGCTTCACCGATCCAAGATCGGGCAGTTGGGCCTCATCGGGGATGGCGTATTCCTCCACCGGCCGCAGCAACAGGGCGCCGCCCTCGGTGGTATCGACCGCTTCGACGAACAGGATCGCTTCCGCCTTGAGACCCGGGGCAATCTCGTCTCCGGGATTGACCATGCGGCCGTCACCGCCATAGCGGGCCAGCACCTTGGCATCGGAGATCAGGTGGAGCTTGCCGGTGCGCACGATGATCTCGCGCAGGATGTCGTTCTTCTGGGTGACTGTGACGATCCCGGCGGTCTGGCTGAAGATGTCCTTCACCACTTCGGTGCCAGCTTCGATCCACTGGCCGTCCTCGATCATCAACAGGGAGATGTCCTTGTTGATCTCGTGGGTTTCCTGGGGGATCCAAAGCAGGATGCCTCCCTTGTTGACCTCGTAGCCGTTCTTGGCCGAACGGGCCTTCTTGATCGACAGGCCAGGGGCGTACTTGACCAGGCCTCCCGTTTGGGTGCGGAAGCGGTCATCGGCCAGTTCGGCGATCACTTCGCCGCCATTGATCTTGCTGCCCGGGTGGGTCTTCAGCACGTAGCGGGTGTTGTCCTTGCCCTCCAGGTGCCAGTTCTCCCCGGAATGGGTGGAGGTGGAGATCAGCTTGCAGTCCTTGAGGGTGAGGCTGGCCGTGACGATCTGGACCTCACGGGAATCGCCGGTGGACTCCCGCAGGCGCACGGCACCGCCGTACTCGCTCACCAGCCGGCTTTCCGCCAGCACATCACCGGTCTTGACCGGCTTGACCCCCTGCACCACGGGCTGGGCATTGGGGGGGAGGTTGTAGACATCGCCACTGAGAACCCAGAGCCGACCGAGCCGTGTGGCCTTGTGGGTGATGTTGCCCTGGCGGTCGGTGACTTCCTTGGGCTGAATCACATCGTCGTAGTGCACCTCGCCCGCCAAGTCGCAGATCACATCCTTGGTGGCTTTCTCGACGCTCTTCTTGGTGGTGGCGCCAGCGGAGATCTGGGCCAGGATCGTGTCGGAGGGCAGGGTCTGACCCGCGTCGACGAACAGGATCGAACCACTGGTGATCTCCAGGGTCTGGAGCTTGCCCTTGCCACTGGGCTTCACCTTGAGGGTGAAGTCGGTTTCGGCGATCTGGGCCTCCACACCGTGGGGGGTGCGATACGGACGCACGCGGCCGCGTTTGTCGAACTCGATCGTGCCTTCAACAGTGGAGCGCACCACACCGCTCTCCGCCGTGGACACACCGCCGGTGTGGAAGGTGCGCATGGTCAGCTGGGTGCCGGGCTCCCCGATCGACTGGGCGGCGACGATGCCGACGGCCTCGCCGAGGTCGACCAGCTCGTTGTGGGCCAGGGCCCAGCCGTAGCACTTGCGGCACACCGAGCGGGCCGCCTCGCAGGTGAGGGGGGAACGCACCAGCACGGTCTTGACGTCCGCCGCCTCGATGGCACGGGAAGTGGGTGGATCGATTTCACCATCGCGATCCACGAGCACCGTGCCGTCGGCCGTGACCACGGGCTCCGCGGCGAGACGGCCGACAAGCTTGGCGAAGAAACGCCCCTTCTCGTCGGCGTCGATCGGGATGCTGCGGGTGGTGCCGCAGTCGTCCTCACGGACGATCACGTCCTGGGCCACGTCCACCAAACGGCGGGTGAGGTAGCCCGAGTCGGCGGTGCGGAGGGCGGTGTCCACCAGACCCTTGCGGGCGCCGTAGGAGGAGATCACGTACTCGGTGACCGTGAGCCCCTCGCGGAAGTTGGTGCGGATCGGAAGGTCAATGATTTCCCCCTGGGGGTTGGCCATCAGGCCCCGCATGCCCACCAGTTGGCGCACCTGGGACATGTTCCCCCGGGCGCCGGAGTTGGCCATCATCCAGACCGAATTGAGCGGATCGTTCTCGTTGAAATTCCTCCGCACGGCCGCCACGAGCCGTTCATTGGTCTCGGTCCAGGTGTCAATCACCTTGGTGTGGCGTTCCACTTCGGTGATCTCACCAAGCCGGTAGCGCTCCTCGGTGGCCGTGATCTGCTCCTCGGCCTCCTGCAACAGGGCTGCCTTGTCACCTGGGATGCGCAGGTCGTCGACCGAAATCGACACCGCAGCCTGGGTGGCGTAGTGGAAGCCCAGATCCTTGAGCTCATCGGCCATGGAGGCGGTGGCCGCCGTGCCGTGGTTCTTGTAGGCCCAGGCCACCAGGTTGCGCAGGGCCTTTTTATCGATCACCCGGTTGCGGAACGGGGGCGCCCCCTTGGCCAGGGGAGCAGAAGCACCCAGCACCGGGACTTCCGCGGCCTTCTCGGCAGCGGCCTTGGCAGCGGCCTTCTTGGAGGTCTTCTTGGCGGGGGTGGTGGTCATGGCGGGGCGCAAAAAAGGAAGCGGGGGAAGGAGGTGGGGGGCGTTCGGTGCGGCCCGGATCTCAGGTGGCGGCCACGGCAGAGATGATCGTGTTGTTCATGACGACCCGTCCCACGGTGGTCAGCAGGTAACGGCTGATCAGGGCACCGTCTTCATCGAAGCGATCGCGACGGTATTTCCACTGCTCAATGCGGGTGCCATCGCTGAGGGTTTCCTGCTTGAGGGCCGCATCAGCTTCGTCTTCATCGTCCACCTCACCGGTGAAACGAACCCATATCCAGTCATGGAGGGTGAGGTGCTTCTCATCAAAGGCACTGAGCACGTCGGACAGGCCAGCGAAGGTGCGGCTGCGATCGCCAAAATCGGGTTTGGTGGCGCCGGGCTGGACGGCGGTGAGGTAGTAGGCGCCGAGCACCATGTCCTGGGACGGGGTGATGATCGGCTCCCCCGTGGCCGGCGAGAGAATGTTGTTGCTGGCGAGCATCAACATGCGGGCTTCGGTTTGCGCCTCGATCGCCAGGGGCACATGCACGGCCATCTGGTCACCGTCGAAGTCGGCGTTGAAGGCAGGGCAGACCAGGGGGTGCAGCTGGATGGCCCGGCCATCCACCAGCTTCGGTTCGAAGGCCTGGATACCAAGGCGGTGCAGCGTCGGAGCGCGGTTGAGCAGGATCGGATGCCCTTCGATGACCTCCTGCAACACCTGCATCACCTCATCGTCGGCCCGCTGGATCAGCTTTTTGGCGGCCTTGATGTTGTTGACGATGTTTTGCCGGATCAGGCGATGGATCACGAACGGCTGGAACAGCTCGATCGCCATCTCCTTGGGCAGACCGCACTGGTGCATTTTCAGCTTGGGGCCCACCACGATCACGGAGCGACCGGAGTAGTCGACCCGCTTGCCCAGCAGGTTCTGACGGAAGCGGCCCTGCTTGCCCTCAATGATGTCGCTGAGCGACTTGAGCGGCCGGTTGTTGGCACCCACCACCGTGCGACCGCGGCGGCCGTTGTCGATCAGGGCATCGACGGCCTCCTGCAGCATCCGCTTCTCGTTGCGGACGATGATTTCCGGGGCAAGGATCTCCTGCAACCGCGCCAGGCGGTTGTTGCGGTTGATCACCCGGCGGTAGAGGTCATTGAGGTCGCTGGTGGCAAAGCGGCCCCCATCGAGCTGCACCATCGGGCGCAGGTCGGGGGGGATCACGGGGATCACATCCAGCACCATCCATTCCGGGCTGGCACCGGTGGCGATGAAGTTGTCGATCACCCGCAGGCGCTTGATCAGCTTGGCCCGCTTCTGGCCCTTGCTACCGGCGATCTCCTCGCGCAGTTGTTCAGCAATCTCGGGAAGGTTGAGATCTTCCAGCAGGCGCTTGAGCGCCTCCGCACCGATGCCCACCTCGGGCTCGTTCTCGATCTCCGAATCCTCGGCGTAGATCTGGTCCTCGATTTCGAGCCACTCGTCCTCGGTCAGCAGCTGCTTGTAGGTGAGGTCCTTGTGGTCACCCTTTTCGAGCACCACATAGCAGTTGAAGTAGACAATCTGCTCCACATCCCGCAGGGGCATGTCAAGAAGAATGGCCACGTAGCTGGGGATCCCCTTCAAGTACCAGACGTGGGACACCGGCGCCGCGAGCTTGATGAAGCCCATGCGGTGACGTCGCACCCGGCTCTCGGTGACCTCCACGCCGCAGCGCTCGCAGACGATGCCCCGGTGGCGCACCCGCTTGTACTTGCCGCAGTGGCATTCCCAGTCTTTGGAAGGGCCGAAGATCTTCTCGCAGAAGAGCCCATCCATCTCCGGCTTGAGGGTGCGGTAGTTGATGGTTTCGGGCTTGGTCACCTCGCCCACCACCTGCCCGTTGGGCAGGGTGCGCTGCCCCCACTGCATGATCCGCTCGGGGGAAGCGAGCGTGATCTTGACGTAGTCGAAGTGGTTCTCGGTGCGGAGATTGCTGTTGGTCATGGCCTAGTAGCGCGCGGGGGTCGAGGAAGCGGTCGGATCCGGGGGAGAAAGGAAGCCCTCCCCGATGCATCAGCGATCAGTCGTCATCGAAATCCGCGACGCCGAGGGATTCGTAGGTGGGACGGTTGGGGGTGCTGCGGCGGGGGTTGACGTCCTGCATGAGGTCCACTTCCTCGCCGGCGTCGGTATAGACGGCGATGTCCAGGCCCAGGGACTGGAGTTCACGCATCAGCACCTTGAACGACTCCGGGGTACCGGGGCGCGGAATCGGCTTGCCCTTGACGATGGCGTTGAGTGCCTCGTTGCGGCCCTGCATGTCGTCGGATTTGACGGTGAGCAGTTCCTGCAGGGTGTAGGCGGCCCCGTAGGCCTCCAGGGCCCAGACCTCCATTTCCCCGAGCCGCTGGCCGCCCTGCTGGGCCTTGCCACCAAGGGGCTGCTGGGTCACCAGGGAGTAGGGGCCGGTGGAGCGGGCGTGGATCTTGTCGTCGACCAGGTGGACCAGCTTGAGAATGTGGGCATAACCCACCGTGACCGGCTGGTCGAACGGCTCACCGCTGCGCCCATCGATCAGTTGGATCTTGCCGGGGTTGTCGGGGTTGTAAACCCAGTCTTTGCCTGGCTGTTGGCTGGCCGCCTCCAGGTAGGCCTGCACGGTTTCCTTGGATTTCTCCGCCCCATACATCTCGTCAAAGGGCACCACCTTGACCCGGCAATCGAGGTGGGCGGCGGCCCAGCCCATCAGGCACTCGAACACCTGGCCCACGTTCATCCGGCTCGGCACGCCGAGGGGGTTGAGCACGATGTCGATCGGGGTGCCATCGGGCAGGTAGGGCATGTCCTCCCGGGGGAGGATGCGGCTGATGATGCCCTTGTTGCCATGGCGACCGGCCATCTTGTCGCCCACCTGGATCTTGCGCCGCTGGGCCACGTAGACCCGCACCACCATGTTGGCGCCGGGCGGTAGTTCGTCGCCCTGCTCCCGGGTGTACATGCGCACATCCACCACCCGGCCCCGCTCGGTGCTGGGCACCCGCAGGGAGTTGTCGCGCACGTCCCGGGCCTTCTCGCCGAAGATGGCACGGAGCAGCTTCTCCTCGGGGGGCTGGTCGGATTCACCCTTGGGGGTCACCTTGCCCACCAGGATGTCACCGCTCTCGACGTAGGCGCCGATGCGGATGATGCCCATCTCGTCGAGGTGGCCGAGGCTCTCCTCCGCCACGTTCGGGATCTCCCGTGTGATCTCCTCGGGTCCGAGCTTGGTCTGACGGGCTTCAATCTCGTACTTCTCGATGTGCACCGAGGTGTAGAGATCGTCCTGGACGAGCCGCTCGCTCACCAGGATCGCGTCTTCGTAGTTGTAGCCCTCCCAGGGCATGTAGGCGATCAGCACGTTCTGGCCGAGGGCGATCTCACCGCCCTCGCAGGCGGAGCCGTTGGCCAGCACCTGACCGGCGATCACGGGGTCGCCCTGCTGGACGATCGGCCGTTGGTTCAGGCAGGTGTCCTGGTTGGAGCGCTGGTACTTCTGCAGGTGGTGGATGTGGTCAACCCCCTGCTCATCGCGGATCACGATCGCCGTGGCATCGACGAAGGTGACCGTGCCGTTGACCGTGGTGATCGGCACCATGCCCGAGTCGCGGGCCACCTGGGTTTCCAGGCCCGTACCCACCAGGGGCCGCTCGGGCCGCAGCAGGGGCACCGCCTGACGCTGCATGTTCGAGCCCATCAGGGCGCGGTTGGCGTCGTCGTGCTCGAGGAAGGGGATCAGGGAGGTGGCCACCGAGATCACCTGCACCGGCGAGAGCTGGACGTAATCCACCTGCTCGGGGGGCACTTTCTCGAAATCCTGGCGGTAGCGGACCGGCACCAGTTCGGCGGTGATGCGGCCGGTGGCATCGGTGGCCACGTCACCGGGGGCGACGCGGCACTCGTCTTCGAGGTCGGCCGAGAGATAGATGGGGTCACCGCTCTTGATCACGATGCCGTCATCGACCCGCCAGAAGGGGGTTTCGATGAAGCCGTATTCGTTGACGCGGGCGTGGGTGGCCAGGGACCCGATCAGGCCCGCATTGGGACCTTCAGGTGTCTCGATCGGGCAGATGCGCCCGTAGTGGGAGGGGTGGATGTCGCGCACGGCAAAACCCGCCCGCTCCCGGGTGAGGCCCCCTGGGCCGAGGGCGCTGATGCGGCGCTTGTGGGTCAGCTCGGCCAGGGGGTTGGTCTGGTCCATGAACTGGCTCAGCTGGCTGGAGCCGAAGAACTCCTTGATCGCCGCCACCAGGGGCTTGGGGTTCACCAGCTGGGCCGGGGTGAGCGATTCGGTCTCGCCGACCGTCATCCGCTCCTTAATGATCCGCTCCAGGCGGTTGAGGCCCACCCGCACCTGGTTCTGCAGCAGTTCGCCCACCGAGCGCACCCGGCGGTTGCCGAGGTGGTCGATGTCATCGAGGCTGGCCCCGCCCACGTCGAGTTCCAGATTGATCAGGTAATCGATCGTGGAGAGCACGTCCTCGGGGGTGAGGGTGCGCACCGCATCGGGGATCGTGAGCCGCAGCTTCTTGTTGATCTTGTAGCGGCCGACCCGGCCCAGGTCGTAGCGCTTGGGATCGAAGAAGCGGCTGTGCAGCAGCTGCTGGCCGCCGCTCACCGAGGGAGGTTCACCGGGGCGAAGCTTCTTGTAGAGCTCAAGCAGGGCCTGGTCTTCCGAGGAGATGCCCTCGTCGTTGGCCGCCTCGATCGACTTGCGGTAGTACTCGGGATGGCGCAGCTTGTCGAGCACGTCGTTGTCCGACAGGCCGATGGCGCGCATCAGCACGTGGGCATTGATCTTGCGGGTCTTGTCGACGCGCACGTGAAGCAGATCGTTCTTGTCGGTCTCGAACTTGAGCCAGGCCCCGCGGTTGGGGATCAGGCTGGCGTTGAAGGTCTTGCGGCCGTTCTTGTCCTGTTCGTCCTTGAAGTAAACCCCAGGGCTGCGCACGATCTGGTTGACGATCACCCGCTCAGCGCCGTTGATGATGAAGGTGCCCCGCTCGGTCATCAGCGGCAGTTCGCCGATGAAGACCTCCTGCTCCTTGATCTCACCGGTCTCCTTGTTGAGGAGGCGGCAGGTGACATACATCTGGGAAGCGAAGGTGGCATCGCGCCGCTTCGCCTCTTCCACATCGTGGCGGGGACGCTTCAGCCGGTACTCGCTGCCGATGAAGTGCAGCTCAAGCTTGCCGGTGTAATCGGTGATCGGCGAGAAGCTCTCAAGCTCCTCGATTAGGCCCTTCTCCAGGAACCATTTGAAGCTCGCCCGCTGCACCTCGACCAAGTCGGGGAGATACGTGGCGGTCTTGGCGACCTGGATCGCGCTGCTCATGCGGTGTCCTGCAGGAACGGTTTGAAAGGGGGGAATGGCCTGGAGCTCCCACGCGAACAGCCGTCCCTTCGCAGGGACGGCTGGGGCGCGGCGATGCCTAGAGAGCTCGGATCAGGACTGCCGACGACGACAAAGCACCGAAATTGGTGGTGGACGCTTTCGGAAGGCAGAAGCACGAACGGAAGTCGATTTCGCTGCCAGGCCAATTAATCATCATACACTGGCAACCGGCAGCCCAAAGAGGCTGGAAGCATTGGCCGTGCTGGCACGGGCCACCTGCTCCACACTCTCGCCCCTCAGCTCCGCCATCCGCTGGGCCACGGCGGCGACAAAGGCAGGTTCGTTGCGCTTACCCCGGCGGGGCACAGGCGCCAGAAATGGGCAGTCGGTCTCGATCAGATAACGATCGGATGGCACCTGGCGGGCACAGGCGTGGGTGGCCTCCGCCTTGGGGAAGGTAACCGTGCCGCTGAAGCTGATCAGCAGACCCAGTTCCAGAAAAGCGGCCATTTCCTCGGGTGTGCCACCCCAGCAATGCATCACTCCCCGGGGGCAGCGGCCAAGGGCCCGCAGCCGGCGCAGTTCCGCCAGCATCGGTTCAGCGGCGTCCCGGCAGTGGATGATCACCGGCAGATCCAGTTCCACCGCCAGATCCAGCTGGGGTGCCAGCACGGCCAGTTGCTGCTCGAGATTGGAATCACGAAAGAGATCCAGGCCCAGTTCGCCAATGGCCACCACGCGCGGATCGGCGAGGGCCGCTTCGCGCAGCACCTGCTGGGTGTCCGGCTGCCAATGCTGGGTGTCGAGCGGATGGACACCGACGGAGTAGCGCAGCTCGGGAAAGCGGTCCGCCAGGGCGCGGATCGCAGGAATCTCCGATGGTTCAACACAGGCGTGAAGCAAGGAGACCACTCCGGCTTCCCGCCAGCGCAGGGCCACCTGCTCGAGATCGTCGTCGAAATTTCGAAAGACGATGTGGCAATGGCTGTCCACCAGGACCGGAGAGACCTGGGGCTGGGAAAGCTCCTGCGATGGCGACAACGCAGCCGTCATCGGCTCAAGCGGAGACGGCGGCTGGCTCGATCGCTTTCTTAACGGCGGCGCTGAGGCGGGACTTCTGGTTCGCACCGGTGTTGCGGTGCAGGACCCCCACCTTCACGGCCTTGTCGATCTTGCTGAAGGCGGCGTTGAGACTGGTCTGCACGGCCTGCTTGGTGGCATCGCCGGGCTGCTGGGAATAGGCACTGACGGCCGTGATCGTGCGCTTGATCAGCGTGCGCACAGCCGATTTGTAGGTGCGGTTCTGCAGCCGGTTGCGCTCGGCGATCAGGATGCGCTTCTTCGAAGAGGTGTTATTGGCCACAGGCGGTTTCGGCGCTGACGGAGCAAAAGAAGATCGTACCTCCCCCCCCTTCCCCCACCACCCCTCATCCGCTTGGGCCTAGCCTGATCCTTCGCACCCTGAACGGGGACCGTGGCCGCCAGCCCCCTGACGAACTCCGCCCCGATCCAGGAGCCCTTGGTGGTCACCCGGCTGGACGATGGGGAGGCCGCGGGCCATCGGCTGGAGGCCATTGCCCAGCGCACCGGAGGCGCCCAGAGCCGGGAAGCCGCCGATCGGGTGGACGAAATCCTTGAGCAAGTCAAGCTGCGGGGCGATGGGGCCCTCCTCGAGTTCAGCGAACGCTTCGACGGCATCCGGCCGGACCCCTTGCGCGTCCCGGCCACCGAGCTCCAGGCAGCCTGGGACGCCTGCCCGGGGGATCTGAGGGCGGCCCTGAGCCACGCCCACCGCCGCATCCTCGATTTCCACCAGCGTCAGAAACCCCGGGATCTCGACGTGAAGGGCGTGCATGGAGAACGGCTGGGCCGGCGCTGGCGGCCGGTGGAGCGGGCCGGCCTCTACGTACCGGGCGGCAGGGCCTCCTACCCCAGCACCGTGTTGATGAATGCCGTGCCCGCCAAGGTGGCGGGGGTGAAACGGCTGGTGATGGTCACCCCCCCCGGCCCCGAGGGGAAGATCAACGGCACGGTGCTGGCGGCGGCCCATCTGGCCGGTGTGGAGGAGATCTACCGGGTGGGGGGGGCCCAGGCCATTGGCGCCCTCGCCTACGGCACGGCCACCATCCCGCGGGTGGATGTGATCACGGGCCCTGGGAACCTTTACGTAACCCTGGCCAAGAAAGCTGTCTACGGAGTGGTGGGCATCGATTCGCTGGCTGGCCCCAGCGAGGTACTGGTGATCGCCGACCACAGCGCCCGGGCCGACCAGGTGGCGGCCGACCTGCTGGCCCAGGCGGAGCATGACCCCCTGGCGGCGGCCATCCTGCTCACCACCAGCGCCGATCTGGCCGAGGCCGTACCCGGAGAACTGGCGAAGCAACTGGCCAGCCATCCCCGTGCCGAGCTCTGCCGCGCCGCCCTCAAGGACTGGGGCCTGATCGTGCTCTGCCCCTCCCTGGAGGCGGCGGCCCAACTGAGCGACCGCTTCGCCCCAGAACACCTGGAGCTCCTGGTGGAACGGCCCGAGGCCCTGGCTGGCCGCATCCAGCATGCGGGGGCCATTTTTCTGGGGGCCTGGAGCCCTGAAGCGGTGGGGGACTATCTGGCGGGCCCGAACCACACCCTGCCCACCTCAGGCACGGCCCGCTTCGCGGGGGCCTTGAGCGTGGAAACCTTCCTACGCCACACCAGCCTGATCCAGTTCAACCGCCAGGCCCTGGAGGCCACGGGAGGGGCCGTGATCGCCCTGGCCGAAAGCGAGGGGCTCCACAGCCATGCCGAGTCCGTGCGGCGCCGGCTCGACTGACGCCTAACGGCGTTCCAAGTCGCGCACGCCGGGCACGCCATCGATCACATCCCCCACCAGCACCTGGTCAGTGAGGTTGACGAACAGGCCGTTCTCCAGCACCCCTGGCAGGTTGTTGATCGTGGCCTCCAGGCCCAGCGGATCGGCAATGCCCCCAGCAAATTTCACATCCAGCACCAGGTTGCCCTGGTCCGTCACCACGGGACCCGCCTTGCGCACGGCCATGCGCAGCTCGGCGACGCCACCCAGCTCCCCCAGCTGGCCCTGCACCTGACGCCAGGCCCCCGGCAGCACCTCCACCGGCAGCAGGAAGCCCAGATTCAGCCGGTCCACGAGCTTGCTGGCATCGACCACCACCACAAAGCGGTCGGCCCTCCGGGCCACCAGCTTCTCCTGCACATGGCAGGCTCCGCCCCCCTTGATCAGCTGGAAGTGGGGGTCCACCTCGTCGGCGCCATCGATGGCCAGATCGATGCGCTCGATCGCATTGAGGCTGAGCAGGGGGATGCCCAGCTCGGCCGCCAGCACCTCACCCTGGAACGACGTGGTGACCCCGGTGATGTCGCTCAGGTCGCCCCGCCGCAACCGAGCCCCCAGTTCCCGGATCATCAGGGCGGCGGTGGATCCCGAGCCCAGGCCGAGCACCATGCCGTCCTGGATCTGCTCCACGGCCGCCGCTGCCACCGCCGCCTTCATGCGGTCCTGAAGATCAGACATGGCGCGCTTGCGTAGGCGCGTGACCGTAGCAAGGGGGGGCTGGGCGGCTCAACCAGCCTGGGGCAAGGCCGCCGGCCGAATGGAAAGTTTGAGTTCCGTCTCGCCGCGCAGGACCGTGACCGGCAGTCCCACCCCCACCTTGGAGGCCTCCACCGCCTGCAACAGCTCGGAGGGATCGTTGATGGGCCGGTCGGCCACGGCCACCACCAAATCCCCCCGACGCAACCCCGCAGCCTCCGCCGGACTCGACTGAAGCACCTTCTGCACCAGGGCCCCGTCCCGTTCCGGCAGCCGCAGCAGGGCATTGGGGTCGTCGTTGTTCTCCTTGGCGCGGCGCACCGTAAGGGGCACCAGTTGGAGCCCCAGATAGGGGTGGACGACGCTCGCGCCGGTGCTGAGCTGGCGAGCCACGCCCTTGGCCAGGTTGATCGGGATGGCGAAGCCAAGGCCAGCCCCGGGCCCCGCCCGGACCAAGGTGTTGATGCCGATCACTTCGCCATCGGCGTTCACGAGGGGGCCGCCGGAGTTGCCCGGATTGATGGCCGCATCGGTCTGGATCAGATCGAGGCGCTTGTCGGAGAAGCCCAGGCTGTTGATGTTGCGGTGCAGGCTGCTGACGATGCCGAGGGTGACCGTGCGTTCCAGTCCATAGGGGTTCCCCAGGGCAATCGCCCAGTCGCCCACGGCCAGGGCCTCGGAATCCCCCAGGGGGGCTGCCTGCAGATCCGCCAGATGGGGGATCCGCACCACAGCCAGATCGGTGACCGAGTCGGCCCCCATGACGGTGCCATCCAGGTGGCGTCCATCGGCAAGGGTCACCTCCACCACATCGGCATGGTCGACCACATGGGCATTGGTGAGCACCAGCCCCTGGGCGTCAATCACGACGCCGGAGCCCTGGCCCCGCTCCCGGGTGCCACCGGGTGGGTCACCGAAAAAATCACGCAGCAGCGGATCGGTGAACCCCTGGTCGAAGTTCCCCGCCGGTGCCACGCGCTCGGTGTCGATGCGCACCACCGCCGGCCCCACCTGGCGAGCGGCGGCCGCCACGAAACTGTGGCCCCCAGGCTGGTCACTGGCCGCCGCAGGCCCAGGCCAGAGCAACTGGGAGACCAGCACCAGGCCGAGCAGAAAGGTCCGGATCCGGATCGGCATGGGGACGCTCAGCATCACAGGACGCTAGGCAAAGAAGTTGATCGGCCGCCACCGCGGGCCGATGGATCTAAGTTGCCGCAACCCGACCAGCTACCTCCATGGCCGTGATCCCCCCCGGCACGCGCAAGCGCTGCAGCCTCTGCCAGGTGGAGATCCAGGGCATGGTGGGCGGCAATGACCGGGTTCTGTTCAGCCTGGGGCCGCCGGCCACCCGGGCCAAACTCTGGGCCCGGGTCTGCCAGTACCTCAAGAGTCCGGAGCAGTGCCGCCAATGCCTCAACCAGGACGCCGCCCTGCGCGGCGAAGTGGTGGGATCGGACTTCTACGCCGAGCCACCGGCCCTGGATCTGAGCTCCCCCTGATCACGTAAGTTGAGCGTGTGCCCGGCGGGCATCAACCTTTTGTGCGGGCTCCGGTCCGTGACAAGGGCAGTTCACTGCAGATGCCGGTCGGGCCGCCCGACCCGCTCCAGCGTCCGCCCCTTGCCCCATCCCCGCCTGCCCGATCTGGATGCCCTGGCCCGCCAGCTGGGTGCCACCTCGGGTTTCGAGGTCTGTGGCGTCCAGGTGCAGACCCATCGCGTTCCGATGACCGTGCTGGTGCAACTGCGGCCGGCCGGTGGCGGCGACGTGACCCTTGACGACTGCGCCCGCTTCAGCGGCCAGTTCGGCGAAGCCCTGGAAACCTCCGATCTGCTCGATGAGCCCTACGTTCTGGAGATCAGCAGCCCCGGCATCCCCGAGGAACTGACCGAGGAGCGGGACTTCCGCAGCTTCCGGGGGTTCCCCGTCGTTGTCATCAGCCGCGATGACAACGGTGTCGAGCGCCGACGGGAGGGTCTGCTGCTCGAGCGCGACGAGGAGGCCGTACACCTCAACGTCCGCGGCCGCCGAAGCCGCATTCCCCGCTCCGAGGTGGTCACGGTCCACCTCACCACCCCCGAAGAGGCC
>Ga0194061_1000492_pt1 | contig 24082 bp, 23 predicted proteins | sample SepL2221m_MetaG_FD_163423 | JGI IMG/M metagenome (GOLD analysis project Ga0194061, IMG submission 163423) | Anoxic zone freshwater microbial communities from boreal shield lake in IISD Experimental Lakes Area, Ontario, Canada - Sep2016-L224-21m | ecosystem: Environmental > Aquatic > Freshwater >... | reverse complement strand
GCGCGAGGGCGATGACGCTCGGCAGCCACATCAATCCGAGAAAAACGCCGAGTGAAGTTGCGACGCCCTTGCCGCCCTTGAAGCCGAGCCACACGGGGAAGCTGTGACCGATGATGCACGCGAGCGCAGCCACGATGCCGTCCCACGAAGCGTCGCCGGAAAAGCGCACCGCGAGCCAGTGCGCGAGCCAGACTGCGGCCACACCTTTGAGCACATCGAGCGCGAAGACTGGGAGGCCGTAGCGCCAGCCGCACACGCGCCAGACGTTGGTTGCGCCGATGTTCCCGCTGCCCTGCTTGCGGATGTCCACGCCCTTCAGCCGCGCAGCGAGCAGCCCGAACGGGATGGAGCCGAGGAAATATCCGCCGATGAGGCTGAGGGCGAGAGTGAGCACGCGCGGATGGGATGGAGGAGGGTGCGGGGTGTCAAGCGCGGCGGGCGGGTGTCTGCTGCGTTGGACGTTGAGCGTTGGACGTTGGACGTTGAGCCCGCCGCAGGCGTGCCACGAATGTTGAGCGGCTTTCAAAATCCACTGCGCCGCTGCGCGGAGCTTAACGCCCAACGCCCAACGCCCAACGTCCAAGGGTGGACACATCCCGTGGTGTCCGATGGTTACTTCACTTTTTCGTAGAAGCGCAGCTTCTCGATTTTGCTGCCGAATTCCTTCAGCGGGTAGAGGCCTTTCGCCGCGCCTGCACCGGGATCGCGGGTGAGGTAGTCGAGACCGTCCTTGCCGGCGATGACGACGAAGTGCGTGATGCCGCTCTCGGTGCGCAGGCGGACGATGACGGGATTCCCGCGCGCGAGATTTTGATCGATCAGCTTGTAGCTCGGATCGTCCTCGTAAACTTTGCGCGCGATGTTGCCGGTGACTTCGGCGGCTTTGTCCCAATCGAGCCAGCCGTTGCCGACGTAGCCATTTGCGTCGGTCACGAGTTTGTTGAGCCGGCCGGGGTCGGTATCAATGCCGTAGCTCGCGAGCACCATCGCGGCGGAGGCGACGGCGCAGCCTTCCGCGCCGAGCGTGGCGGGCGTGTTGCCGAGCTTGTCGTTGCGCCAGCGGTCGTCGGCTTGGCGGAAAAGCGGCACGTCCAATTCCAGGCGTGGACGCTGAAATGATCCGCCGCTCGGCTCCAGCTCGCCGACACGGTTCCAATCGGCTTCGGCCCGTTTGCGCGTCTGCCAGTGATCGTAAAAATGATAGCCGAGGCTGCCGCAAATGGTGAACGCGATGCAGAGGAGCGCGAGGCGGAGTGTGCGTTTTCTGTCGGCCTGCGATGGTGTGAGCGGGTCGTTGGTCATGGGTTGGAGCAGCGGAGCAAAACTTTTCCGGCGCGCTGCGGGCGCTGCGCGTGCGCGAGGGCTTCGGCGATTTCTTCGAGGGGATACACGGCTTCGACGGGTGTCGCGATCACGCCGCGTGCTGCGAGCGATGCGAGTTCGGCGAGCAGCGTGCCGGCGGCGGATCGGCCGGCGCGCTCATACCAGTGCGTGATCCAGAACCCGCGCCACGCGATGTTTTGGAAAATTAGCATGCCGTTCGGAATCTTCAGCGGCTGCCGCGCCATCGCGCCGAAGGTCACGATGGTGCCGCCGAACGCGAGCGCGACTGCGATCCTCGTGGCGCTGTCGCCGCCCACGGAATTCAGCGCGAGCCGGATCGGTGCGCCGCCGGTCGCCGATTTGATTTCGGCGGAAATCTTTTCGCCCTCGACGAGCACGACATCCGCGCCATCAGCCTTGAGTTCATCCACGAGTTCCGCGCGGCGGACGATGTTCACCGTGCGCCAGCCGAAGTGACGCGCGAGCCGGATCACGCAGCGGCCCACGGCGGAGTTTGCGGCGTTCTGCACGATCCATTCGCCGGGTTGCAGCGTCGCAAATTCGCGGAGCATCACGAGCGCGGTCGCGGGATTGATGCGCAGCATCGCGGCCTGCTCCAGCGGCACGTCCGATCCGATTTTCACGAGATCCAGCGCGGCCACATTTCCGGCCTCGCGCCATGTGCCGAAGCCGTGCGGCAGCAGCACCACATCGGCCGCAGCAAGGCTGCTCACATCCGCGCCGCATTCTTCGACGATGCCGACGCCCTCGACGCCGGGCGTGCCGGGCAGCTCGGGGCGGATCGGATATTTGCCTTCGAGCACGTTGATGTCCGCAGGATTGATCGGGGAAAATTTCACGCGCACGCGCACCTCGCCTGCGGCGGGTGAGGGGAGATCGAGCGTCTCCAGTTTTGCGACGGCCTGCGGCTCGCCATGCTCGCGGATGATGATGGCGCGGGCTTTTTGCATTGGTGCGATGACGATGCCGCGTCGTGCGATTGCTGCAAGCCCGGCAGCAAAGTAGTCCTGCGCTTCAGCGCGCAACGACTTTCGGATTTCGACGGCGCGTCCAGTTTTGTGCGGTCTCGAGGGCAGAAGCCCGGGACTGCTTTGCGCGCCTCGCCCGCTGTTCCGATGCGGAACTCGGAACGTGGAGCGCGAAGAAAAAATCAGCCCGCCTCCTGCCGTCGGCAGCTACGGGAAAAAAGCGCCAAGCGCGGGGGGAAAAGGGAAGGGCGGGCGAGCTTCTGATTTCGGGGAAATGCTCGTCCGCCCTTGGAGGAGGAATCTGTTTTTTGCTATGCGGTCGGCGCGGGTTCGCTGGCTTTTGCCGTTCCGACGGATTTGAAGATCAGCTCCTTGTCGGTCGCGGTGACATCGGCGGTGTCGCCGGGCTTGAATGTGCCCTTGAGCATCTCCTCGGCCATCGGATCCTCGAGGTAGCGCTCGACGGCGCGGCGCATCGGGCGCGCGCCGTACGCGGGGTCGAAGCCTTTTTCGATGAGGAATTCGCGCGCCTTGTCGTCGAGGACGACTTTGATCTCCTTCTGCTTGATGCGCTCGACGAGCTTCGCGACTTCGAGATCCACGATGACCTTGAGGTCTTCCTTCGCGAGCTGGTGGAAGACGATGAGGTCGTCGAAACGGTTGATGAATTCGGGCTTGAGCACGCGCTTGGCTTCGCCGAGCACCTTGCCCTTCATCGAGTCGTAGTTGCCGTCTTCCTTGTCGCCGCCGAAGCCGAGCGTGACCTTCTTCATCTGCTCCGCGCCGATGTTCGTCGTGAGGATGATGATGGTGTTGCGGAAATCAATCTTCCGTCCGAGCGAGTCGGTGAGCTTGCCCTCTTCGAGCACCTGCAGGAGGAGGTGCAGCACGTTCGGGTGCGCCTTTTCGATCTCGTCGAAAAGGACGACCGAGTACGGACGCCGACGCACCTGCTCGGAAAGCTGGCCGCCCTCGTCGTGGCCGATGTAGCCGGGAGGCGAACCGACGAGCCGCGAGATGGTGTGCTCCTCGCGGTACTCGGACATGTCGAACTGGATGAGCGCATCGCGCGAGCCGAACATGTATTCGGCGAGTGTCTGTGCGAGATACGTTTTTCCGACGCCGGTGGGGCCGAGGAAAATGAACGATCCAATCGGACGCCGCGGATCCTTGAGGTCGGCGCGCGAACGGCGCAGCGCCTTTGCGACGGCGACGACGGCTTCGCTTTGCCCGATGACCTTGCCCTTCAGCTCGGCCTCCATGCGCAGCAGCTTTTCGTTGTCCTCCTGCTCCATGCGGTGCAGCGGCACGCCGGTCCATTTCGCGACGACGACACGCATGTCCTCCTCGCTCACGACGATTTCCTTTTCCTCGCGCTTCTTTTCCCAGTCCTTCAGCACGGCGTCCTTCTTCTCCTTCGCCTTCTTTTCGTCGTCTCGGAGTGAGGCGGCCTTCTCGAAGTCCTGCGCTTTGATCGCGCCTTCCTTCTGTGCCTTGATGGACTCGATTTCCTTGTCAATGTCCTTGATGTCCGGCGGGCGAGTCATCGAGGTGATGCGTGCACGCGCACCAGCTTCGTCCATCACGTCAATCGCCTTGTCCGGCAAAAATCTGCCGGTGAGGTAGCGGTCGCTGAGTTCCGCGGCGGCTTGCAGCGCTTCGTCGGTGATACGCGCCTTGTGGTGCTGCTCGTACTTGTGGCGGATGCCTTTCAAAATGAGGATCGTGTCCTCGACGCTGGGCGCCTCGACTTTCACCTGCTGGAAGCGGCGCTCGAGCGCGGCGTCCTTCTCGATGTATTTGCGGAACTCGTTCAGCGTCGTCGCTCCGACGCACTGGAGTTCGCCGCGGCTGAGCGCGGGCTTGATGATGTTGCTCGCATCCATCGCACCCTCCGCGCTGCCTGCGCCGACGATCGTGTGCAGCTCGTCAATGAAGAGGATCACGTTCTTCGTGCGGCGGATTTCGTCCATCACGGCCTTGATCCGCTCCTCGAACTGGCCGCGATATTTCGTGCCCGCGACCATGAGCGCGAGGTCGAGCGTGATCACGCGCTTGTCGCGCAGCAGCTCCGGCACGTTGCCCGCGGCGATTTCCTGCGCGAGTCCTTCGACGATGGCGGTCTTGCCCACGCCGGCCTCGCCGATGAGCACGGGATTGTTCTTCGTGCGGCGGCAGAGGATCTGGATCACGCGCTCGATTTCGTTCGCGCGGCCGATCACCGGATCCATGTCGCCTTTCCGCGCAAGCTCCGTGAGGTCGCGGCCAAATGCGCGCAACGCGGGCGTCTTGCCGTCCTTCTTGCCGCCGCCCGTCGGCTGCTCCTGCGGCGAATCCTGCTCGCCTTCCGGCGGCGTGAAGTTCGGATCGAGTTCCTTCAAAATTTCATTCCGCGTGCGCTCGATGTCCACTTCGAGATTCTTCAGCACGCGCGCCGCGACGCCTTCGCCTTCACGCAAAAGTCCGAGCAGGATGTGCTCGGTGCCGACATAGCTGTGATTCAGCGCCTTCGCCTCCTTGCCCGCGAGCGCGAGCACTTTCTTCACGCGCGGTGTGTAGGGGATGTTGCCGACCATCTTTTGATCCGGCCCGCTGCCGACCTGCTTCTCGACTTCCATGCGGACGGTCTCGAGATCGAGGCCCATTTTTTGCAGGACGTTTACGGCGACGCCCTGGCCGAGTTTGATCAGTCCGAGCAGGAGATGCTCGGTGCCGACGTAGTTGTGGTTGAACCGGTCGGCTTCCTTGCGGGCGAGTGCAAGGACCTGCTGCGCGCGGGGCGTGAAGTTATTCATCATGGTTGTTTGAGCTATCCCCATGCCTCGCCGCCTTTGCTCCGCACTTCGCGTGAACTGGAGCGCTGCAACTGGGATGCGAGGCACATTGGAGCGATGAAGCCATTTGCGCAAGGTGCGACATGACGGCGCGTGGAAATATTTTTTCCGCGACAGAAATGTCCCGCTGGCGCACTTGCGTTCGCGCCGCGCCCATGCGAGGAATCGCCGCATGAAACTCACCTCGTTCATCGCCGCCCTCGTCACAGCCACCGCATTCGCCGCCCATGCGGGATTATCCCCGGTCCACATGGCGGTCGAGCTGGTAAACAAGTCCGGCGCCACTGGCGCCGGAAAACGCCAGCCGTCTGGCCAGCCGTCTGCCGGAAAGACGCAGGCCCAGTCGCTGAAAATCATGCTGGATAACAGCTCGACGAAGGAGTCGTTCGACAATCTCGTCGTCAAATATTGGTTCTTCGGCCGCTCGATGACCGAGCGGGGCGTGAAGGTCCTCGTGGAGGGCGAAAGAAAAGTCTCGCTGGCTGCGCGTGCCAAGGAACTCGTCGAGAGTGAAGTCGTGACGAAGTCCTACACCGAAGCGCATAACAACCTAGTGATGGGGGGCAACCCAGTGAGGGGGGGGCAGGGCGGCGGCCAAGGTGCCGTCCAATCGGTCAAGGTGCCGGCAAGCGGTGAAAAAATCATGGGCCACGCGGTCCGGCTGATGAATGACGGAAAGGTGGTCGCCGAGTTCTTCAGCGACGTGACCTACAAGGCGATCATTGACAAGCCGGCCGCGGCAGCCCCGGCTCCCGCCGCCAACAAGGCGGGGAACAAGTAGCGGCAGACATCGGCGCTACTCCGCCGCGAGCATCGCACCGGCACCACGGCGCTGGATCAAAATGCCGCGCGCAATCGCCTCCGCGAGCAGTTCGCGATACGCGCCGCTCCCGCAGCGCCGCCCTTCGACCGGATTGCTGAAGAAGCCGCATTCCACGAGCACCGCGGGATACTGCGCCCTTCGCAGCACGGCGAAATTCGCCGTATGGATCCCGCGCGACGATGCACCGGGAATCGCGGCGATCTGGTTGAGAATGTTCCGCGCGATCTGCGCCGAGCACGGCGAGGTGTAATACACCTCCGTCCCGCGAATCGCCGACCGCCGCGTGTCGTTGAAGTGCACGCTCACGAAAATCACATTGCTCTGCCGGTTCGAGATCGCCGCGCGTGTGGAGAGCGGGATGAATGTGTCATCGCTGCGCGTCATCACGGTGCGGAACCCCGCGCCGGCGACCTTCGGGCGCAGGCGCATCACCACATCCAGCGTCGCATCCTTCTCTCGTCCGGCGTAGCGCGAAGTCGTCCCGCTGTCGTGGCCACCGTGCCCGGCATCGAGCACCACGCCGGAGAACGTGCGACTCGTGTCCTTCACCCCGCTCGTGCAGCCCGTGAAAACGCACGCCGCCACGCACGCCGCAGCCAGCGCGAGACCGCGACGCACCTTGCCACTGGCGCTCGCTTCGCGGAAGCTCGTCGGGATGTTTTTCATGTCAAAGTTCGCTCGTCGGAAATTCGCAGCACTTCTGCTCGCACAGGCGATCCAGTGTCAAGCAGCCGACGCACCAAAATCCAAATCAAACGAACCCGTGGCCGCCTCACCGCTACCCGCAACATTCACCAACCGCCTCGCGAAGGAAAAATCGCCATACCTCCTCCAGCACCAGCACAACCCCGTGGACTGGATGCCGTGGGGGGCGGAGGCATTTGAGCGCGCGAAAAAGGAGCGCAAGCCCATCTTTCTCAGCATCGGCTATTCGACGTGCCACTGGTGCCACGTCATGGCGCACGAGTCGTTCGAGGACGAGACGACTGCGAAATACATGAACGAGAATTTCGTCTGCATCAAAGTGGATCGCGAGGAGCGCCCTGATGTGGACAAAGTGTACATGACCTTCGTGCAGGCCACGACCGGCAGCGGCGGGTGGCCCATGAGCGTGTGGCTCACGCCGGACCTGAAGCCCTTCATCGGCGGCACCTATTTCCCGCCGCAGGATCGCGGTGGACGCCCCAGCTTTCGCAACATCCTCGCACGCATCGCCGACGGCTGGAAAAACGATCGCGAGAGCATCGTGAAGCACGGCGACGAAGTCGCCAAGCAGCTCAACGAGATGGCCGCAGGCTCGGCGGCATCCGCGGACAAGCCCAGCCGTGCGAGCCTCTACCTCGGACTCGGCCAGCTGGCGAAACGCTTCGACGGCGAGCACGGCGGCTTCGGCAGCTCGCCGAAATTTCCGCAGCCGAGCATCATCAATTTCCTCCTCCGCATGTCCGTGCGCCGCGGCCTCGGCGCGACGCCAGAGACCGAGGAGACCGACCGCGCACGCGCACGCAAGATGGCGCTTTTCACGCTGGAGAAAATGGCCGCGGGCGGCATGCACGACCACGTCGGCGGCGGCTTCCACCGCTACTCGGTGGACACATACTGGCACATCCCGCACTTCGAGAAAATGCTCTACGATCAGGCGCAGCTCTCGCGTGCCTACGTGGATGCATTCCAGCTCACGCACGACGCGCGATGGGAACGCATCGCGCGCGACGTGCTCGACTACGTGCTCCGCGACATGACCGACAAGGGCGGCGGATTTTACTCCGCCGAAGACGCCGACTCGCTGCTCGCACACGGCAAGCCCGAGCACGGCGAAGGCGCATTCTACATCTGGACGCAGGCGGAGATCGAATCGCTGCTCGGTGATGGTGTGGCGCTGTTCAAAAAACTCTACGGTGTCGAGGCCGATGGCAATGCGCCCGCCGGCAGCGATCCGATGCGCGAATTCACCGGCAGGAACACGCTCATCCAGCGCCTCACGGTCGCCGAGGCCGCGAAGGAATTCAAAAAATCCGAGGCCGAAATCGAAGCCTCGCTCGCTGCGTCGCGCGCAAAACTTTTCACCGTGCGCGCCACCCGTCCAAAGCCGCACCTCGATGACAAAATCATCGTCGCATGGAACGGCATGATGATCTCCGCATTCTCGCGCGCCGCGCAGGCGCTCGACGAGCCGCGCTACCTCGCCGCAGCGCAGCGCAGCGCGAAGTTCATCCGCGAAAACTTGTGGCGCGACGGCGCGCTCATCCGCAGCTTCCGCCACGGGCCGAGCGGCATCGCCGCATTCGCCGACGACTACGCCGCGCTCATCGCCGGCCTGCTCGATCTGTACGAGGCAGACTTCGACACCGCGTGGCTGCAATGGGCCGTCGAATTGCAGGCGAAGATGGACGCGCAATTTTTCGACAAGGAGCACGGTGGATATTTCCAGACCGCGCCCGGAGCGTCGGATATCTTGTTCCGCACGAAGGAAGACTACGACGGTGCCGAGCCCGCGCCGAGCAGCCTCGCTGCCGCGAACCTCCTGCGCCTCGCGCAGTTCACCGGCTCGAAGGACTTCCGCGAGCGCGCGGATAAGACAATCGCCAGCGCCGCCGACCAGCTCGCACGCCTGCCCAGCGCGACGACGCAGATGCTCTGTGCCGTGGACGCCTCGCTCGCAAAGCCGCGCCAGATCGTCATCGCCGGCAAGCCCGGTGCCGCCGACACGAAGGCGCTCCTCCGCGAAGTTCGCGCCAGATTTTCACCGAACCAAATCGTGCTCCTCGCCGACGGCGGAGCGCATCAGCAATGGCTCGGCGCGAAGCTGGAATTCTTCCGCACCGTGGCCTCCGTGGATGGAAAAGCCGCCGCATACGTCTGCGAAAACTTCACCTGCCAAGCCCCGGTAACCGATCCCGCAAAGCTGCGCGAACTGCTCGCGCGCTGAATCTCAGAAACAAGGATGTCTGCATCGGGTTGGAAACCCGCCCTACCCCGAGCCACCCCATCCGCATCTGCGCGCGTGATTTTCTGAATAGCCGCAAGTCCGCGCCGTCCATCACACCCGAACGGACGACCTTGCAACGGCACAACCGCCGGTGCAAAAAGCGGCCTCAAGAACAACCAAAACAACACACCATGAAAAAACTCCTCATTGCATTCCTCATTGCTCCCTTCTGCGCATTCGCTGCGGACAAGCCTGCGAAGGCCGAAAAGCACGCCGCCCCGAAAGCCGAGAAGGCCGACAAATACCAGGTCACCGGCCCCGTGGCCGAAGTCAGCGACACGAAGATCGTCGTGCTGAAAGGCACCGAACGCTTCGAAGTCGCGCGCACCGCCGACACGAAGGTCACAGGCGACCTGAAAGTCGGCGCAAAGGTCACCATCAAGTACGTGATGACCGCCGCGACCGTGGACGTGAAGGCCGACGACAAAAAGGAAGCCCCCGCAAAATCCGCAAAGCCTGACAAAGCTGCGAAGACCGACAAGCCCGCGACTGCCGATAAGACCGAGAAAGCCCCCGCGACAAACTAACTCACCCGAGCCCGGCGCGACTCACTACAGCCTCCGTCCGGACGACCGGGCGGAGGCTGCTTTTTTTGGAGCGCCGCGCGTCCCCGCCGGCCACATCCAAAACGCAAAGCGTCGCTTCATCGCCACTAACCAATGTTGCACTCCAGAGTTGAGATCGGGCCACACGGACCACTCGCCACTCACAAAACTTTCCCCGCTTTGGAACGTGGCGCGAGTCCGCAGCCTAACCGGCACTCGGCAGCACGAAGTGCGACGCCATATTCGAGCGGAGCGAGAAAGACTGGCCGCAGGCCAGCCCGAAGGGTGACGCCGGAGGACGTCATCAAATTGGACCGCGCCCCCGCGTAAAGCGGCGTGGCCGCAATGCGGCTTTACGCCGTTCCGCTTCACCCGACGTATCAGTCATATTGTGCCGTCCGCCCCGGAAGGGGAGGCCGCGCACGGATAGGAGAATGGACGCTGAAGCCATCAGCCACATCCCTCGAAGCGGAAACGTTCCCAAGATTACTCAACCCCAAACCCAACCCACCGGCCGCCCCCGGCAATGCGCCGCCCGGCCAAACCCAAGCACCCACCAAAAAACAAACAATCCAACTCAATTCACCCAACTTCCATCTTGACCCCTTACATAGGGGTTAGGCGACGTTGGTTGCGCGCTCATGGTAGTGCTACATCCCGGACGTGCTCTACGAAGAATGTTGCTGTGGCTCGGTATAGTGTGACTCGCGCCAAGTGGTGAACGGCTACCGCAGTAGTTGAGCGGCCATCCGTGGTGGCGCCGAGAGTATAACCCTGCCAGAAAGGCACGCGGTCGAGTCGAGCAGCCGGGTCGCGAGTGAAAGTGATTCCGTCCGCCTCGATCTCGTTCAGTCACACGCCGGAGTTGTCGCTCCACAGTAACATGACCTTGCCGTGCGTGTCTGCGCGTGCCTCTCGGTCGTGGCTGACCGGCTCTGAATGAAACGGGACGATAGAAACGGTGTTCACCAAAAGGAACTTTGCACGGGCCGTTTTCGGCGTTGAAGCGTCGTCGTAAACGAGCAAACAGAGCAATGTGTTGGGGCCGCCCTGAATGCCTTGTCGGGCACGGCCAAGGAAGTGGTAGCATCCTCGCGCTGCCAGAATGGCGAGGATCGCGCAGAGAATGGTGATGATCCATGTCCTTGTTCTTCTTGGCTTCACGGGAGACGTGGCAAGTCGCCTAACTACTGATTATACGACTGGAGATTTCTGCCAGTCGTATAGCTCGGGTGGAAGGAAAAGGGGTTCCGCATCTGTGGGAGGGTGGAAATGCCGGGGGCCATGTGGATTCGTTTCGTGTAGCAAGAGTGCGGCAAAAGGTCGAGAAATCTTTTCGGAGTTCATCGAGACCCTCCACGGCTGCACTCTGGTGATGTTGGGTGCTGGAACTTTTTGATTGACGCGCCTGCTGAAATTGCAAAAAAGAGAAGCATGCAAATTCCCTCCACGCACGGCTCTCACCTCTCCAGCCTGGCATTGCAGGCTGACCGTTTCCGGTGCGGCGGGCGTGAAAAGCAAATTCCTTGCAGTAAACAAAAAGCACTCAAATGAATCGATTAATATCCATCCGCCTGTTCCTTATCTTCGTGCTGGCTACTTCGACTACTGTAGCACAGGTCGCCCCTTCCCCGACTCCGCCACAGCTAAAGACTCTCAAGCTTCGATATGAATCCGATTTACAGACAGCGCGCCAACTACTACGAGCGCGATACACCAGTGCTCTTGATACCTTGGTGATATCAATCACCAAGAGCGGGAATCTTGACGGCGCTGCCGCAGTTCAACACGAATCGAATACTGCAAAGGGAAAAGCCGGGACTGTTTCCACTAATATGCAGGTTCCGGAAATGACTACCCTAAAGTCCCAATATGAGGCTGACCTGCAGACAGCGTCCGATACTCTTCAGACTCGTTACATCACCGCCCTTACGGCCCTGCAAGAGACCTTTACAAAGCGCGGTGATTTGGCCGGAGCACTTGCAGTGCGGCAAGAGGTGGCTGCGACAAAGGCGGGGGGCGGCGCTATTGCACTTCCCGCTTCCGCGCAGCAGACCGCCCCTCCAATTGAAAACCCGAAAATAGATATCCAAAATGGTCTTGTCCAGGTGACATCACCTAAAGCTTATTCAGTGCTTATTCTGAATGTAGGGGTTAATCGCCTTAGCGGTTTGGCTGCGAATTTCGAATGGGTTGCAAATGATATAAAAGGATGGGAGTTTACACAAGTGAAATGGCGGTCAGGTGACGCTATTCAGACGGTTACATTTCTAGAAAGCTGTGAAATTTATCTTACTTTTTTAGGTTCTTTTAAGACTTCTAGTAATACAGTGAAAAAACTTCCAGTAGGCTTCAAGGCTAAAGGGGCTTTTCTAGAGGCGAACAGACAATGGTATCGTGTTACAGGAAAGAAAGGAGATTCTTTTCAGTGCGACGGCGAAGAATGTCTGATTGTAGCGAAATCATTCAAAAAGAACTAGAAGCCGAACAAGACGTCGCTCCTAACGCCTGCCCCAACACACGCCCACTCCGCCATGAGTCAAAGCTAACTTAGGGGTTAGGCGCGTGTTGATTCGGATAAATCACGGCGCTGGAATCGTAATCTGATGCGATTGGAGAAACGCGTCCCAATCGCGGATGCATTCAGTGGCCAAGTCGAAAGCGCGGTAACTCTTGCCAGCAGTTGTTTTGATTTCGACTTGTGCGGACGCAACAAAGCCGCGGGGCGTGAGGTCGAGTTTGGTGTGCTGAAGCACCGCATCCAGGTGGTGCCCGGAGCGGGGTGTTTTGTCGAGGCCAGCATGCTTGAACGTGTTGCAGTGGTCCGCTGCCAGCGACAGAGAAGTGCTGTTGGTAATGTGATCCTCCACAGCTCGCCTAAGCTGGGGAAGCTCTTTGATCAGCCAGTCCTTGAAGTGATAGCAATGACTGAAAAAGTCCTCCGCGGCTTCCTTGGCTTGGGAAAGGGAGATGCTGTTGCCGGTATCGGTGCTTACAATGCGCAGGTTTTCGTATGAGCGCATCACCCGGTGGTATTTATCGGCTGCTTTGAAGTCCATGACTACAGCTCTCGAAGAAGGCGAAGCGAGCGACGCCGCAAGCAAAGGGCGGCACCGCACAGCAAAAGAACCGCTGCTGACGGTTCGGGCACGATCCGCACTTGGAAACCATTCAGGATAGGGGACGCTCCCCCCGGGTTGGCGCCGGTAAATCCGATGTTCTGAGTGGTTGCGTCCGCCGTGAAGGTGCCAATAACCCACTGCCCCACGCCGCCGGTGGTGTCCGGGTCGTTCGAGTCGAGCGTCACAGAATTGCCGGCGGTCAGGGTCGTCTTGGTATTGCTGGATAAGTTGTTGGTAAAGCTGGCGGACTCGTTCGCCCAAAATTGCACTTGGTAGATGTTCCCGCTCGTCAATCCGCCCAACGTCAGCGTGTTGTTCGAGGGGTCTATGCCATCGGAAACGGCACTTTGGAGGAGCCCTCTGTAGGCAGCGCTGAGGTTGGAAAATGGAGGTGATGCAGAGCCAGTTTCGGTAAGTGTGGATCGAAAAAAGTTTCCTGCCTGTAGCGTAAGCGTCACGTTGCCAACCGTAACCGCCGAGGTTCCGCCGTTCGGTGCTGCGAAGGGCGCAAAGAATACGCTGTTGACCGTGGTGGACGGCACGCCTGTATGACCAAACGTAAAGGCGTATAGTAGCGAGCCACCGGTGGAGATGTCGGTGTCGGCGACGATAGGCACGGGCGTATCCCAGAGGATGCTCGCCGCGTCGCTGCGCGCGCCGGAAGCGAAGGTGAGGATCAGGACGGCTAGGAGGGCGGAGTGAGCTGTGTGTGTTTTCATGGTGCTGTTGCTTGGGTGTGGTGTAGAAGCGCCTAACTACTGATTATACGACACGGAATTTTCCCATGTCGTATAGCTAGGGTGGATGGAAAAAGGGTTTCGCATCTGTTGGAGGGTGGAAATGCAAGGAGGGCCATGAGCATTCCGGTTTTGTAGCGGGAGGCGGAAACCGTGTCCAGAGCATTCCGCGTAAAAGGGCTTAACGCCCTCACGCGGCGGGGAGGTAAGGGTGGAGGCGGATGGGGGCTTCCAACGTCCAGCATCCAAGATCCAAGGTCTTATGGCCTGTCCGGTTTGCTGACCACGGCGTATTTGGTAGGCTCAGCCTCGCGCGCGTGCGCGCGGGGGCACGCATGCGCGCGCATACGCGCGCGCCCCCCCTGCGCGCGTGCGCGCTCGCCCGCCCGCGCGCCCGCGAGCGCCCGCGCGAAGTTGGGGCCAACAGCGACGCCCCTTCAGATTGGACTGTTTATTGTCGTGACCCAGGGCGTTGCTGGGCTGGCATGTCACCAGGCCTTTGGCCCTTGATGCATCGGCGTCTCAACCGTTTTTCGGCTATCAGCCGGTTTTCAACTTGAGTTGGTATGAATCCACCGGATCCGCAGAAGGCACGGTAGCAGGAAAAATACGCGAAAAGCACTGCCGTCGCGCTGGCGGAAGGCACGCGTAAAGACTTCGTCCAACTGCAAGGAATTCGCTTTAGCGTCCGCCGCACCGGAAACGGTCAGAACGGGGACGGGCGTCGGGGAGTGAGGGGGTCCGGCCTTCCGCGGTCAATTCCATCGCCGTTCCCAGGATGAATGCCAGGCTGGGAACTCGCGGCAATCATGACGCCAGACGCGGCTGCTCCGCGCTTCTTTTCGTCCACGCTTCGACAACATGCGTGCGGCCGCAGGTTGTGTATCGCTTCTCGATGCCTTGCGGGACGATGTGCCAGATCCAGCGTTGCGGAGGGTCCAGGGGCGTGCCAGCCGGCCAGAGGTTGCGGATTTTCTGGCCGTGCAGCGGATCGCTGCGTCCGGTAATCTTCACGGGCCAGTGAAACTGCGCGCCGCCTGTGTCATCCAGGAATGCGCCGCCTCCCGGCGGTGCCTCGACCTTCGACAAATCCTTCTGTTCCCCCTCCAGTTCGTAGGTGATCGTCTCGATGTCCGACGACAGGAACGCCCACGCGTTTTTCTGCGCGGCAATGTCCGACACGTGCCGGGCGCGGACCCGATCGAAATAACATTCCAGCGCTTCCGCGGCGGCCGTCCTGTCGGCGAACCCCTGTTTGAAACGCGTCCGGAATTCGCGCTGGATGTACGCACGCGGGAAATAACCGAGCTGGCTCATCAGATTCGTCGAGACCACCATGCGAAGATCCGCATGTAAACCCGCCCACGGCTGGCTTTCGGCGCCCCCCCGCTGAAAGCCCTCCAGCAACGCGGTGGCGGCCTGCTCCGGCGATGTCGATCGCTCGATCGTGTGCCCGGCCCACGCGGCGGTGTCAACGACGGTGCCGGTAAGGTCGCCGATCTCGAATCGCGGCGGCGGGAACGGGGTATGTCTCACTGAGGAAAACAGCCGTTCGACGAACGGCACGATGGAGCTGTCGGCGTCGTAGAGCACCACGCGTTCGAATTGCGGGAAGAGTGTCTCCCACGGAACATCGAGCAGGCGGCCGGCGCCGAGGATCACGAGCGTTCCGCCTGGCCCGCCTTCGGCCCGCAACTTCTGTGCGATGTCCAGCAGGCAGCGCTTGTTGCGTTCCAGGTGCGGCGCCCAGTAGGTGCGGGCCTGGCGCTGGCGTTCAAGCAAGCCTATGCCCGACCGCTCATACCCCTGCTTGCGCAGCCGGGCGTCACCGTCCGGGCTGATGTTGTGCGACTTTTCCAGCAGCGTCATGAGCGGCAGAATGTGCGGCGGTGCAGGAGAAACTCAAACAGAAACGCGGTGCCCGCCTTGGAATCACCCAGACCTGCGGCGTTGATTCGTCCGGGTTCATGATCGCCCGTCGGCAAGACGAACTGTCTGCCCTCAGCAGGACCGTGTCTTCACTTCCCTGACAACAAGCAGCTCAATTTCCTCCAGCACATCTTCACCATCCTCAAGCAGCACGGGCGCGTATCGAGGGCCAAAGGCCTGATGACATGCCAGCCCAGGGCAACGCCCTGGGTCACGACAATAAACAGTCCAAGCCCTGGGCGGGAAAGAATTTGGGGCAATAGGGCGGAGTTTCGCTATACACGGCGGATGCTCCCGCCGATTTCCCCCGCCATTCTCCGCGCGCTCTGCGCCGTCCTCATCTTCATCGCATCCGCGTCCCGCGGCTTTGGCGAGCCGCCAACGAAGGATGCGAAGGATGAGACAAAGCTGCCGGTGCTCACGGTGCCGGTGCGCGTGCATCTTGTGCAGTCGAAGGCGACGTCTGCGATGCACACGACGATGACGGAGGCGGATGTGCGCCGCGTTTTTGGAAAAGTGAACATGGTGTGGTCGCAGGCGGGCATCCGCTTTGACATCGAGTCCATCGTCCGCACCGAGGCGGCGGTGCTGTCGCCGGAGTTGGAGGCGAAGGAGGAGTTCACGCGGGTGAATGCGATGATCCCGAAGGCGAGCCTGGGCACGGCGATGCTGAACGTGTGCTACGTGAAGGAGGTGAAGCCGAACGGGTTTTTTCATGCCGGGCTGATCGTGGTGAAGGACACGGCGAGCCTGCGGGCGGTCGAGGGCGGCATTGATGAGCCGCTGCCGCGCGTGACTTCGCACGAGATCGGGCACGCGCTCAGCCTCCCGCACCGTCAGGATCGCACGAACCTCATGGCCTCGGGCACGACGGGATTTTCGCTGAACGACGCGGAGGTCAAGGCGGCGCGCGAGATTGCCGCGAAATTCCAAAAGCCCGCGTCGGCGGGCGCGGCACAGGCTGATTCCACCAAATGAAAACGATCCTCCTCAGAGACTGTGCAAAAAGTCTGAACTGCGGAGGAACACGGGCAGGATGGCTGTGTTCCCCTCGTTGCACCGGCTTCTTACGCAGTTTCTCAGACTCACCGCGATCGTGCTCGCGACATTCTTCGCGACGGCCCGTGCAGCGGACACGCAGCCCGGTGCAAAACCAAACATCATCTTCCTGCTCATTGACGACCTCGGCTTTGCCGACTGCGGCTTCAATGGCGGGAAGGACATCCGCACGCCGAACATTGACCGGCTCGCGCACGGGGGTGCGATTCTCGATTCGCTCTACGTGCAGCCGGTGTGCCCGCCCATTCCGAATCGCCGACGGAACCGGCGTTCCACGCCGCGCGGACAAAGCGCCGATCCCGCCGCAGTCGCCACCCTTCCAAGGGAATTCGGATCTTGCGATAGATGCGGCCCGCCGTTCACTTTGAGCGTCGGCAAATCCAACCACCATGACAATCACACCGCTTTTGCAAACAGCCCTGTCGTTCTTACCCCTTGCCCTGATTGCCACCGAGCCTGCCTCCAATCAGCTCGGAGAAAGACAGAAGGTCACGACTTGGACGGAAACAACCGGTCCGGCACTCGGGAAGCGAGGGCAAGCAATCAAGGCGACGTTTACGCGCGTGATGGACCTTCAAGTTAACCCAAGGATTTCGGCATGATTCCGCGCTCTCGAACTTTTGCATTTCTTTTTGGCTTCTGCATGCTCGCCGCCTGCGGAGACGGCGTCCTCGCCGATGATGCGGAGAAGCAGCCCGGTCGCTGGACACCCGGGCGGGCCATGAAATGGCATGCCGAACAACCTTGGATGGTGGGGTGCAATTTCATTCCCAGCAGCGCCATCAACCAGCTTGAGATGTGGCAGGCGGAAACATTCGATCCCAAGACGATAGACCGGGAACTCGGCTGGGCGGCGTCGCTCGGGTTCAATAGCGTGCGGGTTTTCCTGCATGACATCCCATGGCGGGAGGATGCGGCGGGGTATTTTAGGCGAATCGATCAGTATCTGGAGATTGCCGCTAGGCACGGGATCGGCACAATGTTCGTCCTGTTCGACGGCTGCTGGGATCCGCAGCCGAAGCCGGGTCCCCAGCGGATGCCATCACCCGGCGTTCACAACAGCGGGTGGGTGCAAAGTCCGGGAGCCGATATCCTCGGGGATGCGGTGAAAACGGAAGGACTCAAGGATTACGTGACCGCGGTGATTTCCCGCTACAAGAACGACCGGCGGGTGCAGGTCTGGGATCTGTTTAACGAACCGGACAATCCCAACAAGATGTACCGCAAGACCGAATTGAAGGAAAAGGACATGGCGGCTGCCCGCCTTGTCGAGAAGTCGTTCGCCTGGGCGCGAGAGGTCGCTCCCAGTCAACCGCTGACCGTATGCGTGTGGGGTGACTCGCCGTGGGACGACGTGACGAAGCTCAAAAAGGTCCAGCGCCTGGCGCTCGAACAAAGCGATGTCATTTCGTTTCATGGTTATGACGACAGCAACGCGACCGAGTTACGCATCAAGGAGCTGCATAGTTACGGCCGCCCCCTGCTCTGCACCGAGTATCTGGCGCGCGGCTACAAGAGCACGTTCGAGGCAATCTTGCCCGTCCTGAAGCGGCACCGCGTGGCCGCCTACAACTGGGGGCTGGTGGACGGGAAGACACAGACCAAATACCCGTGGGAAACTTGGAAAACGCCGGGCAAAGGGGACCCGATGCCGTGGCATCACGAAATTTTCCGAACCAACGGTGACCCGTATTCGGAGCCGGAGATCAGGTTGCTTCGCGAGTTGACCGGCAGCAGGAAATAGCACCATAGGATATCGACGCCACCACGGGCGAATCCATGTCCAACGCCAGACTCGACACTCTATTGCTTCATTCAGAATTTTGATCATGAGCCCGAATATCCGCGCAGCAGCCGACTGCATCAGGCCCTTTCTCGCTTCCGATGTCGGTCGTCCGGGCGCCACCGGACGCCATGTGAAGTTTCTCAAAGTGGCAGGGTGGCTGTCAGTGCGACGGCTCACGCTCCTTTTACTCTTCCTGGCTTTCGCCATCGGCGTCCGGGCAGCAGGAAAACCTCCTGTCCTTGACTGCACAGTGCCCGGAGGCGCCGATACCGGGACCGTCGTGGCCGCGCAGAAGGCCTGGGCAAATTACCTCGGCGAAAAGAGCCATGAGAAGACGTTTCCCTTGGATAAGCAAGGCAGCGTGAACATCGAAATGATCCTGATCCCGCCGGGTAAATATTACCGCGGCGAAGGGAAGGACGCTGTGATCATCACGCTCACGGAGCCGTTGTGGGTGGGCAAATACGAGGTGACGCAACATCAATACGAATTACTGATGGGCGAAGACCCGAGCCATTTCAAGCGTGAGGGGAAGGATGCGGCATTCCACCCTGCGGAATGCATGAGCCACATCGGCGCGGTGAAGTTTTGTGAAATCGCCTCGACGGGCACCGGCGGCGAGTTCCGCCTCTTGAGCGAAGCGGAGTGGGAATACGCCTGCCGCGCCGGCACCCGGACCAGGTTCTACAACGGCGATTCGGAAGACAAACTCGGCGAGATAGCCCAGTACGGCGGGAACAATCACACAATCACCGGAAGGATCGGCTCGAAGGCTCCGAACGCCTTCGGGCTATATGACATGATCGGCAATGTCTGGGAATGGTGCCTCGATTTGTGGACACCGTCCTACGACATGAGGACGACGACCGATCCGATGGGGCCGGAAACCGGCCAGAGCTTTGTGACACGCGGAGCCTCCTGGTCCAGTTTCGCCGGCAATTGCCAGTCGGCGCACCGGGGCCGCGACGCCGAGACTTACGGCGGCAGTCATCTCGGCTTCCGCATCGCCCGCGTGCCGTCGGGTCTGATTGACCGGGAAAAGCCGCCAATCCTCGACTGCACCGGTCCGGCCGGAGCCGACGCGCAAACCGTGACGGCCTCGCAAAAGGCATGGGCAAAGTACCTGGGCGCGACGAGCCATCGGAAAGTGTTTCCCATCGACAAGGCGGGGAAAGTCACCGTCGAGATGCTGCTCCTGCCGCCAGGCAAATACTGGCGGGGAGACGAAAAGAATCCAGTAACCGTCACCCTCACGCAACCCCTGTGGGTGGGCAAATATGAGGTCACGCAGCAGCAGTACGAAGCGGTAATGGGGAGGAATCCAAGCCACTTCAGGAAGCAAGGGCCCGATGCGGCCCTGTACCCTATCGAGAAAGTGAGCCATCTGAGTGCCGTGAAATTTTGCAAAACGGCCTCGGAGAACACCGGGGCTGTTTTCCGCCTGCCATGGGAAGCAGAATGGGAGTATGCCTACCGGGCAGGCACACGCACCCGTTACTACAATGGCGACGCAGACGACAAGGCCGTGGACATCGCCCAATGCAACGAGAACAATTTTGTGAGCACGGCGAAGGTAGGCAGCAAGACCCCGAACGCCTTTGGAATCCACGACATGGGCGGCAACGTCGCGGAGTGGTGTGCCGACGCCTGGAAGAAAGGTTTCGTTGAGACACAGACGACGGATCCTCGTGGTCCGGACGGCGGGGCGATCCGCGTGAACCGCGGCAACGCATGGGACAGCTACGGGAGAACCTGCAACGCCACGGCCCGCAGCCTGAGCACCGAGGCTTATGCCGGCAGCCAGATTGGCTTCCGGTTGGCCCGGATTGCGACCGGGGATTCCCCCCGGTAAGGGGAAAAATGGGTCAGGAATATCGTGGCCCGCATGTGAACGCCGGGAACGGCGTGGGCGGGCTGGAGATCGTCGAGGAGCTGCATCGCGGAGGCCGGAAGATTTCGCGCTTCCTCTGCCAGGTGAGCGGCGGCGGAAGTCCCCGCCTCCTTCCGTCGTCGGCTACGATCTCGTTGCGCGGGCGGGTGCACCGTGGCAGCATCCTCCCCATGAGATCACTCACCACCGCGCCCATGGATCCCAAGGAACTGCGCCCGCTCCTCCATGCCGAGGTGGACAGGTTACGCGATGAAAACCTGCTCGTCCTGCATCGCGTCGCACTGGAACTCGAACTTGATGAAGTCACTGAGCGGCTCAATGAAGACTTCGATGCAGACCGCGCCGCAGGCAAACTCGCGCGTCTCCCCGAGATCATCCGCGAGGCCCGCGCCGCGCTCCGCACACGGTTGAAGATTCGTCTGGGAGTTCCGGTTTGACACTTCATCTTTTCCTGTAAGGCTCTCGATTATGGTTTCCCCCTTGCCGCAAAAAAGCGGTTCCCCCGTAATTCCAATCCTCACTTCCGTGATGAACGACGCAGACAAGGCGCGAATTCTCCTCTCCGCATTGAAAGCTATGGCGGAGTTCCGGCGGGCATTCGCTCGTCCTCTGGATTCGGCCCTTATAGCAGAACATTACGTAGCGTATGCACTTGGCCTGCGCTTTCCTGACAAGCGCAACGAGCCTGACTACGATTTGATCGGAACTGACGAACTACGATATCAGGTGAAACACCGTGACAAAAAAACCGGCAACGTTGATCTTAACAGTTTTGCGTTCGATTATCTAATTCTGCTACACCTCGACGATGAGTATCAGCCACACGGTCTTTGGCAGTTGCCGGTCGCTGAAGCTAAAAAAATCTTTGTGGAGCGCACGAAGTTTCGGAAGTTTCAAACGACACAGAAAAAGATTCAAGCCCATGCTACTAAAATTGAAGTGCGCGATTGGGCAATAATATTGCCGTCTTTATGAGATCAGCGAGTCCCCTTAACGCCGCCAAATCCATTTCTCCAAAGGCATCACCATTGAGCGATTAAATTGGAATGAACTATCAACTACATTTTCACACAACCAACCTATCAGGCGGGTCGCCTGCGATCAGTTTATGAATGTTCACATTGCGAAAGACGGAATGCAAATGGGGCCCTACTCGCTTGAAGAGTTGAACGCGCGTTTGGCATCAGAAGTAATCAGCGGCGACGACCTTTGCTGGTATGAGGGCCGCGAAGACTGGATACCTGTCAGTCAGTTGCCAGGTTTTGTTCCGCCGCTCTCAAAACAGGAGCCTCCTCCGGTGCCGACAGCGCAACCCCAAAAAGAGGCCCAAGAACTCAACTCTACTGCATCAACCAACGCACACTGGGGAGCTGTAGCGCTGAGGAATCTTAAACCCTATTTGCGCATGGGTGCTATATTGATTGTCGGCTATTTCACTATAATGGCCATGAATAAAAAAATTGAGAGATTGAATGCGGACACTAATGCTGCATTCGAACGTGCAAAAGCCTATGGTTTGCGTAAAGAATCTTTACCCGAAAATAAAAAATGGGCCTTGGATTATTATGATTCCGTCAAAGAAAGAATGGAGGAATCGGTGATCGAGGCGAAACTCGAAACCAAGCCGCTCCAGCCCAAGCCCGTGCCGAACCCCGGCTACTCCCCGCAGATGCGCCGCACGAAGGTGAACGGCGCAGCGATTCCCGCGGGCGAAGACGGCGTGGACTCCTTCGCGACTCCGCTCGGGCGCTACAAAAAGTCAGTTAGTTCCGCTGTCGGCACACGCTGGAATTATCACATACAAAAGCGGATGAGTTCGCTTCAGACTGGAAAGGTGACCGCCATTTTCAGCCTCGATGCGCGCGGAAAAGTGCGCAGCTTTCGCATCGAGGAGAACACATCAAACCGCGCCCACGCCGCGCTCATCGAGCAGTGCGTACGCGAAGCGGAATTCGGTCCGCCACCTCCCGAGGCGCTGCGCAACGGTGCGTTCGAGTATCCAATGTCGTTTCATCTTATATAGGGGATTGCAAATGCCCTAAGTCCAACACGCAAAATGAGTCTTGCCCGTTTGTATCCTAATCCATTTGTAACAATAATATGATGACCCCCGAGAAATTTGCAGAGTGTATCTTTAAACTCGCAGAGAATAGACGCCCAAGCCTTGTTACCCTGCGTGGTGTTATCCGATGCGCACACAAAAAGACAGTGAACCGAAAGAAATTGTGCATGCTTTATGAGCGATTCTTGAAGCTAAAGATTCCGTCCTTCCAAAGCTTTGTGCTTAACACGAAACTCTTGAAGTCTTGCAAGCTTGAGTCGTGTTGTTGGAAATTGCTTAAGGAATTGGTTGCCGAAGCTGACCTACGGTAGCGGAAACTGGAACAAGGGACAGACTGATAGTCAGCGGGACGCGGTGAAAGGTGCGCTGCCTGGTTTTCCGTGAGTGCATTGCCGGATGTGAATCCCTGTCCCCCAGTCAGCCTATCCCAACGGCAGATAGATGACCTGGCCGCGCGCATCCGCCTCTCCGCCGGTTTTCGCCACCAACTCGAGGTCGGCGATGCACTGGCCGATGGAAACCTGAAGCTGATGCGCAAAGACGATGGTCGCGAAAATTTTCCCGGAGCGAAGCCGGCGCGTGGCTTCGGCGAGCATGTCTTCATCGCGGGAGAAAAGGATGCGGCCCTGCGCCAGGGCACGGTTGATCTGTCCGGGGTCGTCGAATTTCGCGGTGCCGTCCTCCTGCGCGCGGCTCGGAAAAAGGCACGCCCGAATCGGCGGGCGTGGCGATTGCCGCGGGACGCACGCAGGGCTCTCAGTGCTGCGCTCACGGCTGCGGCACCGCTCTGCCGAAGCCGGCGAGCGGGACTTGCGAGGGGCACCGTCCGCCGGCGCTCCAGTCTTAGCGGCTACGCGGGGACACCGAAGCGATGGTGTGCCTCGGAGCTGTCAATGCCGAGTGACCGGCAGATGAGGCTGGTCGAGAGGATTCCTGCGGCGGTCTTGACGAGCCTGTCGAAGTCCACTTTCGGCAGTTCGGTGCCTTGGTGCATCACCGCCTTGATCTTGAAGCCGCGCTCGAGGAGTTGCGCGATGAAGCCCTCGCAGTTCACGGGATCGTCAGTCAGGTAGTGCTGCACTTGTTCGTGGCCGTGGAAGGGAACGGCGTATTCGACTTTGTATTTCGCGATCATGGTCGTGGTGGGTTGGGGTTGGTTGTTGCGGGCTCTTCCCGTCCGAACTGCGCCTCCGCCGGAATTCACCCGGATCGAAATTGGGGTTCGGGACATCGGAGCATTTTGTCTCTTGGAAAGACTCTCCCTGTTCGCGGTTCGATGCTCCCCGGTGCTTGCCCAAGGCTGGGCGGATGTTGTGCGCCTGCGGGGGCCTGCGGGCGCAACACCGGGGGGGACGGGATACCCCTTTGCAATCCGCCATCGCCCTGCGGACGGATTCCGCTCACGGTTCATTTTGCTGAAAAAATCAGCAAATGCCCCGCATGAACATCACCATTGATTTGAAAAGAAAACCGCGCTCGTCACCGGCGCATCTCAGGGCATCGGCGCGCAGGTCGCGCGCACGTTTCATGCGGCGGGCGCGGGCGTGTCGGTGCGATTCGCAGGCTGTGCGAGATCGCCGGCTGGAATCTCAGCGATGTGGACGCTGTCGAGATCAACGAGGTCTTCGCAGTGCAGCCGCTTGGCTGTGTGCGCGAACTGAATCTCGACGTTGAAAAACTGAATCAGCGCGGTGGCGCGATCGCGCTCGGGCATCCGATCGGCGCGAGTGGCGCGCGGGTGCTGGTGACACTGCTGCACCTCATGGAGGACAAGAATCTCCGACGCGGGATCGCGAGCCTGTGCATCGGCGGCGGGATCGGGATTGCGATGGCGGTGGAGCGATAATACCAAACGCAGTTGAAAACTGGTGGATTTAGAAAACGGCGCTGAGGCGCAACAGACACTCTGCATCGAGGGCCAAAGGCCCGGTGATATGCCAGCCCAGGGAAAGCGAGTGCGCCGCGTGAGGGCTGTAAGGCCCTTTTACGCGGG
>Ga0194061_1000488_pt1 | contig 24230 bp, 39 predicted proteins | sample SepL2221m_MetaG_FD_163423 | JGI IMG/M metagenome (GOLD analysis project Ga0194061, IMG submission 163423) | Anoxic zone freshwater microbial communities from boreal shield lake in IISD Experimental Lakes Area, Ontario, Canada - Sep2016-L224-21m | ecosystem: Environmental > Aquatic > Freshwater >... | reverse complement strand
CCGGGCGCCATGCCGTTGTTGCAGATAACCCGCCAACGCCCCCACCGCCATCCCAAAGACCATCCCGCTAATCCCCACGCTCCACATGGTAACCATGCGCAGGTAACCCGACAGCACCGCCAGCAATACCACCCCCGGCAACGCCAAAAGCAAACATAACAACCACCGCCCCAGCCCCCCGGCCAGCCCATGCGTCACCGGTTCCAAACTCACCGGCACCGTCCCCGGCAGCGGCCCCAGCGCCGCGGCAATCTCTTTCATGTCGCTACGGTCCAGCGTAATCGCCGCCCCCGTCCGCAGATGCAGCGTGCGCGTTTTGGCTGACTTATTGGATGTTAGCGCCGCCACGGCTTCCGCAGGCAACCACTCCCGCCGTTGCAGCGGACGGATCAGATAAACTTTGCCCTCATCCACCCACAACCCCCGGCTGGCCCGCCAACCCGCACAGGCCAAGACCCCCAATCCCGCCAGCATCCCCACCGCCGCCACGCCATAGGCCACCGCGCCAAAGGGTTCATCCGTCAGACTGGGCCCGTAATTGGCCCGCACAAATCCCAGGAAGAAATACCCGCCGGTGAGAAATAGTCCGAAGAAGGTTTGCCAGCCCAGCATGAGCGCATCGCTGCGGGCGGATTTATGCCACCACGCCAGCACTGAACTGATCGGATACCCCACCAACCCCACCACCAACGGCACCAGCGGCCACCACGTATACGATAGCGGCGCATCTTTGCCGTCGGGGCTATACCAATTGAGCGCAATATGGATGAGGAGGCACAACGCCAGCAACCAGCGGCGGAGAATTTCCAGCATGGCCGCGCTCCGTAGACAAATTGTCAGTCACAGCGCCTTAGTGGCTGTGTTTGCCGCAGCATTGGCCATTGGCATGGCGCTCGCCGCAGTTGTGATCCTGGGCATCATGGATATGGCCGTGTTCGATCTCTTCCTTGGTGGCATCGCGCAGGCCGACGACCTTGACCGCGAATTGCAGCGTCTGGCCGGCCAATTCATGATTGGCATCCACGGTCACTTCGGTGTCACTGACATCCACCACCGTCACCACGCGCCGCCCGCCGGGGGTCTGGGCATAAAACTGCATGCCGGTCTTGATCTCGCCGGCATCCTTGAACGCACTGACCGGCACGGGTTGCACCATGGCCGGATCGCGCTGGCCATAGGCCTGCTCGGGCGGAATCACCACTTCGAAATCATCGCCCACCACGCGGCTTTCCAGCGCGGTTTCCATGCCGGGAATCAGCATGCCCACGCCGTGCAGATACGTCAGCGGCCCGCGCCCTTCGGAGGCATCAATCACCTGCCCGGAGCTGTTGCGGAGGGTATATTCAATCGAAACAACGGTATTTTTGGTCACGCCTGCCATGAGCTCATCCTTTTAAGCCGTAAATCCCGGCCGCCTGACACGCGGCCTATAGGTCGTAGAGGGCATCATAGCCGAAAGGCCGCAGGGGTCAAAATATGACGCCCGTTTTCGTGATAGAGGCGATAAAAACCCGGAAAAGTGAAGAACTTCGGGCTTACTCCACCCTTAACCACAGCACCTTCAAATACGACGACTCCGGACACGCCATGTCTATGGGGTGATCCATGCCGGGGCCGGAGGAGCGCAGGACTTGCACCCGGCGGCCCGCCGCGCGGCCGGCGCCGCGGACGGCGTTGGCCAGTTCTTCGGCGGTCAATAATCCCGAGCACGAACAGGTGACCATGATCCCGCCGGGGGCGGTGACCAGCAGGCCCAGTTTGTTCAAATCAAAATACTTCTTGCGGCCTTCATCGTAATCATCCTGCGACGGGATGAATTTTGGCGGGTCGAGCACCACGGCGGAGAATTGCTGTTTGTTCTGGTACATCTGCCGCAGATAGGCAAAGGCGTCGGAATGCACCGTGGTATAACGCGCGGGGGCGATTTTGTTCAGATTGGCGTTGCGCCGGGCCAGCGCCTCGGCACGCTCGTCAAGGTCCACGGCGGTCACATGCGTGGCCGCACCCTTGACCAAGCCGTAAATCCCAAACCCGCCGGAGTAACAGCAGGCATCCAGCACGCGCCCCGGGCCGCAAAGCTGGGCGAACAGCGCGCGGTTTTCGCGCTGGTCACAGAAAAAGCCCGTCTTGTGGCCGGTGACCAGATCCACCTGAAACTTCACACCGTTTTCCAGTACCACAGTAGACTTGCGCTCGGGGGCCAGCTTGCCGGTATCCCCGGCGGGGCCGGAAACCCCCATGGAGAAGCCTTCCAATTCCTGCACCTGTTCATCAGCGCGGAAAATCACCTCTTCCACCCCCAGCAGCCGCTTAAGCTCCCGGGTCAGCCAGCCTTGCCGATGAAAATAGCCCAAGCTGAAAATTTCGCACACGGCATATTCGCCGTAACGGTCCACCACCAGCCCCGACAGCCCATCGCCTTCGCTATTCACCACGCGATAGGCCTTGGTCGTGTCATTGGGCAGGCCCATGCGCAGGCGCAGGGCGACGGCCTCTTCCAGCCGGCGCTGCAACAGCGATTCGTCCGCCTCGCCGGGGCCGAATTGGAGCATGCGCAGGGAAATCAGGCTGCGGCGGTTCAGCATGGCCACGCCAAAGCAGGTGCCATCGCGGTCATAGACCGTGACCAGGTCGCCCTCGTGGGCATCGGGGCTGCTGCGGGCGATCATCTTGCGGAAAATCCACGAATGATACGTGGCATTGCGCAGTTGCACCCACGGGCCCGGCCCGGTATGGGGCACATCGGCCCAGCGGGTCTGGGCGGCTTCGTCGCGATCACGGTACGGGCGCTGCGGGGGCGGCATAGATAATAATCTCCAGGTACGGTTGCCAAGCTGGCCTAGCGCGGCGATTATACACGCTACGTCCGATACTGCTGATTATACTGTGGAGACTTTAGCCATGATTCATGCCGTCCGTATCATCTTTTTATTCCTCGTGGCGCTGGTCGCCTCCACTTACCTGTACAAAACCATCGCCGCCGCCGAGGGCACCATGCTGCCCTACATCATCATGAGTCTGGGCGTGGTGCTGGCCTTTGGGGTATTGGCGTTTGATGCCCTCACCAGCCGCAAGAACCTGGCCCTGCTCTCGGGTTTGTTCCTGGGGGTGATTGTGGGCATGATCGTGGCCGCCGGGCTGGGATTCCTGGTGGACCAGACGTTGAACGTCTTTGTGACCAAAACCAGCATTGCGAATCATCAGGCCCTGATTGATGGCGGCAAGCTGCTGCTGATGCTGATCAGTGTGTACCTGTCGGTCAGCTTTGTCCTGCAAACCAAGGATGACTTCCGCTTCATTATTCCTTATGTCGAATTTCAACGCGCCACCAAGGGCCCCCGGCCCATCGCGGTGGACACCAGCGTGATTATTGACGGCCGGATCGTGGAATTGGCCACGACGGGCATTTTTGAGAGCCGGCTGCTGGTGCCGCGCTTTGTATTGAATGAATTACAGACCATCGCCGACAGCCAGGACAAGCTCAAGCGCGCCCGCGGCCGGCGCGGGCTGGATATGTTGCAAAAATTGCAGGGCATGCCCAACATCGAACTGCACATCTGGGACGGCACACTGAAACAGGGCGACGCCGAAGGCGTGGACCAGAAACTGGTCGCGCTGGCCCAGCAGGAACATGCCCGGCTGCTGACCACAGATTTCAATCTCAATAAAATCGCGCAACTGCGCGGCGTGGAAGTGATCAACCTCAACGCCATCTCCGACGCGGTCAAACCCGTGGTCCTGCCCGGCGAAAACATGCGCGTCCGCATCATCAAGCCCGGCGAGGGCATGCATCAGGGCATCGGCTATCTGGAAGATGGCACCATGGTCGTGGTGGAATCCGGCCGCGACCGCATCGGCCAGGAATTGGATGTCATCATCACCAACGCCCTGCAAACCGCCTCCGGCAAGATGATCTTTGCCCGCGTCCGCACCGACGGGCCGGTGGGTAATGGCAATGGGCCGGCGCGGTAAGTAACAGGTTAGGTCATCGCCCCAAGGGGGCGGCATTTATAAAGCCCAGGGCAACGCCCTGGGTTTTTGTACGATGCGCCTTTGGTGCTCTGAAGGTGCACGATTTGATTGACACGTGGTGGGAATAAATGGTGCTCATTCAGAGCACGGCGCGAGCGGGACGCGGCTACCCAGGGCGATTGCCCTGGGCTATATAAATATTGCCCCGTTGGGGCACAATACGCAAGACTCCCAGAAAATACCCAACGATCCTAAATCCTCCCATCACCCCCAACTACCCCCGCGCGGCGCATGGAAAAACCCTGCCGGGGTTACCGACAGGGTTTAATTTACTATGGACCCGATGACCCGCGCTTACTTCTTGACGATTTCGGCGGGGGCTTCGGTGGTCGCGCCCTTGGCTTCGAAACCGAGCATCTGGACGACGGCGATATCGCCGCCATCGCCGATGCGCCACTTGGCGGTCTTGATGATGCGGGTGTAACCACCGTTACGGTCCTTGAAGGCCGGGCCAACGGTGTTGAACAGCTTCTGCACCAGGGTGTCGTCCATGAGCAGATCCTGATCCTTGGGATCGGCCATCAGACGGTCATGCAAACGGGCGATGACCAGACGACGGGCGTGCAGGGTGTTCTTCTTGGCCAGCGTGATCAAGGGCTCGACGAAACGGACCAGTTCCTTGGCTTTGGGCAAGGTGGTGCGGATTTCGCCATGCTCAATCAGCGATTGGGCCAGATGACGCATGAGGGCTTTACGGTGGGAGGGGCTACGCGATAAGCGACGGCCGGCTACTTTATGACGCATGATACATTACCTCTTCAAATCGTTTCGTAAAATTTAAGCCTTGGCCGCTTCGGCCGGGGCATCCGTCACCGCGGGATTAACCGCGACATCGGCTTCGGCAATCTTGAGACCGAGGGACAAACCAATTTCCTGTAACTTCGTTTTGACTTCCCGCAGCGAGGTCTTGCCAAAGCTGCGAACCTTGAGCAGGTCGGCTTCGGTTTGACGGGCGAGATCGCCCACGGTGTGCAGCTTGGCGGATTCCAGGCAGTTGCTGGCCCGGACCGACAGTTGCAGCGTGCCCAACGGCTGGCTGAGGACCGACTTCTGTTCGTCGTTCATCTGCGAAGCGATCAGGGTCACGGGGGTGACTTCTTCGGTCTGGGCATTGATCACGGCGCCGGGTTCGAAATGCTGCACGAACGCGTTGATGTGCTTGCGCAGAATCTTGGCGGCTTCGATCAGGGTTTCTTCCGGGCTCTTGGTGCCGTTGGTCCAGATTTCCAATACGAGCTTGTCGTAGTTGGTGCGCTGGCCCACGCGGGTGTCTTCGGTCTTGTAACGCACACGGGTCACGGGCGAGAAGATCGAATCCACGGCGATCTGGCCGATGATCTGTTCTTCCTGCGAATGCTCCGAGGCGATGACGAAACCACGGCCCTTGCGGACTTCCAGTTCCATCGAGAAGGTGGCGCCTTCGGTGGTCAGGTTGGCCAGCACGAGGTCTTTGTTGATGACCTCGATCGAGGCATCACCCTTGAGATCAGCGCCGGTCACGGGACCGAGGCCTTTCTTTTCCACCACGAGCTTTTTGGGCTCGTCGGAATCCAAACGGACAATCAGACCTTTGACATTCAGAATGATGTCGGTGACATCTTCCTGCACGCCTTCGATCTGGGCAAATTCATGTTCCACGCCGGCGATCTTCACGCTGACGGCGGCGGCGCCTTCCAGCGAACTGAGCAAAATCCGACGCAACGAGTTGCCGATGGTGGTTCCGAAACCACGTTCAAACGGCTCGACAATAAACTTGCCGTAGGTCTCGCTCTTGACCGAAGCATCCTGCTCGAACTTGCTGGGTAATTCCAGCCCACGCCATAATACTCGCATCATAACACGTACCTCCAAGGGAAAGTCCCGGGATTATCGGCGGGCCAATCGTGGCACCGTCATCTGTCACCGAGAACAATTAGGAACACTGTAAATAAACGCCGGGCTTAAACGCGGCGACGCTTGGGTGGACGACAACCATTGTGCGGCAACGCCGTGTTGTCTTCGATCCCGCTGACGCGCAGGCCGCTGCTCTGCAGACCGGTGATGGCGGCTTCGCGGCCGGGGCCGGGGCCCTTGACGCGGACTTCCACTTCCATCAGGCCATATTTCTTGGCCTTGGCGGCACAGTTTTCCGCGGCCCGGGTGGCCGCGAACGGGGTGCTCTTGCGGGCGCCCTTGAAACCTACGGTACCGGCGGAGTCCCAGCACAGGGTCTCGCCGGCCATATCGGTGATCGTCACCTGGGTGTTGTTGAAGCTCGCCTTGATGTGGACGATCCCCTTGGTGATGTTCTTGCGGATTTTCTTTTTGACTACCTTGGCCATAACAAACCTTTCCTGAGGGCTACGGATTAGCAACGCGCGAACGCACGGCTTAGTCCTGACCCGAATCCTACGCGCCCCGACGCTGCGTCAACCCATCGTTGACCCATGGTGCCGGGCGCGGCGCACGCTATTGCTTAGCCGTGCATTTCCTTCACGCCCTTCTTACCGGCGACCGTCTTGCGCGGGCCCTTGCGGGTACGGGCATTGGTGCGGGTGCGTTGGCCGCGCGTCGGCAGGCTGCGGCGATGCCGCGACCCACGGTAGCTGCCAATTTCTTTCAGACGCTGGATATTCTGCTGCAGTTGCCGACGCAGACCACCCTCGACCACGATTCCGCGGTCAATGATGCCGGTGATGCGGCTCACTTCTTCTTCGGTCAGCTCGCGGGCTTTCTTCTGCGGATCAATGCTGGCTTCCTTGAGGATGGCCAGCGCATTCACGGGGCCGACCCCGTAAATGTAACGCAGACTGATGCGGACGGGCTTGTCAATCGGGATATCAACACCGGCAATACGTGGCATAATGAACTCCTGAAATCTAAATCGTTAACTTGATCACCGGCGCTTAGCCTTGACGCTGTTTATGACGGGGATCCACTTTGCAGACCACCCGCAGCACGCCACGACGGCGCACAACAATGCAATGCTCGCAAATACGCTTGACGCTGGAACGAACTTTCATGACACTACTCCGCTGGTTAAAACCAACTTGATCCTGACCATACTATTCGTGACCGTCGGCAACACTGCCGAACACGCCTGCCCGACCCATAGCCATACTCAGCTACGCGTCACAATCCGACCGCGCTTCAGATCGTACGGCGACATTTCCACCGCGACCTTGTCGCCCGGCAGAATCCGGATGAAGTTCATCCGCATCTTGCCCGACACATGCGCTATCAACTCATGCCCATTGTCCAGCTTGACCCGGAACATCGCGTTGGGTAGTGCTTCCACTACCACGGCTTCGACACGGATTGGCTCTTCCTTGGGCATAGAAACCTCGTAGTATAACAAAACCGACCACATCTTCGCCAGTGGTCAAACCAAAATATTCACGCCACCCGCCAAAAGCTGGTGTTAAAGTTCAGTCCCGTGGGCCGTTAACGCCCGTCCGTCAGGACATCCGCACCCGTGGCGGTCACCGCCACCGTGTGCTCGTAATGGGCCGCCGGGGTCCCGTCACGGGATACCACCGTCCAGCCATCGGTCAAAATCTGTACTTCCGCCGCGCCCACGATCACCATGGGCTCGATGGCCAGCGTCATACCCGCCTGCAGGTAAAAATCGCCCCGGCGAAGAAAATCCTTCGTTACGCAATTCGGAACTTTCGGGTCCTCGTGCATCTGCTGGCCGATGCCGTGGCCGACAAAGTCCTGCACCACCGCAAAGCCCTGGCTTTCGACAAAGTCCTGCATCAGCCGCGCGATGTCACTCCAACGTCGGCCGGGCCGAATTTCGCGAATCGCCAAATCCAGCGTGCCCTGGGTCACCGCACACATCTTGCGGGTCTTTTCCGCGACGTTGCCCAGCAGAATGGTTACCGCCGAGTCGCCGCAGTAATTGCCCAGACTCACGCCGCAATCCACACTGACAATATCGCCGTCCTTGAGCACCCGTTTGGATGGGATGCCGTGGACCACTTCCTCATTGACCGAGATACAGGTATTGCCCGGAAAGCCGGTGCCGGGCTGATAGCTGGGATAGTTCTTGAACAACCCGCGGGCTCCCGCGGAGGTATAGCAGTCATAGACAATCTGATCGAGTTCCAGCGTGGTCATGCCCACGCGAATCTGTTCCTGGGCGCGCTGCAACGCCCGCTGGACCACGCGGCCCGAAGCCCGCATCTGTTCCAATTCGCGTTGTGATTTCAGCGTAATCCGCATAATGCCCTGCCCGTACTCAGCCTTCAAAGTGCCGATGCATCTTTTCCAGCACGACTTTGGTCACCTCCGGGATCGCCCCGGACGCATCCACCGTCTTAAAATTCCCCATCTGGGCGTAAAACGCCACCAACGGGGCCATCGTTTCCTGATACGTCTGAATCCGCTTCTGCACCACATCGTGGCGGTCGTCTTCGCGGGTAATCAACGGTTCCTGATCATTGTCGCACAGGCCGGGCGTCTGGGGCGGATTGGAATCCACATGGTAGACACTCAAGCAGGCCGGACAAATCCGCCGGCCTTCAAAACGGCGCTGTAACACCGTGGGGTCCACGACAAAATTCAACACCAGCATCAGGGGCCGCTGGAGTTCAAACAACATCCGGTTCAGCGCTTCGGCCTGCACAATCGTGCGCGGGAAGCCATCCAACACAAAGCCGCAATCGCCCAATTTGATAATGCGTTCCCGCATGATGCTCATCATCAAATCATCGGGCACCAGCATCCCATTGGCCATGAAGTCGCGAATTTTACGGCCGTTGACACTGCCGGAGATCTTTTCCGCCCGCAGAATGTCCCCACTGGACATATGGACGAGTTTGAACGCTTCGCAAATCCTCGCCGCTTGGGTTCCCTTCCCCGATCCCGGAGGCCCCAGTAGCGCGATTCTCATGCGGCGGCGTCCTTTCCAGCGGCACTCTGTGCCCCGGCAGCGCCGCCCTTGCCGCTGTATTTATTGCGGCCGGGACGCGAAGATTCCATAAAACCACCGTAGTTACGCATGACGAGATTGGCTTCGATCCGGTTGACCAGATCCAGCAGTACGCTGATCACGATCAGCAAACCGGTGCCACCCAGGAACTGGGTGACGCTGTGCTTGATGTCCATCGCGGTACCGAGTACCTGCGGCACCACGGCAATGACACACAGGAAGCCCGCGCCGACGAAGGTCACGCGATTCATGACATCCTGCAGATATTCCGCCGTGCGCGGTCCGGGCCGGATGCCCTTGATGAAGGTACCGTAATCCCGGAGCTGCGTGCTCATTTCCTTGGGATTGAACTGCACGGTGTTCCAGAAGTACGAGAAGAAGAAAATCATCGCACAGTAAATCAGCTCAAACCATAGCTTGCCCTGTTCGATATGGGACACGAGGTAACCCGTGACGGCATTGGGATAGCTGGTCGCCAGCCACCGCAGCAGCATGGAGGGGAACAGCATCAACGAACTGGCAAAGATAATCGGCATCACCCCGGCGTGGTTGACGCGCAGGGGCAGATAATTGGACTGCCCGCCGTAAACCTTGCGGCCCCGGACGTGCTTGGCCTGCTCGATCGGGATGCGGCGCTGGGCCTGAGTCAGGAAGATCGAACCCGCGACAATGAAGATAAAGGTGGCGATCAGGAACACACACTTGGCGGGACCGAACTTGGCGCCGTCAAATTCGCCCGTGAGGGTAAAGTTGCGGGCAATTTCGCCCACGGCATCGGGCATGCGGGCCACAATACCGGCGGTGATGATCAGCGATACACCATTGCCGATCCCATAATGGTCAATCTGTTCGCCCAGCCACATCAGGAATACCGAGCCGGCGGTGAGCATCATCAGGCCCAGGAACCAGAACAGGCTGAGTTGGAACGGATCATTGCGGACGCTCAGGTGCAGTAGGCTGTTGGCCCCTGAGGCCGAACTCGACAGATAACCGATCCACATCGCCGATTGTACGAAGCACACCGCCACCGTGAGGTAGCGGGTCCATTCGTTCATCTTGCGGATGCCCGGCTCGCCTTCTTTTTTCAGTTTTTCCAGCGCCGGCACCACGGTGCCCATGAGCTGGATAATGATCGAGGCACTGATATAAGGCATGATCCCCAGACCGAAGATCGTGGACTGGCCCAGATCACCGCCCGAGAACAGCGATAGATAATTGGTGACGGCTTCCAGCGGAGAATTGTTCTCAGCCGCAGTTTTCGCCGCCTGCGTGAGTTTCGCCGCGTTCACGCCGGGCAGGGGGACGTAGTAACCAATGCGGTACGCGAGCAGCAAGCCGATGGTAAACAGCAGCTTGGTACGCAGTTCCACAATCCGGAAAATATTCAGCAGCGTTTGCAGCACGCGGACCTCGCTGGCTAAGAGTTCAACAGCGAACGGCGTCAGCCCTTCGCATAGGTCACCACTCAACAGGCAACCGCAAGCAGATTACCGTTCCCGGCATTAACACCGGACTGGCATCCACCCGCGGTTGTCAAAAACTGCATATCCATGGCCGTTAGGCCTTGGTGGCTTTGGCCAATTTCTTGAACTTACCGGTCTTCGGATTGACCTTGTCCTTGTTCCGATCCAGCTCGAGCAGCTTGATGGTACCACCGGCTTTGGTGATCTTCTCAGCGGCCTGCTTGGTGACCTTGCCGGCCACGATCGCAAACGACTTGGTCAGGGTGCCATCGCCCAGAATCTTGACGGGCAGCTTGTTAACCCGCACCAGTTTCTTGGCCACCAGAGCGGCCCGATCAATCTTGGCGCCGGCGTCAAAGAACTTTTCCAGATCGCTGACATTGACGATCTCGAAGTCCTGACGGAAGACGTTATTGTTGAAGCCACGCTTGGCAATGCGGCGGAACAGGGGCAGATTGCCACCTTCGGAACCGAGCTTGATCGTGCCACCCGCACGGGCGCCACTACCTTTGGTCCCGCGTCCGCAGGTCTTGCCATGACCGGAGCTTTCGCCGCGTCCCAAACGGATACGACGCTTGTGCTTGCCGGCCTGAGCGGTAATTTCGTGAATCATCATGAGCAAATCTCCAAATCGTTGGCTAACCCGACCGCCGGAGCGGAAGGTTAGAGCGTCACGCCGCGATCAATCGCCACCTGCTCCTTAACCCGGAGCTGCTTGAGGGCGGCGAGCGTCGCCTTGCATAAGTTCTTCTTGTTCGTCGAGCCGTAGGCTTTGCTGAGGACATCCTTAATGCCCACCAACTCCAGCAACGGACGCACATAACGACCGGCCTTCACGCCGGTACCCGGACGGGCCGGAACCAGACGGATCGAGCTGGCGCCGTAGGTGCCCATAACTTCGTGGGGAATGGTGCCGCGTTCGAGCGCTACCGAGATCATGTGCTTGCGGGCATCCTTGGTAGCCTTCTCGACGGCATTGGGAACTTCCTTGGCCTTGGCATAGCCCAGACCCAGGTTACCCTGCCGATCGCCGGTGGCGACCAGTGCTTCGAAGGAGAAATTCTTACCACCCTTGACGACCTTGGCGCTGCGGAAGACACCCACGGTTGCGGAGTCATTCGGGCCCTTATCGGAGTTGTAATTACGTTCAGCCATAACCATTCCTTAGCTATTCGAAAGTTGCCTGTGTGCTTAAAACTTCAGACCCGCTTCACGGGCGGCATCGGCCAACGCCTTGACCCGACCATGGTACCGGTAGCCATTGCGATCGAACGCAATCTCCGAGATACCCTTGGCCAGCGCCTTGGCCGCCAGCGCCTTGCCCACCACAATGGCGGCATTCTTGTTGCCACCCTGGGGGGCGGCGGTCTTAAGGTCTTTTTCCGCGGTGCTCGCCGCCACCAACGTGCAGCCACTGACATCGTCAATCAGTTCGGCATACATGTTCTTGAGGCTGCGGAAGATGGTCAAACGCGGACGTTCGGCCGTACCGGACAAAGTGCCACGGATCCGCAGTTTACGCCGCTGCCACCGCTTATTCTTGATTTTGAGTGTCGTCTTACTCATGTTTTCTATCCAATCCGAATCTAGTTTCCATGCGAATCACGCTACACGCGACACGGGATACGCCAAATTACTTGGCACCCGCACCGGCAAACTGCTTACCAGCCTTACGCTTGACGGTTTCACCGACATAACGCACACCCTTGCCCTTGTAAGGTTCAGGCTTACGAATGCGGCGAATCTGGGCGGCCAAATCGCCGACCATCTGCTTGTCCGCACCCGAGATATTGATCTTGGTGCCCTGGGCCTCGATCTTGAGGACCAAGCCGACGGGAATCTCAATCTTGATCTGGTTGGCATAGCCCAGCGACAGGGTCAGCACGTTACCGGCCTGTTCGGCCTTGTAACCGACACCCTGAATTTCCAGATCCTTGGCATATCCTGTGCTCACCCCGGTCAGCATGTTGCTGACCAGCGCCCGGGTTAAACCGTGGACGGCCCGCGAGAGCTTCTCGTCATCCTTGCGGGTGACGGTGACCACATCGCCGGCCACAGCCACTTGGACGTTAGCATGATGATTAAGGGAGAGTTTACCCTTGGGGCCTTCCACATTGACCACGCCATTGCTGACGGCAATCTTGACGCCTTTGGGCACCGCGATAGGTTTCTTACCAATTCGACTCATAACTTGTCCTTTCCGTCCGGTAACATCACTGTTGCCAGTGGCCTTCCGGAACATACCCCGCACTTCGGCGGGCTGTTCAGTAAATTGTTACTTCACGGTGGCGAGCACTTCGCCACCCATGTTCATTTCCCGGGCCTTGCGGTCCGAGAGTACGCCCTTGGACGTGCTCAGGAGCACAATCCCCATACCGTTCTGCACGGCAGGCAGGCGATCCACTTCGCGGTACACGCGGCAGCCGGGCTTGCTCAGACGCTTGATCTCGTGGATCACGCGTTCGCCGGTGGGCGTATACTTGACCTGGATGCGGATCAGGCCTTGGCCGGTCCCGTCATCAAGGGCGGTGAAATCTTCGATGAAGCCTTCTTCCTTCAGTACCTGGGCAATGCCCAGACATACCTTGGATTGTTTGACGTCAACGGTTTTGTGCTTGGCGGAGACCGCATTACCGATCCGGCAGAGCATATCCGAAATAGTGTCGTTCATAAACCAACCTCTCAGGGCTTTAGGGCTTACCAGCTGCTCTTACGCATGCCGGGGATCAGACCCTTGTGGGCCAACTCACGCAGCATAATACGCGAAATCTTGAATTTACGATAATGGGAACGCCGCCGGCCGGTCAATTCGCAGCGCCGCGCCAAACGGGTGGGGCTGCTGTTGCGCGGCAGCTTCCGCAAGGCTTCCATGTTGCCTTCTTCCTTGTACTTCTTACGCAAATCTGCGTATTGCGCAATCAGTTTCAGATTGCGGGCATAACGGGCTTTCCAAGCAGTCGTGGCCATATTCGTTCCTTTGTGCTACTACCTGATACGTTAAGAAGCCTTCTTGGCGGCGTCCGCAGTCGCGAACGGCATTCCAAAAGCCTTCAAAAGCTCAAACGCCGCTTTCGCTTCACCGGCCGTGGTGACGATCGTGATGTTCATTCCCTGATGGAAGGTCACGTTGTCGCCGCGGATTTCCGGGAAGACGGTCTGTTCGGTCAGACCCATGTTATAGTTGCCACGCTGATCGAAGGCCTTGGGGTTCAAACCCCGGAAATCCTTCACCCGCGGGATGGCCAGGTTGATCAGGCGGTCCAGGAATTCCCACATGCGGTTGCCCCGCAGCGTGACCCGGCAGCCGATTTCCATACCCTGACGCAATTTGAAGTTCGACACGCTGATGCGCGCCTTACACACCTGAGCCTTCTGGCCGGCGATCAGCGTCAATTCCTTGACGGCCGCTTCCAGACGGGGCTTCTCGGTGATGGCTTTGCCCAGACCCATGTTGATGACCACCTTGGTGATCCGGGGCACGGCCATGACGTTCTTGATGCCCAGCGTCGCTTTGAGCGCGGGGGCGATTTCGTCCTTGTAACGCAGCCGCAGACGCGGCACGTAACCAGCGGGGAAAGCTACGCCTTCGCCGGTGGCCACTTCGGGACCCTTGCTGGCCTTGGGCTCTCCCTTGGCTTTCTTGGGCTGCTTGGCCGCACCTTCGGGTCCACCTTGCGGGGCCTTCTTGGGGGCTTTTTCTTGTTTATTGGCGTCCTTCTTGTCGGCCATTTTCAGCTACCTCATCCTACGGGGTCCGCAGACCACCTTGCATATCATACTTCATCGGGTGCCCGGGCTTACGCAGCCCTGATACCCACAAACTTACTTAACCTTCGCCACCACACCCAGATCGCTGCCGGTCTTGACTGCGATGCGGCGCTTCACGCCGTCCTTGGTGACATAACGCACCCGGGTGCCCTTGCCGGTCTTGGGATCCACCGGCTGCACTTTGCAGGCCTGGATCGGGGCGGGCTTGCTGATCTTGCCACCCTTGGGACTCTGTTGGGTGGGCTTCAGGTGCTTGATCTTGACGTTGACGCCTTCGATCAGAACCATGTCCTTGTCCGGAAATACCTTGAGCACCTTGCCGGTCTGGCCCTTGGAGGCTCCCGAACGGATATAAACGGTGTCACCTGCTTTAATACGCGCCGCCATGTTTAACCTCATTCTATGGGCCGGTTGGGCCTATCCTGTTAGACGACTTCACTGGCCAAAGAAACAATCTTCATGTAATTCTTTTCCCGCAACTCACGGGCCACCGCACCAAAGATGCGCGTGCCCTTGGGATTGCCTTCATCATCCACGATTACGGCGGCGTTGCGGTCAAACCGCACGATGCTGCCATCGGAACGACGGGTGATCTGGCGGGTCCGCACGATGACGGCCTTGGCCACTTCGCCCTTCTTGATGTCCCCGTTGGGCATCGCCTTCTTGACGGCGACGACAATCAGGTCACCGATGGTGGCGATACGACGCTTGAACTTGCCGCGGGGGGTCGAGCCGCCGAGTACTTTGATGCACATGGCGGACTTGGCGCCGGTGTTATCGGCAATGTCAATTCGGGTCTGTTGCTGAATCATGACTCACCTGCTTTAGTAGAGCGTCGGCCTTAGGCGGACGCGGTCTTATCCTGGTTCTTGGCAAACAGCTTCGAGGCATCCGACTCAATGGCGCTGGTGTCAATGGCACCGGGGCCCTTGGTCACGATCCGTACAAAGCGGTACGTCTTGGTTTTGCTGATCGGCCGACAGCTCATCACTTCCACCGTGTCGCCCGTCTGCGAGACATTGGCTTCATCGTGGACATGCAGAACCGTCTGCCGCTTGACATACTTACCGTACTTCGCATGCGGGGCCAGGTAATCAACCACGACCCGACGGGTCTTGTTGACCTTGTCCGAGACGACCTTGCCGATCATCCGCGTGCGTAATTTACGTTTGGTGCTGACTGTTTCAGTGCTCATCGAATATTCCTGCCTGCTCTAAGACCTTACGCCTGGGCCTTGCCGGCGGCGAGCTGACGCTGCCGTAGCACGGTTTCAACACGGGCAATATCGCGACGGATCTTGCCCACTTGCGACACATCTTTGATCTTGTCCGACGCGGACTGGATCCGGAGGTCGAACAACTGCTTGCGCAGTTCGGCTTCCTTTTCCAGTAACATGGCGTCTTCCAATTTTACAAACTCTTTGCTGCTCATGACTCAACCTCGTTAAGCGCCGGTGCAACCGCCCCGGCGTGGAATCACATCGTGTGCCGACGGGCGATAAAGCGCGTCCGAATCGGCATCTTGTAGGCCACCCGGGCAAACGCCTTGCGGGCCACGGCTTCTTCAACTCCGGTCATTTCGAACATGATCGTGCCGGGCTTCACTTCCGCGGCCCAGAACTCCGGTTCGCCCTTACCGGTACCCTGCCGGGTTTCCAGCGGCTTCTTGGAGAAGCTCTTGTGCGGGAAAATCCGGATGAAGATTTTACCTTCCCGGGCGACAAACCGCGAGGCCGCCATACGACCGGCTTCAATCTGCCGACCGTTGATGCGTCCGGGTTCCAGCGCCTGCAAACCGAATTCGCCGTAGCCGATCTTGTTGCCACGAGTCGCGTTGCCGCGCATTACGCCGCGCTGCTGCTTACGCCACTTTACTCGTGAAGGCATTAACTTTGCCATGTGTCATACTCCTAGTCGTAGGCCGGGCCGCCAAAGGACCCGCAACCCATGCTTAAATTCGTTTAACGACGCCGCGGACGACGCGGACCGCTCTTGCGGGTGTTGTCCAGATTTTCCGTCTCGGAATACAAACCGCGATACACCCAGACCTTGATGCCCAGCACGCCATAGGGCGTCCGGCAGTGATTCAGGCCGTAGTTCACATCCGCCTGCAGGGTCTGCAGCGGGATCGAACCGAGCAGGAACTTTTCGGTCCGGGCAATTTCCGCCCCGCCGATACGTCCGGCCAGTTGGATCTTCACACCCTTGGCGCCCGCCGACATCGCGGCATCCAGTTTCTGCCGCACCGCGCGACGGAAGCTGACCCGCTTCTTGAGCTGTTCGCCGATGTTCTCGGCAATCAACTGGGCGTTGAGGTCAGGGTTGGCGACCTCGCTGACTTCAATCTTCACCTTGCGTCCGGTGAGGGTCTCCAGGGCATCGCGGAGCTTGTCGGCATCCGCCCCCTTGGGCCCGATCACCGTACCGGGACGCGACGAGTGCAGAACCACCCGCAACTCTTCCCGGGTACGTTCGATCTCAACCTTGGCGATCCCGGCGAAGGGGGCCTGACGGTTGAGCTTTTCATCAATAAAGGCGCGAATCTTTTGGTCTTCGACCAGCAGATCGCCGAAAATCTTCTTGGGGGCAAACCAACGGCTGGTCCAGCCTTCAGTAATACCTACCCGGAAGCCCAGTGGATGAATTTTCTGACCCATTGCTACCTCGAATCAGTCTGCGAAATCTGTTTCGTTACGCTTTCACTACCGCTTTTTTACCCGCACCCTTGGTCTTCTTCTTCTTGCTGGGGGCGGTGCCTTCTTCCACTTCCACACAGATGTGGCAAGAACGCTTCAAAATCGAATAAGCTTTGCCGCGATCCTTGGGCTGGAAGCGCTTCATGACGATGCCTTCGTCACAGAAGCTCTTGGCCACAAAGAGATTGTCAACATCCGCTTCCCGGACGTCGGCATTCGCGATGGCGCTGCGGAGCACCTTGGCCACCATGATGGCGGCCCGCTTTTTGTTGAACTTCAGCAAGTCCAGCGCCTCGTCCACGGGCTTGTTGCGGATCAGGTCCGTCAACAACCGCGCCTTACGGGCGGAGATCCTTGCGTTACGCCATTTTGCCATGTATCCCATAGTACAAACCTCATCTTCCGAAGCCGGCCGGTATCACCCGACCGCTCGTGCCACTGTTGTTACTCGGCCTTTGCCTTGACCATGGTGTGACCCTTGAACGTCCGCGTCGGCGAGAACTCACCGAGCTTGTGGCCCACCATATCTTCCGTGACAAACACTTTCACGTGCATCCGGCCGTTGTGCACCATAAACGTATGGCCCACAAAATCCGGAATAATCGTGCTCGAACGCGACCAGGTCTTGATCGGATCTTTGGAATTCTTGTCGTTCAGCTTGGCCACTTTGGCCAGGAGATGCTCAGCGACAAACGGACCTTTTTTCGAACTGCGGCTCATGTGCTATCCTCGTGAGCTTGAATCTTATTTCCGACGCAACACTGATTCACCATAACGCACCGTCATACGCCGACGGATAATCATGTCTGAACTATTCTTCCGGGGACTGCGGGTCTTGCCGCCCTTGGCGGGCACGCCCCACTTGCTGACGGGGTGACGACCGCCGCCCGAACGACCTTCACCACCACCCAGCGGGTGGGCAACCGGGTTCATGGCCACGCCGCGAACCGTGGGACGAATCCCGCGATGACGGGTCCGACCGGCCTTGCCCCAACGGATGTTGATCCAGTCAATATTGCTGAGCTGACCCAGGGTCGCCCGGCACTTCCAGTTAAGCTGACGGACTTCACCGCTGGGCAGTTGGATGGTGGCGGTACCGCCATCCTTACCGATCAGACGGGCCACGCCGCCGGCGGAACGAACCAGCTTGCCGCCCTGGCCGGGGATGGATTCCAGATTGTGGACTTCCGCACCGACGGGGCAGATTTCCAACGGCATCGCGTTGCCGAGGGTCTTTTCAATGTCGTTATGGGTACCGCTTTCGATTTCCGCGCCCACCTTCAGGCCCAGGGGGGCGAGGATGTAGCTGAGGGTACCATCGGTATATTTGATCAGGGCGATAAACGTCGAACGGTTGGGATCGTATTCGATGGACTGGACGATGGCCTTGATGCCATCCTTGACCCGCTTGAAGTCCACCTTGCGGTACATCTGCTTGTGGCCACCACCAATGTGCCGGCAGGTGATCCAGCCGGTGTGATTGCGTCCGCCGGTCTTTTTCTTGCGGACGATCAGGCTCTTGGCGGGCTTGCTGGCGGTCAATTCCTCGAAGGAATTCACCGAGCTGTTGCGGCGGGCCGCAGTCGTTGGCTTGTAGATTTTAATACCCATGTTCGTTCCTTATTACCGCTCTCGGCGGCGTGCTATCAGAACAAGTCAATCTTGTTATCTTCGTGCAACACAACCACGGCCTTCTTAAGGGCCCCAACGGTGATTTCGCCCGACTTGGTACGCTTCGGCTTGCCGGCCGTCACTACCGTGCGGACATCCGCCACCTTGACTTTGAACAACGTTTCAACCGCCGTCTTGATCTGGCCCTTGTCCGCACGCTTGTCCACTTCGAAGGTGTAGGCGTTGCGGGCACCAGCCAGCCATGTGCTCTTTTCCGAGATGAGCGGGCGTTTGATGATTTCTGTGATCTCTAACTTCATGGTCATCACCCTGGCTTTCCTTAAGCTTTCGCCGGTTTGATCAGGTTTTCCAAAGCCGCCTTGGTCATCACCACGGTCCGCTTGGTCAACAGGTCATACGCATTGATTTCTGCCGCGGGCTTGATCGCCGTACGGGCGATATTACGGGCGGACAGGTACAAATTGTTATCGAGTTTATCCGTGGCAATCAGCACCGAACGATCGGCGTTGAGGGCCTTGAGCATGCTGACCACGGTTTTGGTCTGGGGCTTGGTCACACTGAAACCATCGAGCAACTTCAAACCGCTGCTCAACACCTTGCTGAGCAGGGCATTGTTGCGGGCCTGCCGGCGTTGCTGGGCGGGCATATCCTGGCGGAAATCACGGGGCCGGCGCGGGAAGGCCAAACCGCCGCCTTTCATCACCGAAGTGCGGATCGAACCACGGCGGGCGTTACCCGTCTTCTTCTGGTTGAACAGCTTCTTGGTCGAGCCTTCGATTTCGCCGCGGCTGCGCTGCCGGACCGTACCCTGACGCAGGTTGGCATGGTAGTACACCACGGCCTGCTTCAACAGTGCGGGACTGACGGTGCCACCGAGGAGGCTTTCGTCCAGTTGGTACTTGCCAACTTCCTGACCTTGGATATTTAGAATCGGTACTTCAATCATGACTTTTCTCGCTTGCTTTTGTCGTTATGCCCTAAAGTTTAACCTTGCTTCACCGGCGGCATCGCTTTGGCTTTCCGCACAAACACCAGACCACCGTTGGCGCCCGGTACGGGACCGCCGATCAACAACAAATTCTTTTCGCGATCAATCCCGATCACCTTGAGGTTACGCACAGTCACCTGTTCGTCGCCCATGTGGCCGGCCATCTTCTTGCCCAGACGAATCCCGCGGCCGTGACCACGGGTACCCTGGCCACCACCGATACCGCCGGGCGAACGATGCTTACGTTCGGTACCGTGGCTCTGCGGCATACCGCCGAAGTTGTGCCGCTTCATGACGCCTTGGAAACCTTTACCTTTGGAGGTGCCGGTCACGTCGACGAAATTGATATTTTCAAAGATGGAGACATCCAGCGTCGCCCCGGTGCTGAGGGTGGGCTTGACGGTGAGACGTACTTCGCGGAAATGTTTCTTGGGTTTGGTCTGGCCGGTCTTTTCGCAGTGGCCCTGCACCGGCTTGGTGCAGCGTTGCGCTTTCATCTCGCCAAAGCCGAGTTGCACGGCGTTGTAGCGATCCTTGCCGTCTTCGGACTTGACCTGCGTTACCACGCACGGTCCGGCCTCGAGTACGGTTACGGGAACCATTACGCCCTGTGCGTCGTAGATACGGGTCATCCCGACCTTACGGCCCAACAAAGCAGCAAATACACTGTTATTACCATTTTCGCTCATGGCATCCTCTTTCCTGCTCAAGCTCTTGCGAACCCGGGTCTCCTAGCGTAGGAGTGTCAGGTTCCGGTAAACATGCGTTTACACGAACTGGCTTGCTGCGGAATTAAAATAATTCTGCCTGCGTAAATCCAGTTGCCTGCCCAATAGTCAACCGGCTCTACGCCTTGATCTTCACAAACACGCCTGCGGGTACAACCAAACGATTCAACGCTTCGATGGTACGGGCCGTAGGCTCCAAAATATCGATCACACGCTTGTGCGTGCGGATTTCGAACTGTTCCCGGCTCTTCTTGTCAATGTGCGGCGAACGCAACACGGTGAATTTCTCAATCCGCGTCGGTAAGGGCACCGGACCACGAACCTTGGCCAGCGAGGCCTTGGCCTGATCCACAATTTCTTTCGCTGAGGCATCCAGTACTCGGTGGTCGTATGCTTCCATCCGAATCCGAATCCGATCGTGTTGTCCTGTCGCCATCGTAGACTCCTGCAACTGCACGGAATTCCTAAATCAGGCCGGTCAACACTTGACCGCCTCAGCTTTCCTTCCCACGCGGCCGATTCGCATCCGCCCGCGGGAGAGCCGTTTTTCACTTCTACACGACGCGGACATTTACAGGCCTCGCGGCCCGTCAACATCCTGTTTCACTTGCGTCGCACGCCTCACACACTTCTGGCAAGGCGTCAAAGATTGGAAAGAATACCACACCAACTTTTTATGTCAAGCATCGGTTAAGTATTTCTGCCCATTCGGCCAATTTAACCAGCCCATTTGCCCGGTAAAACCGTTCTCAAAACTGGTTCAAATCCTTCACCACCTGCGTGAACCGCACCCACAAATAGGTCCGGCCTTCATACTCGGTCACCAGCCCCGAAACGCGGAACTTCACCCGCTTGGTACCCTGGGCCGAAGCCTCTTCCATCGTCGTCAGCAACTTGCACGGGGCCAGAAACACCGGCTCGTCCGATAAACCCTGGCCATCGGCCTCAAATACGAATATATAGGCGTTGGTTTTCTCTTCCTTCACCAACCGCCCCACGCGATTCCACAATGGTTCGCCTTCGTGATACTTCTGCACGGCCACCTTGGTCTTGGCTGCCGGGGCCACCACCGCAATCGGGGTAGGCGGTACCGCCGGCTGCGTCGCTGGGGTCACCACCACCACGCTGTCAGGCTGCTTGGTGAGTAAATCCCGCAAAGTCTGTTCCGCCGTGGGCGCGGTGGTCGCTGGCGTGGTTGGCACAGGATCAGGCTGCGTCGTAGGCACCGCCGGTGCGGTCGTCGGCGGGGTAATCTCCATGCCCGGCGGAGTCACCACCACCGGCGGAGCAATCTCCACCTGGGCCCATACGCCCACCACCATGATGCCCATCAGGGCCAACACGCTCGATACGCTTACGCTGCGCGACATAGTGTTTTCATCCCTTGCAAAGAGCATCTCAACGCCAGACCGTACTGGCCTAATCCCGTATTGTCCCCGCCCATAGGCGTGGCCGTCAAGCTATATTTTATATCTCTGGGGTATTTAGCGGGTGGGGTCCAATTCGCCCACCGCCACATCCAGCGCCGCCGCCAGGCGATCTACCGTCAGGAATCCGGGACTATGTTTGCCCACTTCCAAGCGGCTGATATGGCTTTGCGGCAGACGACTCTTCTGCGCCAGCACTTTCTGCGTCCACCCCCGCGCCTGCCGTAACTTGCGGATTTTCTTACCCACGAACAAGCCCCACTTTGTCACTTCGTCCAGGGGCTTTTCCTTGAGATCCAAAGGTTTCATGCCGGTGGGTTTAACGTCCAATATTTCCAGAACCCCCACTTGCGCCTGGGCAATTTCCTCGGAGTCCTGCGTGGTTGCCAGCAGGGAATAAAGTTCGTACAAATCGCGTCGGAATGTAGGCATTTAGCACCTTACCCACGTTTGCGAATCATCTGCGTCACCCCACCCGTGACCTTCTGATCCAGCTTCACCAAAACCTCCCACTGTTGCGGGTGCGGGACGATCAGTTCCGTGCGGCTGCCGAAGGCGATCATGCCGTAGCGTTCGCCGCGGGCGAATAACTGCCCTGGACGGGCGGGTGTCAGGATCCGCCGGGCGATGGCACCGACGATTTGTTTGACTGCCGCCAGCGGCTGGCCGTCGTTGGGGTCATTGATCACCAGCATCAGGTATTGGTTTTTATAACTCGCCTCCGGGTGCCGGGCATCCAGATACAGCCCCGCGGCCCGCTGGATATCCGTGATCGTCCCCGCACAGGGCATCCGGTTCACGTGCACATCCAGCACGCTCAGAAAAATACTGATCTTCAGCGCCGGCCCGCCCAACGGCGCAAAGTTGTCCAAAGTTTCGATCAGCGTCACCTTGCCATCCGCCGGGGCCACCATAATCCCCGGCCCGTTGGGCACCGTGCGCGGCGGGTCGCGGAAAAACAGCAGCAACGCCAGCGTCACAATCAGCACCACGCCCAGCAACCACCACCACGCCAGCCATACCGCCAACGCCCCCAGCGCCGCCCCGCCGATACCGATGGGTAACCACAAAAACCAGCCATAGCTGGCAAGGATAAACGGCGGATATTTCATGCTTTAGGCCTGTTGTGGAGGAGTATCCGAGGGTATTGGTGTGGGCGACTCCGGAATCACCGGCAGCACGCGCGGTGCGGAACGGTCATACCGCACCCCTAGTAGAAACGCCAAAAATAACGCAATCAACGCCCCCACCAGCAGCAGCGGCCGTAGCGCGGGGTCCAGCGCTGGCTTGAAATACCACGGCAACGGCGCCACCGCCTCCGGCGTCACCGGCAATAGCGATTCCCGCAACAACCCCGCCACCGAACGATCCGCACCCGATACTGTCACCAACGGCAGCACCTGCTGCCCGGGCCGCTGATAATTCAACTGCCGCGCGGCCAGCCGTTCCTGCACCAGCACATCGTTCTGCGCGGCGGCCACAAATTCTTTATTCTGCGCCACCTGCTGATCCAGCAGTTTCACCGTGGCCTGTAAATCATTGCGCAAGATCAGTGCCTGCCGCGTCTGCTCCAGCGGCCGGGCCAACACCACCAGCGCCAGCACCGCCAGCCCGGCAATGAGCAATACCCAACTGACCGTGGTCACACTGAATAGGAAGGGAATCCAAATAATGGTAGGCGTTCGTGGTCGCATCCGTGCGTCTCCTAAGACCGCCATCGTGGCCGTCTGTTACCCCATAGTTTACGGCCAGTTAAGGCGCAAGCCAAGTGGAATTTGGCGATAAAGTCGGCGGGGAAGTGCCCCAGACAGGCCAGAAGCTGGCTCTACTCTATAAATTCACCAATACATACAAACCATACAACGCAACCCCGGTGACAATGACGCTCAATGGCCACCACCAGCAAAATCGTTTCTTGCGAGCCAGTTGACTCGCCCCCCAAACGGTAGCAATCAGATTAAGCAATCCGCCCAGACCAATCAGTCCAAGCCCTAGGGCCACAAGGCCCTCCGCCCATGTCCCCGCACGACCAAAGGCAGCGCCAATGCCAAATACCGATAATCCGCCACCGAGTAATGCCAGTGCCACCGCCAGTAAAAATAGGATCGCACCCAAGTCAAAAATACGCCTGAGTTTGGACGGCTTTGGTGCTGCCGATTCTTGCGGGTTATTATCCATGCCATGCCCTCGCGTATAAGCGTTCCCCTCACCCCACCAACCCCAGCGCCTCGGTCATTTCGCGTTGCGCCTTGCCATCGCCCACTTTCGCCGCCACGGCGATCCCGCGCGTCAGGTAATCCCGGGCTTCCGCTCCGCGGCCCAGCCGGGCCAGCAGCTTGCCGGCCATGAAGTAGGCCGCCACATAGTTGGGATCATCCGTCAAAAGCGCGGCAAAGGCCGTCAGGGACTCATCATTACGCCCGGCTTTGTCATATTCCATCGCCAGCGCATAACGCAAAAAGGTATCCTGCGGTTCGGCAGCGAGCAGCGCTTCAAGTTGGTCAATCCGCGGCATAGGGGGCATCCTTGTCTAAGTTTCTGCGAGTCATTATACCCTACCACCGCAGCCGACGGTATGGCCC
>Ga0194061_1000487_pt1 | contig 24259 bp, 25 predicted proteins | sample SepL2221m_MetaG_FD_163423 | JGI IMG/M metagenome (GOLD analysis project Ga0194061, IMG submission 163423) | Anoxic zone freshwater microbial communities from boreal shield lake in IISD Experimental Lakes Area, Ontario, Canada - Sep2016-L224-21m | ecosystem: Environmental > Aquatic > Freshwater >... | reverse complement strand
CTGTACTTTTAACAACGCGAATGATTTCGAGCTTCTCGGAGGTCTTAGTTGTGGGAGCCTCACCAGTGGTGCCATTAACTGCTATGGCATCATGACCAGTATTTGCTAAATGCTCTGCAATCTTCGCAACGCCATCCCAGTCAATCGCTCCATCTTTTTGAAATGGGGTCACCATTGCGGTGATTAAGCGGCCAAATGGCGCATCGATCTGGGTCGTCTGTTTATCAGGCATAGGGCTAACCCTATCGTGACTATGGGGCGACTCGTCCAGACTTCTCAAATGCCCCGTGCGTAAGCGGCATGAGTGTTGCGAAATATTGCTCCATTTTCTCGGCAACCATCTCAATTTCCCGTTGTGGATAGCTAGGGAAATGCGATCCTTCGCGCGAGGTGCGAAGTGACAAGAAATTCATGAGCGCCCGTGCATTCATGGTTACATACATTGATGAATAAAGGCCCACGGGCAGCACTGCTCGCGCAACTTCGCGCGCCACGCCAGCATCGAGCATCTTCTTATAATTTTCGTACGCAACAGTGCAGCTCTCTTTAATTGCGCTGACCGTTATTTCGTATTGTTCGTCGGTTCCATCGATAAATGAGTAGGAACCGGCTTTACCTATCTGAACCAACCTGCGCTCTTTGCTGGGAACGTAGAAATTTGGTCGGAGTTCGCGATAGCGACCGGATTCTTCGTTGTACGAGGCGATGCGGTGGCGCATAAATTCGCGGAAAACAAAGATGGGGGCGGAGATAAAGAAGGTCATCGAGGTGTGTTCAAAAGGAGAACCATGGCGTTCGCGAGCGAGATAGTTGATCAACCCTTCGGAGCGCGATGCATCGGAATCAACATCGTCGAGAGAATTCTCTCCAGCGGTTGACACTCGAGCCGCCCAGACGACATCAGAGTCGCTGGCGCTAGCCTTAACCAACTCAACGGTTACATCGCTGCGGAAATTAATTTCAAAATGCTCTTCGCCCATGTAGCGACCTTATCTATTGGTACCCAAGGGCGCAGGGATTAGGGCAGAATATCGGCGTGTCAGTGCAGCGCGATTCCCTCAGTGTTGGCCTCGCGGTCGGGGCGGCTGGCGTCGCCTTCGGGGCGGTGGCGGTCGCCGATCATTTCACCGTGGCCCAGGCCTGCTTCCTCTCGCTGGTGCTCTTCTCTGGCGCCTCGCAATTTTCACTTGTAGCGGTAATGAGCGCCGGCGGAAGCCCGCTCAGCGCGATCATCACTGGAACTTTTCTGGGCGGACGAAATGGTTTATATGGCGTGCGCATGGCACAAATTCTTAAACTCAAAGGTTTCAAACGTGCGGTAGCTGCGCATGTAACCATTGACGAATCCACTGGTGTAGCGATTGCGCAAGAGAGTCTCGAGGATCAGCGCACCGCTTTCTGGTACACCGGCTTTGGTGTCTTCTTCTTTTGGAACTTATTTACCTTGATCGGAGCGCTCGGTGCTAGAGCGATAGGAGATACCGCGGCTTGGGGCCTTGATGTTGCCTCCCCCGCAATTTTCTGTGCTGTGCTCTTCCCGCGATTGAAAGAGCGAAAGCTCTTAATCGCAGGAGTTCTTTCATTTATCTGGGCGCTCTCAATAACCCAATTCGTCCCAGCCGGTGTTCCCATTATTTCAACGGTGGTTATTGCTGCCATCGTGGGGTGGAAATAAATGAACTCACAGTGGGTCGCCGTTATCGTCACCAGTGTTCTTTGTTATGCAATTAAATACATTGGCCACGCTATTCCGGAAATATGGCTAGCCCATCCGCGGGTGCAGCGCGTTACCAATCTGATTCCGATTGTACTTTTGAGTGCACTTGTGGCCATGCAGGCCTTTACAACGAAGACCAAATTTATGGTTGACCATCGCTTGGCAGGTATAACTGTTGCCATCGTGGCCTTATCAGCAAAATTGCCATTCCCCGTCGTTGTTGTTGGGGCAATGGCAACTTCTGCGATTGTGTATCGCCTAAAGATTTAGAGTATTGCTAAAGCGACAAGCTTTGCTTCGAGGTCGATATCGGATGGTTCGGTCATATGCGTTCCATCAGGAAAGACAATCACTGGAATAGAGCGAAATCCCCCATTTATAGCAATCACTTTATCGGAGGCTGCTTCATCTAGTTCGATATCGATGTAGTGGTAAGCCACATTCTTGGAATCCAAAAATTTCTTCGAGCGGCGGCAATCCCCGCACCAGAGCGCGCTGTACATGGTTATTTGGGCGGACAAGTTATTACTCCTTTGTTGTAAGGAGATTCTATTTCAAATCTAAAAAGTGTTCGAGTCCAAATGTGAGCCCCGGAGTTGCAACAACCTTACGAACTCCCAGCAATACGCCTGGCATGAAGCCGGTGCGATCGATGGAGTCATGTCGTATGGTCAATGTCTCACCGAGATCTCCCAAAATCACCTCTTGATGAGCAACGAGGCCACGCAAACGCACTGAATGCACTGGAACATCGCCCACCTTCGCTCCGCGAGCTCCCGGCAAAGCAGAAGTTGTGGCATCTGGCATTTCTGCTTTATTAACAGAATTACGAGCCTCTGTGATGAGTTCTGCGGTACGTGAAGCGGTACCAGAAGGGGCATCTGCCTTATTGGGGTGGTGCAGTTCAATGATCTCAACTGATTCGAAGTACTTGGAAGCTTGGGCGGCAAACTGCATCATCAGCACGGCGCCTAAACCGAAGTTAGGCGCAATAAGTGCCCCCACCTTTGGATTAGCGGCGAGCCAGCCTTTGATGGTTGCCAGTTTCTTGGCATCAAAACCGGTGGTGCCGACGACAACGTTAATGCCCTGACCGATGGCGAATTCCAGATTGCCCATCACCGAATCGGGATGGGTGAAATCAACAACGACCTGCGCTCCACTAGAGACCAGTTGGTTGATGTCATCGCCGAGATCGAGAGCGGCAACTAATTCCAGATCAGCGGCTTCGTTAATCGCGCCAACTGTGGTCGCACCCATGCGCCCTTTAGCGCCGAGTACCGCAACTTTGATGGTCATGCGATCACCTTCTCAAATTTCGTCGCCGATTTAAATGGTCCAACAAGGGCAAGCGTAGAAGGTCGGGGCAGGATTGTGCTGGCAATTGCCTTAATGTCATCTGGAGTCACTGCAGCAATTTTATTGAGGATCTCATCAAATCCCATGACCTCTCCGTATACGAGCTCGCTCTTGCCGATCCGCATCATGCGGGAGCCGGTATCTTCCTGGCTTAAAACGAGGGAACCTGAGACTGCACCCTTAGCGCGGGTGATCTCTTCATCGGTGAGACCGTTCGAGGCGATATCGAATGAGATGTCACGAATAATCTTGATGACTTCCTCGGTCTTATTGGGCTGGCAGCCGGCATAGAAGGACATTGATCCGGCACCGGAAAATTGCTGGACATAGGAGTAGACCGAATAGGCCAAACCGCGTTTCTCGCGAATCTCCTGGAAGAGTCGGGATGACATTCCGCCGCCCATGGCCGAGGCTAGAATACTTAACGCGAACCGACGATCATCACTGCGCTCGACGCCTTCGACACCAAGAAGTAAGTGAGATTGCTCGGTCTTGCGATCGATAATTCCGACCTTACCAACGCCGCGCGGCTTCACCTTTGGCGCATAACGCACATTCGCTGGCTTAGCAGGTACATCTAAGAATCCGTCCCGCGCGAGAGCTTGCTCAACGAGTTTGACTACCTTTTTATGGCTAATATTTCCCGCAACCGCGATCACGATATCTTCGGGGCGGTAGCGCTTCTTGTAGTAATTGTAAATCGAATTACGCGACATTCCATTGATGGAGTCGGCAGTACCGAGGATCGATCTTCCAAGTGGCGTGTCGCCAAAGTAAGTCTCAAGGTAGAGATCGTGAATTAAATCTGATGGATCGTCATCGCGCATAAACATCTCTTCGAGGACGACTGTGCGTTCAGCATCAACATCTGCGGCAGTGACCAATGATGAAGTAATTAAGTCTGCAATAACATCTACAGCGAGCGGTAAATCGGTATCAATCACGCGCGCGTAAAAACAGGTGTATTCCTTGCCAGTGAAGGCGTTCATCTCGCCGCCGACTGCCTCGATCGAAGATGAGATCGCCATAGCATCACGCCGGGTCGTGCCCTTAAATAATAAGTGCTCTAGAAAGTGTGAAGCTCCCGCGACAGGTAAAGTCTCGTCGCGGGAGCCCACATTAACCCAAACACCGAATGCCGCGGATCGAACGGTTGAAACCTCTTCGGTAACAATCCGCAGACCACTAGGCAGTACGGTGCGAGCCATTAATTAGTTATTCAGCTGGTGCATCTGTTGGAGTTGTTCCATCAGCAAGAACTGGAACCAAGGAGAACTTACCCTTTGGATCGATCTCGTTGATCTCAACTTCAATCTTGTCGCCAACCTTCATGACTTCTTCGAGGTTCTCAATGCGCTTTCCACCATGCATCTTGCGGATCTGCGAGATGTGGAGCAAACCATCTTTACCAGGAACGAGTGAGATAAAGGCACCGAATGTCGCAAGCTTTACAACGCTTCCGTTGAAACGCTCTCCGACCTTTGGTACTACAGGATTAGCGATCGCTTCGATCATTGCCTTAGCGGCTTCTGCCTGTGAACCTTCAAGTGCGCCGATGTAGATAGTTCCATCATCTTCAATGGTGATATCTGCGCCGGTCTCATCTTGAATCTGGTTAATCATCTTGCCCTTAGGTCCGATGATTGCACCGATCAAATCAGTTGGAACCTTGATCGAGATGATGCGAGGAGCCAAGAGGCTCATCTCATCTGGCATATCGATCGCTTGGTTCATGATGTCGAGGATGTGAAGACGAGCCTCTTTAGCCTGCAAAAGTGCTGCGGAGAGAACCGAGGCAGGAATTCCATCAAGCTTGGTATCAAGTTGTAGCGCAGTAACGAATTCCTTCGTTCCGGCGACCTTGAAGTCCATATCTCCAAATGCATCTTCAGCGCCCAGGATGTCGGTAAGTGCGACATATTCGGTCTTGCCGTCAACAACATCCGAGATCAGACCCATTGCGATACCCGCAACTGCTGCCTTAAGTGGCACACCAGCGTTGAGGAGCGACATGGTTGATGCACATACAGAACCCATGGATGTTGATCCATTTGATCCGAGCGCTTCTGAAACCTGACGAATTGCATATGGGAATTCTTCGCGAGTTGGAAGAACTGGAAGTAGAGCGCGCTCTGCGAGAGCACCATGGCCGATTTCGCGACGCTTAGGTGATCCAACACGACCGGTCTCACCAACAGAATATGGTGGGAAGTTGTAGTTGTGCATATAACGCTTGTGGTTCTCTGGGCTCAAAGTATCGAGCTGTTGCTCCATCTTAAGCATGTTGAGAGTAGTGACTCCAAGGATCTGGGTCTCTCCACGTTCGAAGATGGCAGAACCGTGAACGCGAGGGACAACCTCGACCTCAGCGGTGATCGCACGGATATCGCGGACTCCGCGACCATCGATACGGATCTTGTCGCGCAATACGCGCTGGCGTACTGACTTCTTGGTGACAGAGCGAAGCGCGGCAGAAACTTCCTTTTCGCGTCCTTCGAACTCAGTTGCCAATGCGAGCTTGGTAGCAGCATTGACTTCATCCAACTTGGTCTCACGATCTTGCTTTCCAGCAATTGTGAGCGCCTCTGAAATCTTTGATCCAGCGGCTGCATCAACAGCTGCGAAGACATCATCTTGGTAATCCAAGAAGACTGGGAATTCGCCGGTTGGCTTTGCAGCAACCTTGGCGAGTTCGTTCTGGGCATCGCACATCTGGCGAATGAATGGCTTTGCAGCTTCAAGTCCTTGACCGACAATCTCTTCGGTTGGAGCTTGTGCGCCAGCCTTGATGAGATTGAGTGTCTGAGTTGTTGCTTCTGCTTCGACCATGATGACTGCAATGTCATCACCGGCGATGGAGCCAGCTACAACCATGTCGAAGACTGCCTTCTCCAAATCAGAGTGATTTGGGAATGCAACCCATTGACCTTCGATCAGAGCGACGCGAACTGCGCCGATCGGACCAGTGAATGGAAGTCCTGCGAGTTGAGTGGACATCGATGCCGCGTTGATAGCGAGCACGTCGTACATGTGGTCTGGGTTCAAAGCCATGACAGTGACGACAACCTGAATTTCGTTACGCAGACCCTTAATGAAGGCCGGGCGAAGTGGGCGGTCGATCAAACGACAGGTGAGAATTGCATCTTCGGAAGGGCGACCTTCGCGACGGAAGAATGATCCTGGGATCTTTCCCGCTGCGTACATACGCTCTTCAACATCCACTGTGAGTGGGAAGAAGTCGAATTGATCCTTTGGCTGCTTTCCAGCAGTTGTTGCTGAGAGCAACATTGAATCGTCATCTAGATAAACAAGTGCGGTACCCGCAGCTTGACGTGCAAGGCGTCCGGTTTCAAAACGGATCTCGCGCTTTCCGTGCTTTCCGTTATCAATTGTGGCAACGGCGAACTTAACATCTGGACCCTCCATGGGTCATCTCCATTTCTCAGCTCTCTCATTTGAGGAAACGGATCTTCGATCGAAGTTCACGGAACATGCCCGTAAACCACTACCGAGGACCGATTTACTAATGAGAGAACTGTTACTTAAATTTTCAAATTAATTAATATTTATTAATTAACGGCGAATACCGAGCTTTTCGATAATCGCTCTGTAACGTGTTACATCGGTCTTTGCAAGGTATTGCAGAAGACGGCGACGCTTACCAACCAGCAACAAGAGCCCACGACGGTTGTGGTGGTCATGCTTATTAGTCTTGAGGTGCTCGGTAATCTCTTCGATTCGGCGCGAGAGCAAGGCAATCTGTGCCTCTGGGCTTCCTGTGTCAGTCGCGGATGCGCCGTACTTTGTGATGATTTCTAACTTCTCTGCTGGCTTTAACGCCATGGTGGGGCTCCTTTGACTTTCACGAGGGCCTCGGTGTGAATCACGAAGGCGCGCTTTCTCGTTTGTAGGCGTAGGTTATCAGCGAGGCACCTGCGGGGAGAAATCGGCCCCTTTTCACGCGGGGATTGGACGGCAAATAGGCCTACGCAGTGAGCGCTTTTGCCTGAATGCAATCCTGCTTCATCTGCACCAAAAGTGGGTCAAGTCCATCGAATTTCAAGGTATCACGGAGGCGAAATCCAATTTCTAACTTGGCCTCTTGATCATACAAATCCAATCCGATTTGATCGATGGCATAGGCCTCTACCTGACGACCGCGAACTCCCGGGAATGTCGGATTAGTGCCGACAGATATAGCGGCTTGCCAGCGGTTATCCCCTACCGTGAGCCACCCGGCATAAACGCCATCGGCTGGAACCGTTGCATTCTCGGCAAGATCAAGATTTGCAGTTGGGTAACCAATCGTTCGTCCGCGCGCTTCGCCGTGGACAACTAGGCCCTTGAGATAGAAAAAGCGGGTTAACAATTGATTTGCGCGTTCGATATCGCCATCGACAATCAGCGTGCGGATTCGAGTAGATGAAATCGCGCTTCCCCGATTCTCTTCGAGGTGAACCGAACTTACTTCAAAACCCTGGGCGTGCTCTTTGAGAAATTCCACATTTCCCGCGGCTTTATGACCGAAGGTGAAATTCGCACCAACAGTTACATGTGTGGCACCTAACTGCTTCACCAAAACCTCTTCAATGAATTCCATCGGGGATTTAGCGGCAAACTCTTTGGTGAAAGGAAGGACCACAACTTCTGTTGCGCCGTTCTCTTTGAGAAGGAGGATGCGATCTTCCAGCGAGACCAGCGCAGAAGGTGTGCGCTCCGGAGCAAAGATTGATGTGGGATGCGGATCGAACGTCAGCACTGTAACGGGACCATGCTTTGCGGCTTGCGCGAGAATCTGCTGGTGCCCGCGATGTACCCCGTCGAAGATCCCAATCGCTACCGAGTTCATGGCGGTCATTCTTTCATGGAAACTAAGATTGGTGTCGCGAGTTTCCGCTGGTTGATCTCTCGGTTTTCTAAGAGAGCGGCGAAGGAGCCATCCCCTGTTAGCGCGGCGTAGGGTCCATCGGATGGATTGGCACTGATAGTTCGGCCGAAGGAGATCTCGTTCACTTCGGCTGGCTCTAAGTGACGAACAGGCAAGATCTTGGAGATACCTGCTGCAGTCGAGATCGGGGTCGCGCTCTCCCATCCTTCACATGCTGCAATCTCAAAGGGCGAGACAAGAGTGCGGCGCAGAGAGGTGAGATGCCCCCCTACTCCGAGAGCACCGCCTAAATCACGCGCGATAGCTCGAATATATGTTCCAGCAGAACAGAGAACAGAGAGCTCGATGGAAATTTCAGCACTGCTTCGAGCAATGGAATGAATATCGATTGAGGTGATGGTTACCTCACGTGACGGTAGTTCGAACTCTTCGCCGGCTCTGACCCTCTCGTGGCCAGTCTTGCCTGCAACTTTAATTGCACTTACGGAACTGGGGCGTTGTGAAATCGTCCCCACCATTTCACCCAAAACACGAGCGATATCTGCATCTGTTACCTGAGATAAGAGTTCGGGGGTAGCAGTTATTAAGATCTCGCCTTCGCGATCGTCAGTGATCGTTGATTTTCCCAGAGCGATCGTCGCGGAATAACCCTTTGTTCCATCCACGACATATTGAAGTAATCGAGTTGCGTTACCCAATCCAAGTACCAATACTCCGGTCGCCATCGGATCGAGAGTTCCGGCATGTCCAACTTTTTTAGTTCCAAAGCGACGACGAATCTTTGCGACGACATCATGGCTCGTCATTCCACTCGCCTTATCAACGAGCAGAAAGCCATCCATGGATTAAGTTGATTTACTCGGAGATCTTGTAGGGATCGGCATCGCCCGCTGGCGTCGCGCCTTCGCGTAACTTAGCTAACTCGGCGTCCGCAGCTCGCACAGATGACATTAGATCATTCATTGCCGTTGCCGACTCTTGCAGGCCATCGGCAAAGAATTCAATACTTGGAGTAATACGTAACCCCAGCGCACTTCCGACTTCCCGTCGGATCAGACCTTTAGCCGATGCTAAGGCGGCGGCAGTACCCGATTGCGCCTCTTCATCTCCAAGGACGGTGTAAAAGATAGATGCTTGTTGCAAGTCACCTGTGACGCGCACATCGGTAATCGTGATGAAACCGAGGCGAGGGTCTTTAACCCGCGCCTCCAGCGTTGTAGCGATCACCTCTTTAATGCGATCTGCCACCTTGAGTGCACGATTGGATGCCATTCTTAAGCTCGCTTCTTCTCGCGAATCTCAAATACCTGGATAACGTCGCCAACTTCGAGATCCTTGTATGAACCGAGTCCAATACCGCACTCGTATCCATCCTTGACTTCAGTCGCATCGTCCTTGAAACGACGGAGTGAATCGATGGTGAGGTTCTCACCAAGAATTACGCCATTTCGCAAGGTACGCGCCTTTGCATTGCGACGGATGAATCCATCGAGTACTAAGCAACCAGCGATATTTCCGACCTTGCTCGACTTGAAGATGTCGCGAACTTCTGCGTTGCCGAGTACAACCTCTTCGTACTCTGGCTTGAGAAGTCCCTTGAGCGATGCTTCAATCTCTTCGATCGCCTGATAAATGACGGTGTAGAAGCGAACTTCCACGCCCTCTTGATCGGCGAAGATTGCGGTTTGTGGCTCTGGCTTAACATTGAAGCCGATAATGACGGCGGTAGAAGCCGATGCCAAAGTGACATCGTTCTTGGTGATTGCTCCAACGCCACGGTGAATAACGCGAAGATCAACTTCGACGCCAACATCGAGTTGGAGAAGAGCATCTTCGAGCGCTTCCACAGAACCGGAAACGTCACCCTTGAGGATGAGGTTAAGGGTGCTGACCTTGGATTGCTCCATAAAGTCTTCGAGAGATACCTTCTTGCGAGTCTTGGCGAGCATCGCATTACGCGTTGCTAGTTGACGCTTTTCAGCGATCTGGCGCGCGGTGCGATCATCTTCGGCAACCATAAATGTGTCACCAGCGCCGGGAACAGAGGTGAAGCCCAAGACCTGGACGGGACGAGATGGGCCAGCTTCGGTGACGGCATCGCCGTTCTCATCAAGCATGGCACGTACGCGACCATATGCACCGCCTGCAACGATGGCATCTCCCACGTGGAGCGTTCCGCGTTGCACAAGAACGGTTGCAACTGGTCCGCGACCCTTATCGAGGTTCGCTTCAATAGCTACACCGCGTGCGGCGTCATCAGCGATTGCGCGTAGATCGAGCGCTGCATCTGCGGTGAGCAGAACGCTATCGATCAGAGCATCAAGACCCTCGCCAGATTTAGCAGAAACGTTTACAAAGATTGTCGTTCCGCCGTACTCCTCAGCGATCAAGTTGTACTCGGTCAATTGCTGGCGGACCTTATCTGGGTTCGCGCCCTCTTTATCAACCTTGTTCACCGCTACAACGATTGGAACATCTGCAGCTTGAGCGTGATTAAGCGCTTCAATGGTCTGTGGCATTACGCCATCATCGGCAGCAACAACCAAGATTGCAATATCGGTGACCTTAGCTCCACGAGCACGCATAGCTGTGAAGGCTTCGTGACCAGGAGTATCGATAAAGGTGATCGCGCGTTCGACGCCATCGTGCATACGGTGAATTTGATACGCACCTATGTGCTGAGTAATTCCGCCAGCCTCAGATTTAATTACTTCGGTCTTGCGGATGGCATCCAAGAGACGTGTCTTACCGTGATCAACGTGTCCCATAACGGTAACGATGGGCGAGCGCACGACGAGATCTTCCTCTGCGATATCTTCTAGCTCTTGCTCGAGGTTGATATCAAACTCTTCAAGAAGTTCGCGATCCTCATCTTCTGGGCTAACAACCTGGATAACGAAACCTAGTTCGCCACCCAAAATTTTAAAGGTATCTTCATCAACCGATTGCGTGGCAGTAACCATCTCACCTAAGTGGAATAGCGCTGAAACGAGAGAGGCTGGATCGCCACCAATCTTCTCGGCAAAATCCATCAGAGTTGCACCGCGACGAAGGCGAATTACAGTCTTTCCATCACCATGAGGAACAACCGCTCCTCCGAGGGATGGAGCAGCCATATTGTCGAACTCTTCACGCAACGCTTTCTTACTCTTGTGCGCCTTACCCTTCTTACTTCCCTGCTTACCGAAGGCTCCCGCGGTACCGCCGCGTTGATGGCGACCGCCACCCTTTCCGCCGAAGGTAGATGGGGCACCTGTTGCAGGCGCTGCAGATGGTGAACGATATGGAGAACCTGCGCCGGCCCCACCAGGACGTGGTGCACCTGCACCGGTACCTGTACCGGGAGCACCGGCTGGACGTGCTGGACGTGCTGCAAAACCGGGACGAACTGCGCCGGGACGATTGCCTGACATTGGTGGGCGTTCGCCGGGACGAATAGGACGGTTTGCGGGTGGACGCGGCATCGCGCCACCAACTGCAGAGGTGAATGGATTATTTCCTGCGCGTGGTGGGCGGGGAATCGCACCTGCTGCTGCGGGATTTGTTGGTGTTGCAAATGGATTGTTGCCTGGACGCGGCGGACGCGGCGTTGCATCATCTGTCGCCGGGGCGTCGGTTGACGCAGCGGTAGCAACAGGCGCGACAGGAACAACAGGTGGCCGGGGCATTGCACTGGCTGGAGCGGTTGAACCCGCAGATATACCTAGTTGATTTCGCGTGCTCTCATCGAGTTGTGCGATGGCAGCATCGATCTCAGCCTGGGTTGGTTCGGCTTTCTTTGCAGCGCTCTTCTTGGCGACCGCTTTCTTTGCGGGTGCCGGAGCACCTTCTGCCGGTTTCATATCCGGGAATTTCTCCATCAACTTGCGCACGACAGGCGCTTCTACCGTTGATGATGCTGACTTAACGAACTCGCCAACTTCTTGTAATTTAGCGAGGAGCTCTTTACTGTCGAGCCCTAACTCTTTTGCTAACTCGTAAACGCGGACCTTTGCCACAGTTGCCTTCCTGGTTCTCGGCCCCTGCGTCTATCGCTGAAGCCTAAATAAGTGCCTTACTCATGAGCGCGCGGTGCTCATGATTGTGTATGTGCCTTCATTTTTGCTCCTTAGGTTCTTGCTGGTTAATCAATGAACTGCTTTTAAGAAAATTCTCTAGTTCTTCGGTCTGCAGATTTCCGCCGGACCTAAATGCCCGATTGAAAGAGCTGCGCAGCTTTGCTACCTCGAAACAATTCGGGTGTAGCCAAGCTCCTCGACCGCCTAGCCTCTGCTCGGGGTCTGGAGTTACCTGACCTGCGACCAGCACTAGATGGAGGAGTTCTTTCGAACTTTCCCGGCTCCTACACGCGATACAACTGCGCATCGGGACCATTAGGGAGAACCTTACTCGCTCGCAGCCGTGGGGCGTAATTCCTCGTTCTCTGCCAGCAATGTCAGCGCAGCGGCGGCCTCTGCCGCAGCCTCTGCCTTAGCGATATCGCTCGGTTTGAGCAGCCGTTCAACGGGGTTATCGGGATGGATATCCATACGCCATCCGGTGAGCTTGACCGCGAGTCGGACATTTTGGCCATCTTTTCCAATGGCGAGGGAGAGCTGATAATCAGGCACGATCACCTTGGCTGACTTAGCCAAGAGGTCGACTATCTCAACGCTGGAAACGCGGGCAGGAGCCAAGGCGCTCGCAACGTAAGTAGCGGGATCCTCGGAAAAATCTACGATATCGATCTTCTCACCATGGAGTTCATCCATCACCGCTTTGGCACGAGCGCCAACTGGACCGATGAGAGCGCCCTTTGGACTTACGCCAGCGCGGTGTGACCGAACCGAAACCTTCGAACGTTGGCCTGCTTCGCGCGATACTCCGACAATTTCGACCACATTATCCTTTAGTTCAGGAACTTCGAGAGTAAAAAGCATCTTTACAAAGAGCGGATGGGTGCGAGAGAGCGTAACTTCAGGCCCTTTTTCACCTTGTCGCACATCAACAACATAAGCCTTAATTCGGTCGCCGTGCTTGTAGTGCTCGGTTGGAACCTGCTCGACGAGCGGAATCTTTCCTTCGACCTTGCCGAGATCAACATAAATAATATTTACATCGCGGCCCTGCTGAACGATGCCGGAGATGATGTCCCCAACGCTTCCCGTAAATTCAGCCACGATGCCGGCGTCATTGCTGGCGCGCATCTTCTCTTTCAATACCTTACGTACAACCGACTTAATTTTACTTTCAAAGCCTTCGGGCATATGTGTAATGGTTTCGGTGTAGACACCTTCGCCATCGAATTGCGGAACGTGAATCAAAATTTCACCATTTTGACGATTAAGAACGGCACGACCCTGTGGCATCGCCTCCGGAAGTTCTGCATAACTCTCAGTGACGGTCTGCTCTATAGAATTGAGAAGTTTTTCTAGCGGAATGCCCTTTTCAACCGTCATCGCCAAAAGCGCGTCTACATCGACGCTCATTCTGCTTCACCCGCCTTGATTGATTTAAATTCAATTTCGATATGAGCCGCAGCGACATCGGCGAGCGGGATTGCTTTTGCGTCGATATCAACGTTTGTATCTCGCAACTCTCCGATCCGCCCCTTCACCAAAGTTCCGTTGTGCAGAACCAGCGTCGCTAAGCGCCCGTGATTCTTACGCCAGTGGCGCGGCTGAGTAAGAGGTCGGTCAATACCGGGAGAGGAAACTTCGAGAGTAAATGGCGTCTCACCTAGCTCTGGAAGGTTCTCTAGGATTTCCGAGATCTCTTTAGTGACAGAGGTGACTTGATCAAGATTGAGATGAGTTTCGCTATCGATAATAACGGTGAGAATTGTTGGGGAGCCACCAGTAAGCGTGACCTCTTCCAAATAAATGCCAGTTCCCTCAAAGGTGGGGGTAATTGCTGCGATTACTGCTTCAATAACGCTCATTACTGGCTCTCTTTTCCGCTATTTAGTTGTAGATCCAATCATAACTCAACTTAGCGATCAGAGCCGCCACCACGAAGAGGAAGACCTTGCGCACTAAGGGGGAACCTCCACGAATCGCCAAGCGCGAACCGATCACGGCTCCGGCAACATTTGCAATCGCAAGCGCTAACCCCAAGCGCCACCAGATATGGCCACTGAATTGAAATGTCGCGATCGCCCCGAAATTGGTGGCGATATTTACCAGCTTGGCCGTTGCGCTCGCTTTAAGAAACTCATACCCAACGACGATCACCAAAAGGAAGACTAGAAATGTTCCCGTCCCTGGCCCAAAGAGACCATCGTAAAAACCAATCAGCAGACCACAACCCGCAACAATCCAAAGGCGTGTTGCATGGGTGTAACGCAACGTCTCACTCAAACCCAGATCTGGTTTACGCCAGGTATATATGCCGACCAGGATTAAGAGCGCCAAGATGAGCGGATGAAATACCGAAGTTGGAAACTGTGCAGCGAGGTGGGCTCCGGCGACTGAACCAATGAGCGCAGGTAGCGCCATCGATATGGTGAGACGAAGATCGGGTCGTACTTTCTTGAAGTAGGAAGCGGCTGCAGTTGATGTACCAAAGATCGATGGAATCTTGTTGGTACCAAGAATCATCGGTATCGGTTTGTCAGAAATTCCAATAAGGAGCGCAGGAAGTTGGACTAATCCCCCGCCACCTGCCACCGCATCAACAAAACCTGCGAAACCCGAAGCCAGGGCGAGAAAGAGGAAGGTCGCGAGAGACATTAACGAATTGCGTTAAGGATTTCTGATGTCGCACTCTCGACTGCAAATTCTTCCTTGCTGCCGACATTACGTACTCGAAATTCGATCTTGCCTTCGGCTAGTGATTTACCAACGATTACTATGTAGGGGATTCCGATGAGTTCGGCATCTTTAAATTTCACACCCGCACTAGCATCGCGCCTATCGTCAAAGAGCACGGTCAGACCAGCAGCTTCAAGTTCATTGGCTAACTTGGTGGCGTAATCAAAGATCGCATCATCTTTGCCAGCCGCCACTAAGTGCACATCTGCGGGGGCAATCTCGGCAGGCCAGTTAAGACCGATCTCGTCGTATGTCTGCTCGGCTACCGCTGCAACAGCGCGCGATACGCCGATTCCGTAGGAACCCATCGTGACAACTTGTGCCTTACCATTTTGATCGAGAACCGTAAGCCCTAAAGCCTGCGCATATTTGCGGCCCAGTTGGAAGATATGGCCAATTTCTATAGCGCGGTCAATGACGACTGGGGTTTCACAGTTTGGGCAGAGATCGCCGGCTTTAACTTCCGCGGCCTCCACAAATGCCACTACCGAGAAATCGCGACCATGAGTTACAAAACGTGCGTGCTTATCTCTTTCGTTCGCGCCGGTTATCCAATGTGATCCCAGGGTGATTCTAGGGTCGGCATAAACTTTTATGCCGAACGCTTGTGCATCTTGTGGTCCCATATAGCCCTTAACCAGAGCGGGATTCTTAGCAAAGTCTTCATCTTCAAAGAGTCGTAGATCTTGGACGCCGGGTAAGTTTGCTGCTACGCGCTTGAGGTCTACTTCGCGATCACCGGGGACAAGAATTGCAATTGCTTCCCCATCGGCCATCAGGAGTACATTCTTTAAAGTATCTGCGCCGGTGATCTCTCCGCCAAACTTCGCATTGACGAGTTCAACGAGTGAATCAATCGTTGGGGTGTTAGGCGAATCAAAAACTTCAAAGGCTGGTGCTTCTGCGCCGGCGAAAGGAGCAACTTTGGTAACCATCGCTTCCACATTGGCAGCGAAGCCACACTTCTCGCAGAGCACATAAGTATCTTCTCCGGTTGGGCAGGGGGCTAGGAACTCTTCGGATTTAGAGCCACCCATGGCGCCCGACATCGCTGAGACGATATTGAACTTGAGTCCGAGGCGGTTGAAAGTCTTGATGTAAGCCTCGCGGTGGCGTTGATAGGAAGCTTCCAGGCCGGCATCATCAATATCAAATGAATAAGAATCCTTCATAACAAATTCCCGGCCACGGATAATTCCACTGCGCGGACGTGGCTCATCGCGAAATTTAGTTTGGATCTGATAGATAGATAGTGGCAAGTCTTTATAAGAAGAGAACTCCCCCTTGACCATCAGGGTAAACATCTCTTCGTGCGTTGGGCCTAAGAGATAATCGCTACCGCGACGGTCTTTGAGGCGAAAGAGGTCGGGGCCATACTCGGACCAGCGATTGGTCTCCTCATATGGTTCGCGCGGAAGCAGGGAGGGAAAGTGGACTTCTTGGAATCCAGCGTTATCCATCTCTTCACGGATGATATTTTCGATATTGCGGTAGGTGCGATAGCCCAGCGGCAACCACGAGTAGATGCCAGCGGCGACGCGGCGAACATATCCGGCGCGGACGAGGAGGCGATGGCTGGCAACTTCAGCATCGGCCGGATCATCGCGCAGCGTGCGTAACAATAAGGTGGACATTCGCAACATGCGAGAACCTTATCTAAGGAAGTTAGCGGCCGTTCACAGTTGGGGTGCCAGAGGCGACTCCCGCTGCAGCCATCTCATCGGCGAGGCGATTAGCCTCAAAGATCAAGGTTTCGACGATCTCTGCCTCGGGCACAGTCTTGATGACTTCACCCTTCACGAAGATCTGCCCCTTGCCATTACCGGAGGCGACGCCTAAATCTGCCTCGCGCGCTTCGCCGGGACCGTTGACTACGCAGCCCATGACAGCAACGCGGAGCGGAACTGTCATCCCCTGCAGACCAGCCTGGACTTTCTCGGCGAGCGAGTAAACATCTACCTGAGCGCGTCCACACGATGGGCAGGAGACGATCTCTAACTTACGTTGGCGCAGGTTGAGTGATTCCAGAATTGAGATTCCAACTTTTACCTCTTCGACGGGAGGCGCAGAAAGTGAGACGCGGATAGTGTCGCCGATTCCTTCCGCCAAGAGGATTGCAAAGGCGGTGGCAGATTTAATGGTGCCTTGGAAGATTGGTCCCGCTTCGGTGACGCCGAGGTGCAATGGATAATCGCATTGCGCTGCAAGCAGGCGATAAGCCTTCACCATCGTCACTGGATCATGATGCTTAACCGAAATCTTGATATCCGAGAAGCCATGCTCTTCGAAGAGTGACGCTTCCCAGAGCGCAGATTCTGCGAGAGCTTCTGGAGTGGCCTTGCCATATTTTGCGAGCAGGCGTGGATCGAGAGAACCAGCATTAACGCCAATCCGAATTGGAATACCGGCATCGCCCGCTGCCTTAGCAACTTCTTTCACCTTGTCATCAAATTGCTTGATATTGCCCGGGTTGACGCGAACCGCGGCGCAACCGGCATCGATCGCGGCGAAAATGTATTTTGGTTGGAAGTGAATATCTGCAATAACGGGTATTTGAGATTTCTTGGCGATCGCCTTCAAGGCATCGGCATCATCTTGACTTGGTACAGCAACGCGCACAATCTGACAGCCGGAAGCGGTGAGCTCGGCGATTTGCTGCAATGTGGAGTTGATATCCGAGGTCAGGGTGGTGCACATCGATTGCACGCTCACTGGGGCATCGCCACCAACGAGAACACTGCCCACTTTGAGTTGCTTGCTCTTCCGACGTGGCGCAAGCACGGGAGGAGGGGCTGCTGGAATTCCGAGATCGACCATGGCGTTATTCTGCCTTAGATTAGAGATTGAAGTGAACTGGATTGAAGATATCGGCGGCGAGGAGCATTAAAGAGAGCCCAACAAGGAATACAAAGACGACGACCGTAATCGGCATCAATTTTTCCAGATCAATCGGATCCGGTTGCGGCCGGCCAGCCCTGCGGGCTCGAGTGCGTCGTACGCCATCGACCACGGCAACGGCCATGTGACCACCATCAAGCGGCAACAACGGTAATAAGTTAAAGATCCCAACAAAGATATTGAGGCTGGCGATAATAAGAAGGAAGGTCTCTAACTTATCGCCAAAGCTGAGCTTTTGATCGCTCGCGGTTGCTGCAGATGCTTGAGCGACGCCGACAACACCGACCAGACCATTTGCATCGCGCTTTGCGCCTAAGAAGGTCTGTCGAAAGAGTGCGGGGACTTTGCCGGGCAAGGTCACCAGCGATTTGATACTTGTGGAGAAGAAGTTAGAGCCCAAGCTCCAGGTATCGTGCAGCGAGGTTCCGACACCTTCACGCACCAGACCTATTTTGCTGACGATGCCGAGCATGCCAAAATCTTTTCCGTTAAAAGTCACCGAAGCTGGCGTCGCGATGATGGTTAACATCGCTCCGGCTCTTTCGACTTCCAGGGTCAGCGGCTTATTGGCAGAACTGCGAATGACCAGAACATCTTTGCTCCAGTTGGTAACTTTCTTGCCATTGACCGAGATGATGCGATCCCCGGCTTTGAGCCCAGCGATAGAGGCGGGCGAGGCGGGAGCGGTCTTTGCACAAACATTAGAGGTCGTGCTGGTATTTATGCAGGGCAAAACTTGATTGATAATTGGTAATGTGGTGGAGACGCCGATCCCAAAGAAGATAACAAAGATCAGTAAAAATCCGATTATAAAGTGGTTTACGGAGCCAGCACCCAGAACTATTAATCGACGTGGCGTAGAAGATTTTATGAAGGCGCGTGGAGCATCCGCTTCGCTCAGCTCTTCATGGGTCGACATTCCAACGATTCGGCAGTAACCACCGGCGGGAATCGCTTTAACGCCGAACTCGGTTTCTCCGCGTGTAAAGGACCAGATCTTGTAACCAAATCCCAGAAAGAACTCGGTCACCTTCATGCCGAATTTCTTGGCGAAGAAAAAGTGACCAAATTCGTGAATCATCACCGACACGAGCAGCGCAACGACGAAGGCCAGTACTCCAAGAGCTTGCAACATTATTTCTTCTCCACAACTAGTGCTTGGGCGACGGTACGTGCATCATTCTCGATAGCGCTGACATCGGATAAATCTCGAATTGTAGAGTTGGCGATGGAATCTAATTTTGCCGTTGTCGCTGCAACGATCTCGACAATTGCAGAGAATTCCAAATTACCGTTCATAAAGGCGGCAACCGCGACCTCGTTGGCGGCATTAAAAACCGCCGGCAATCCTCCTCCGCGAGCACCGCAGTGCCGTGCCAAATTAATGGCGGGAAAGCGAGCATTATCTACCGGAGTGAAATTCCAAGATTGTTCTTTGCTCCAGTCAACCGCTGCCGTTGCATGCGCGGTTCTATGGGGAGCTCCTAGCGCGTAAGCGATGGGGCCCTTCATATTTGGCGGACTGAGCTGAGCGATCGTTGCCCCATCTATAAATTCCACCATCGAATGCACCACCGATTGCGGATGAATCACCGCCTCGATCTTCTCGTAGGGGAGGTCGAAGAGATAGTGCGCTTCGATAATTTCTAATCCCTTATTGACCAGAGTGGCAGAGTTAATGGTTACAACCGGTCCCATCGACCAGGTGGGATGAGTGAGGGCTTCGGCGAGAGTTACGCTCGACAAATCGTTGCGATCACGAAATGCTCCCCCACTGGCGGTCAAAATGGCGCGCTTCACCTCTGTTTTAGTGCCAGCCATAAAGCATTGATACAAAGCGCTATGTTCGGAATCGACCGGGACTATTCGCTCTAGACCAAATGCTGCAACAAGTTCACCGCCGGCTACGAGTGACTCTTTATTCGCTAAGGCGACTTTATTGCCAGCAGCTAAGGCGGCGAGTGTTGGTCCAAGTCCGATAGAACCAGTAATCCCATTGAGGACGATGTCGCAGGTGATCGCGGCAATTTCACTTGCAGCGTTCGCGCCATCAATTACTGTGATTCCATCTGCAAGCGAGCGAGCGGAATCGCCGTGCGAGCTAACGCCGATGATTCCAACATGGAATTCTTGCGCTTGCGCAATGAGAGTTGGAATATTAGATCCGCCAGCGCAAAGGGCGATCACCTTAAATTTATCGGGGTTGGCCGCAATAACTTCGAGAGCTTGAACGCCAATAGACCCGGTGGAACCCAGGATGACGATCTCGCGCATGCCGTTATCTTCCCTTACTCTGCTGAGGAAATATTGAGTTCGGCGGCAGCGAGTTGCCCGCACGCTCCATCGATCTCTCGGCCTCTGGTATCGCGGACGGTAACTGGAACCCCATAACTTTCCAAGATTGAGACGAAGGTCGCTTCATCTGCTGGGCGAGATGCGGTCCACTTTGAGCCTGGAGTTGGGTTGAGTGGAATGAGGTTGACATGGGCATTGCGGTTCCTGAGCAAACGCCCTAATAAGTCTGAACGCCAAGCCTGATCGTTAATATCTCGAATCATTGCGTACTCGATGGAATACCGTCGACCAGTTTTATCTGCATAAGCATCGGCCGCGGCCAAAACTTCTTTGACCTTCCAGCGTGAGTTTATGGGAACAAGGGTGTCGCGCAGTTCATCATCGGGGGTATGTAGAGAGACCGCGAGAGTTACCGGGATATCTTCTTTCATTAACTTTTCAATTCCATTCACAACACCGACCGTTGAAACGGTTACAGAGCGCGCTCCGATCCCCAGTCCATCGGGTTGTGGTGCGGTGATATTTCGAACGGAGCGAATCACTGCGTTGTAATTGGCGAGTGGCTCTCCCATTCCCATAAAGACCACATTGGAGAGGCGCGTTGGCCCACCAGGTAAATCTCCCGCTGCACACACTCGCGCCGCGGCAACTACTTGGGCGGTGATCTCTCCCGCAGTTAAGTTTCGAGTTAATCCGGCTTGACCAGTAGCGCAGAAAGGACAGTTCATCCCACATCCAGCTTGAGAGGAGATACACACGGTGGTGCGATCGCTGTAGCGCATAAGTACGCTCTCGACCAGAACCCCATCATGCAAACGCCACAGATCTTTACGCGTTGTGCCACCATCACACTCAATGGAGCGCACTAGAGTAATTAATTTTGGCGTGAACTTCTCGGCCATCAAGGTGCGCATCTCTTTAGGAATGTCGCTCCACGACTCGGTGTCATCGTTGTGATGCGTAAAGAAGTGCGTCGCTACTTGATTGGCGCGAAATGCTGGAATACCTAGCTCTACCGCGAGCGCCTTGCGGCCCGCAGGATCTAAATCGGCAAAGTGCTGGGGCGGCTTTACGCGCTGTTTGGGTTCATCAAAAACTAGCTTGAGTGAATCATCGGTGCTCATGATCGCCGCCTTATAAGTTGAAGTGTTGAATGAGCTCGAAGATGAGCCAGACCGATGGTGCAGTAAATAGCAGTGAGTCAACTCGATCCAAGATGCCGCCATGGCCGGGCAAAATAGTCCCCATATCTTTTATGCGCAGATCGCGCTTGACCGCGGATTCAATTAAATCGCCACAGGTCGCAGTAATTACTCCTAAAACACCAACCAGCGCGCCGAGCCAGAAATAGTCATCCAGGACAAAGTAGAAGACCGAGGCGGTTGCAAAGGTGGTGGCCACTATTGCACCAGCAAGACCTTCCCAGGTTTTCTTGGGACTGATATGCGGTGCCATCGGATGCTTCCCGAAGAGCACCCCGGAGAAGTAGGCGAAGGTATCGTTGAAACTCACCAAGACCACCAAGGTGAAAATCTTTGCGATAGGGCTGCTCAAGTGAGCCAAGAGAAGAACGAAGCCCGCCAAAAATGGAATATAGAAGATGGCAAATACTGCAGCGGTCGAGCGCTTTACAAAATCTTTCGGTGAAGCCAAGAGCAGGTAAACCATCACATTGGGAATGGCAACCGCCAAGGAGATTGATAGCCCCTCGACTTTTCCGTACCAGGCCGCGGCCAGAATTCCAGTGGCGGCAAGGTAGAGCGGCAGACCAGGCAGATCGATATCGCCGCCTTTATATGCCCGCACAATCTCGCGAATGGCGAGCAACATAACGATCCATACAAAACCAGCAAAGATCAGAGGATTAAGTTTGAGTGCGCCAAAGACAATAGCGAGGATTGCAAACGAGACTCCTATGGATGGAAGTAACTTCCGCCCAGCGCGCTTATTAATCGCTGCATTGAAGGAGTGGATATCGTCCATATCGCGGTAAACCCGTCAGGTGTTTTACACCTCGAGGAGTTCGGTCTCCTTATGCTTTAAGAGGTCATCGATCTTGGAGACATGATCAGTTGTTACCTTCTCTAACTCTTTCTCCGAACGGGAGAGATCGTCTTTGCCGATATCGCCATCTTTCTCTAACTTCTCCATCGTCTCTTTAGCTGCGCGGCGGATATTGCGGATCGAAACCCGTGATTCCTCGGCCTTGGTGCGAGCCACTTTAATAAAATCTTTACGGCGCTCTTCGGTGAGTTGTGGGAAGCTAACGCGAATCACCGCTCCATCGCTCGCTGGATTGACGCCCAGGTCGGATTCACGAATCGCCTTTTCGATAGATGTAAAAGCTGCTTTGTCGAAGGGAGAGATGATCGCCATACGAGCTTCTGGAACTTGGATCGTCGCTAACTGACCGAGCGCGGTATAGGTACCGTAATAATCGACCATGATCTTTTGAAACATCGCAGGGTGAGCGCGTCCGGTGCGAATAGCGCCGAAGTCCTCTTTCGCCACCTCGACCGCTTTGCTCATCTTGGCACCAGCATCGGCCAAGGTGGTTGCTAAATCAGACATCTCGCTCCTTTAAAGTAAGGCGACCTGGGAATCCGCTCGAAGGTAACGAGGGGAAGGGTCTCTTAGGAGACTAGGGTACCAATTGCTTCGCCCCGCACCGCGCGAGCGATATTTCCCTTATTTTTCAGGTCAAAGACGATGATCGGCAACTTATTTTCGCGGCAGAGGCTAAATGCTGCCGCGTCGGCTACCGCCAACGATTTCGCAATGACCTCATCGAAGCTAATGGCCTCGTATTTAGTTGCAGTTGCGTCCTTCTTGGGATCTGCCGTGTACACGCCATCTACACCACTCTTGGCGAGCAATAAGGCTTCGGAGCCAATTTCCAGTGCGCGTTGAGCGGCGACGGTATCGGTAGTAAAGAAAGGCATTCCAGCTCCAGCGCCAAAGATGACGACGCGACCCTTTTCCAGATGGCGGATGGCACGGCGTGGAATATATGGCTCGGCTACCTGCCCCATCGTGATCGCGGTTTGTACTCGGGTTTCGATACCCTCTTTTTCTAGAAAATCTTGCAAGGCCAGGCAGTTCATAACTGTTCCCAGCATTCCCATATAGTCGGCGCGCGCACGATCCATTCCGCGCTGCTGCAACTCGGCGCCACGGAAGTAGTTTCCGCCGCCGACAACAATTGCAATCTGAGTTCCGCCGTGGACTACTTCAGCGATCTGTCCCGCAATATCGTGGACGACATCGGGGTCGACCCCGATACCTTTTACACCACCAAATACTTCGCCAGAAAGTTTAAGGAGCACTCTCTTATAACCAACTCGGTTCGTACCTGAACTGGTCATCAGAGCGTGCTCCTCACTTTAAGCGGATAAAGCTTCTGTGCTTAAGATTACTGTCCAACTCGGAAACGATGGAAGGCCGACACGGCGGTCTTTGCCTCATCGAGAACCTGTTGCACCGTCTTCTTGGCATCTTTCGCGAAAGCTTGCTCCAGAAGGCTAACTTCCTTCACAAAGCCAGTCACGCGTCCAGCAACGATCTTTTCAATCGAGGCTTCAGGCTTACCTTCATTGCGGGCGGTCTCTTCAGCGATGCGACGCTCAGTCTCGATCGCTTCGGCAGGAACCGACTCGCGATTGAGGTATTGCGGTGCAAATGCTGCAATGTGCTGTGCAACATCCTTACCAGCCTCAAGAGCATCGGTTGCAAGTTGTACGAGCACGCCGAGCTGAGGAGGTAGATCTGGGTTGGTGCGGTGCAAGTAAAGAGCAACTGGTGAACCTTCGAGAACCGCTACCTTGCGTAGCTCAATATTTTCACCGAGCGTTGCGTTACCCTCGTCGATGCGGGCCTTGACGGTCGCACCGGTTGGAAGGCTGGAAGCCAAGAAGGCATCGAGCTCACCGATTTTAGAGGTGAAGAGGTGGGCCAAAAGTTCTTCGGCCAACTCGATAAAACGCTCGCCCTTAGCAACGAAGTCAGTCTCGCAGTTAAGTTCTAGCATTACTCCGAGGTTGCCCTCTGCCTTTGCGAGCACGACTCCATTTGAAGTCAGGCGCCCTTCGCGCTTGGTGACTCCCTTGAGCCCCTTAACGCGGATGAGTTCGACGGCCTTCTCGTAATCACCATCGGCCTCATCAAGTGCCTTTTTGCAGTCGAGCATGCCGGCTGCAGTTGCCTCGCGGAGGCGTTTTACATCTTGCGCGGTATATGAAGCCACGAATTATTCTCCCTTTACTTCTTCAACAACTGGTGCTTCAACTACTGCGGCTTCAACAACCGGCACGG
>Ga0194061_1000485_pt1 | contig 24326 bp, 38 predicted proteins | sample SepL2221m_MetaG_FD_163423 | JGI IMG/M metagenome (GOLD analysis project Ga0194061, IMG submission 163423) | Anoxic zone freshwater microbial communities from boreal shield lake in IISD Experimental Lakes Area, Ontario, Canada - Sep2016-L224-21m | ecosystem: Environmental > Aquatic > Freshwater >... | reverse complement strand
TCTTGATACTAAGGCCCTGCTAATGGCAAGCATTTGTCTTTCTCCACCTGAAAGCGTGCCTGCTAGTTGATTTTTTCTCTCTTCAAGTCGTGGGAAAAGTTCATACACCTCTCCTATCGCAAGCTTTACATCATCTTTGTTCGAGCGCCTGCGAAATAGTGCACCCATCTCAATATTTTCTGCAACTGTTAATGGCGCAATGACAGCATGACCTTCAGGAACGTGTGCCACTCCCATTCGAACAATGGATTCAGGAGATTTCCCCAGAAGTGATTCTCCTTGCCAATGTATGGCACCACTCGTTGCAACTTCGAGCCCAGAAATTAATCGCAAGAGAGTGCTCTTACCTGCCCCATTTGCGCCAATCACTGTCGTGATTTTCCCAATTTCTGCCGTGAAAGAAATATCTTTTAATGCGACGACTGAGCCGTAAGAGGCAACCACATTTCTAATTTCTAACAATTCTAATTCCCTCCCAAAACAGAGGTATGCGATTGTGTAGAAGTTCCTAGATAAGCAGCCATTACTCCGGGATCTTTCTTCACTTGATCAAAAGTTCCATGAGCAATCACTTTGCCAAAGTTGAGAACATAGACTTTGTCAGAAATTTGACTTACAAATTCAACATGGTGCTCTACGACGAGCACAGCACATTTCCTCTTAATTTGCCTAATGAGGGCAGCTAACTTGTCGATATCATCTTGGCCTAAGCCAGCAGCAGGCTCGTCGAGTAACAACAAGGTTGGTTCAAGGACAAGTGCGCGCGCTAAAGCCACACGCTTCGAATCGGGATACGTCAGCTGGTTAGGAAATTTATCCGCAAGAGAGTGGGCTCCAGCCCAAGCTAGCGCCTGCATCGCTCTCTCTTTTAGTTGCGCTTCATCGCGAGTTGAAAACCCGGAGATATCGCGGAAAAAGTTTGACTTTCTATGTTGATCTGCGCCCATCATGACATTTTCTACAACTGTCAGTCCGCTAAAAAGAGAAACTCCTTGAAGAGTGCGAGCGATAGAAAGTGATGCTAACTGATGCGGTTCGGGCCATGAAATATTTTTATCATTGAGTGAAATTGTGCCACTTGCCGGTTTCACAAGACCTGAGATCGCATTGAATAAAGTTGTCTTTCCTGCACCATTGGGGCCAATGAGTCCAACTACTTCTTGGGAATTAACTTCGATAAAAACATCTGCGAGCGCTTTCAATCCGCCAAAATTTACTGACAAATTTGAGATGGAGAGGAGTGGAGTGCTTTTCATTTTCCACCTCTCAATCGAATTATGCTGAGTAAGTCTACTTTGTCGTGAGTTTGTAAATTCTAGGCACCCTTGGCCCAATTCTTGTGACAATCTCGTAATTAATTGTGGAGCTTGCACTTGCCCAGTCATCGGCGGAGTATTCGCCATTTTCACCTGGACCGAAAACAGTAACCCAATCCCCAGCAACGGATACTGAATCTGCTCCGAGGTCTACGACAAATTGATCCATAGAAACTCTTCCAATAATCGGTGCACGACGCCCTTCAACAAAAACACCAGCGTTATGTGCAACTCGGGGAATTCCATCCGCGTAACCCATAGCAATCACACCGATTTTGGTATCAGCTGTAGTTTTTTGCGTTGCACCATATCCAACAGGAATTCCTGCCATTACTTTTTTTACAAGGTGAATTTTTGCGCGCAGCGTCATTGCAGGTTTAAGTCCCAATGATTGAGAATTTCCCATATTTCCTACATCTGGCGATAGACCGTACATAGCAATCCCAGTGCGAACTACATCAAAGTGCGCAGACGCATCAGCAATTGTTGCTGCAGAATTTGAAAGATGATGCACATTGGGTTCAATACCAATCCTGTTAAGGTCATCTGACATTTCAAAAAAACGCTTCAGCTGTTGCGCATTTTGGATTTCGCCAGGCTCATCAGCTCGAGCAAAGTGCGAAAAGAAACCAATAATTTCTACATCCTTATGTCCACTACTCAGCAATTCTAGAAATTGATCCCACTCGTCGAGAAATCCCCCGCGGGTCATTCCTGTATCCACTTCGATATGGATGCGAGCACTTTTACCAATTGCTGTTGCAGCGCGTTGAATTTCTTTAAAAATCCCAATGGATGGAACCGCTAAATCGATATCAGCTTGGATTGCTCGCTGGAAATCAGATCCCGGAGGGACTAACCAAGAAAGAATTGGTGCACTCATCCCAGCTTCTCTTAAAGTCAGAGCTTCCTCAAGTAACGCTACGCCAAGCCATTGTGCACCTGCATTCATTGCTGCCAGCGCAACAGGAACCAACCCGTGACCATATGCATCTGCTTTAACTACTGCCATCAATGGGGTTCCAGAATTTTTCCGTAGCGTTGCCACGTTGTGAGCAATTGCTTCTAAATCAACGACAACTTCTGCCCTATTTGCCATGGCTAACGCTCGACAATCACAATGGCAGAGGCGATTCCTGCATCGTGGGAAATTGATAGGTGCACACGTGCGCCATCAATCAAATCGGCGATTTCACCTCGGAATATAAAGGCTGGTTTACCTGACTCTAAATTAATAACTTCCGCATCCAGCCATGACAAACCTTTGCCGGCATCTAGAGCTTTCGCCAAAGCTTCTTTAGCTGCGAATCGACCCGCTTGTGAAGAAAGTGACAGTGATCTTTCAGCAACTGTAAAAACTCTCTCTGCCAAAAGTGGTGTCCTCTCCAAAGATTGGGCAAAGCGATCTATATCAACGACATCAATTCCGATTCCCTCAATCATGGTCACATACTAAATCAAGAACGCTGACTGGCAGAAGGGACATATCTATCCACTGCTATGACGAAAACCAAGAGTGAGCCACCAATGAAAAGGCCTCCCAATAGATCAGTGAGCCAGTGGGTATTTCGAAGGAGTGAAACTGATGCAACGGCAAATGAAAAAATTCCAGCTGTTATTGCAGGTGTAAATCTAAGTGCAGCGCCACGACGTGTGTATCGATATATCAAGTAAGCAAGTAACCCCCAAGTGAGGAGCGCGTTGGCTGCGTGTCCACTCGGGTATGACAAACCCCCAGTATGGAGCAGATCTTTTCTTGTCCAAGACTTTGTTCGGCCAACTGCAACTTTTGAAACACCTACAACAAAATTAAGTGCAAACAGGGATAAAATTGATAAGTTCACGGGCCTCCACGACTTAAATCGTCGTGCAATTAACACCGAACAAATTAACAAGATGGCTGAAGTAAATCCTCTTAATCCCAAGTTATCAATTCTCATTAAAACAAATTGAGTGAAGGTATTAAAGTTTGGGCGTTGAATGTTGGCAAGTTTTTTATCAATGTCTACCAATGGACCTGATTTGACGACTTGCAAGGTGACTATAAGAAATCCAATAAACAAAAGTCCACTAGCAATTAGTGCACGAAACATCTGCTTTCTGCGCAGGTCTATCTCTTTCCCCACTTATTCGACCGTGACCGATTTTGCTAAGTTACGGGGTTGATCAACATCATTTCCTCGCGCAATTGCCATTTCGTAGGCAAACACTTGCAAAGGAACAGTTGCTAAAACAGGTTGTAGTAGCGCAGGTGCTCCTGGAATTCGAATGATGTGATCTGCACCTTGTACTGCAATATCTTCTTGGGCGATTACGATAACTTTTGCACCGCGCGCCTTAACTTCTTGAATATTACTCAGCATTTTTTCATCGAGTGAATGCTCGTGACCAAAAGGCAAGATTGCGATTACGGGAGTGCCATCTTCAATCAGCGCAATGGGGCCATGCTTAAGTTCTCCACCGGCAAAACCTTCTGCGTGCATATAGGCCAACTCTTTTAACTTCAAAGCGCCTTCAAGGGCTACAGGAAATCCAATATGGCGGCCAAGGAATAGGACTGAAGTTGATTGCGAGAATCCACGAGTAAGTTCCCGAAGTGGTTCTACTGTTTCAAGAATTTGTTCAACTTTGCCTGGTAACTCATCCATCTCGTCAAATATTTCTTTAACTTCAGGCCCAGACATGACGCCACGAGCTTGTGCGAGATAAAGGCCAATAACATAAACAGCAATCAACTGCGTCAAGAACGCCTTTGTGGAGGCAACTGCAATTTCGGGACCTGCATGAGTGTAGAGAACGGCATCAGATTCGCGAGGAATTGTTGAGCTGTTGGTGTTACAGACTGCCAAGACACGAGCACCTTGCGATTTGGCATAGCGCAAAGCCATCAACGTATCCATAGTTTCACCCGATTGAGAAATTGCAATCACAAGTGTTTGGCTATCAACAATTGGATCCCTATACCGAAACTCACTTGCGAGCTCGACTTCGACTGGAATTTTTGCCCACTTCTCAATTGCATATTTTGCAACTAAGCCTGCGTGATAAGCAGTGCCACATGCCAAAACAACTATTTTTTTAAGACCTTTGATTTCATCTTCAGTTAAGCGAAGTTCATCAAGAATTATTTGATTCTTGCTCCCCAAGCGACCTAGCAACGTGTCTGCAATGGCCTTTGGTTGTTCAAATATCTCTTTAAGCATGAAATGGGTAAAGCCACCTTTTTCTGCAGCTTTGGAATCCCACGTGATTTCATACTCCTCAATCGCAATGTTTCCTCCATTGAGATCCGTGATTGATACGGATGTTGGAGTAATTGTCACAACTTCATCTTGCCCAAGGGCAACTGCCCTTTTTGTGTAATCAATAAATGCGGAAACATCTGAGGCCAAGAAGTTCTCTCCATCACCTAACCCAACAACTAAAGGCGAGTTCCTGCGCACTCCCACGATGACTTCAGGGTTATCGCTATGAATTGCCAGCAATGTAAAAGAGCCTCGTAATTTTTTTACCGCTTCGCGCATGGCAGATGCCAGGTCGCCTTTATGGCTTTTTCGAAGATCACTCAGTAGGTGTGCAACAGATTCAGTATCTGTTTCAGAATCAAAGGTGTGGCCGCGAGATTCAAGTTCAATCCGCAGCTGCGAATAATTTTCAATTATTCCATTGTGAATCACTGCTAGTTTTCCTTCATTGTCGCAATGAGGATGGGCATTTTTATCACTAGGTCCACCATGTGTTGCCCAACGCGTATGCCCAATCCCACTTGTGGCGGCTGGAATTGCATCCCCTAAGGAATTTTCAAGATTGACTAATTTTCCTGCGCGCTTTTCAACATAGAGTTTGTTTGGAGTTCCTAGAGCAATTCCTGCCGAGTCGTATCCACGGTATTCAAGGCGACGCAAACCTTCAATGAGATGTTCGATTGCAGATTGTCGTCCTGTGTAACCGACAATTCCACACACGATTTACTCCAATTCCTGAGTTACTACTTGAGCTAGTTTATTTGCAATCGCTAAGGCCACGCTATCACTTGAGGCTTCGACCATCACTCTAACTAATGGTTCTGTCCCAGAAGCTCGCAATAAAACTCTGCCGGTATCGCCCAACTCCTGTTCGGCGGCAGAAACGGCAGCGGCAATGGCTTTGGATCCAGCAAGTTTTTCTTTAGCCACACCTTTAACGTTGATCAATACTTGTGGGAAGCGAACCATCACTGCTGCTAAATCTCTGATGCTTTTCTCTGAACGCTTCATCTCTTGTAATAAATACAAAGCGGTCAATGTTCCATCGCCCGTATTTGCATGGTCTTTTAGAATTACGTGACCTGATTGTTCTCCACCTAAATTCAAACCATCTTGAAGCATTCTTTCTAGTACATATCGATCGCCGACAGCAGTCTTAAGGACCTGAATACCATTTTCTTCCATTGCTTTTACGAAACCTAAGTTACTCATGACAGTTCCTACAACAGTATTTGATTTCAATTTACTAGTGGACTTGAGTGCAATCGCCAAAATTGCCAGAATTTGATCTCCATCGACGTCCGCACCTGATTTATCAACAACGAGACAACGGTCAGCATCTCCATCCAGAGCGATTCCAATATCTGCGCTATTTTTTAGAACGTGTTGTCGCAATGAATCAAGGTGAGTGGATCCACATCCATCGTTGATGTTCCACCCATCGGGCGTATTTGATACAGCAATAACTTCGGCACCCGCACGACGCAAAACTTCTGGTGCCACAAAGGATGCTGCTCCATTTGCACAATCAATAACTACCTTGATCCCTGAAAGCTTGACCTGAAGGCTAGACAAAAGGTGATCGATGTACTTTTGGGAAAGAGTTTCATCGTTAATAATTCGCCCGACATCTCGACCTACAGGTCGTTGCCATGGTTCGCGCAATCGAGCTTCAATTGCAGATTCAAGGGTGTCGTCTAGTTTCCCGCCACCTCGTGCAAATAACTTGATTCCGTTATCTGGCATTGGATTATGTGACGCGCTAATCATCACGCCAAGATCAGCTTTACTTTGCGCTACAAGGAATGCGATGGCAGGAGTCGGAAGAATCCCTACCCGATAAACATCAACACCAGCACTTGTTAAGCCTGCAACTACTGCTGACTCTAAGAATTCACCAGAGGCGCGAGAATCGCGTCCAATAATTGCGCGGGGACGTGTAGCAGTTGAACCAAGGCTTTCAATCAGGATATGAGCTGCTGCGACGCCAACGTCTAAGGCAAGTTCTGCAGTAAGTTCGCTGTTCGCTAAACCACGAATACCATCGGTGCCAAAAAGCGCCATGTTCGCGGGTTAAATATCGCGGATGTGAATTAACGCTTGCTGTATTGCGAGCGCTTACGAGCTTTCTTCAAGCCGTACTTCTTGCGCTCAATAACACGAGCATCACGAGTAAGGAATCCAGCTTTCTTAAGTGCTGGACGATTAGCTTCTTCATCAATTTCATTGAGTGCACGTGCAACGCCTAAGCGAAGTGCACCGGCTTGACCAGAAACTCCGCCACCATCGATGCGAGCAAATACGTCGTAACCATTTTCAGCACCAACGGTGCGGAATGGTTCAGAAACTAATTGTTGGTGAACTTTGTTTGGGAAGTACGCGGCAAGTTCTTTACCGTTTACAACCCAACGACCTGTACCAGGGACGAGACGAACACGAGCGACTGCTTCTTTGCGACGACCGGTACCGCCACCTGGTGCTTTGATCGCAGGGCGGTTAGTAGCTGGCGCAGGAGTTGATGAAGAGTATGAAGTTGGAACTTCTGTCTCATCAAGTTCGGTCACTACAGTGTTGTCAGACATCATTGGTTTTTATCCTCTATTTAACGATTACTTAAGAATTTGGGAAACTTGTTCGAATACATATGGTGTTGGTGCTTGTGCAGCATGTGGGTGTTCTGGACCTGCGTACACCTTCAACTTTGTTGCCATTGCGCGGCCAAGAGTGTTCTTTGGCAACATTCCCTTAATAGCTTTTTCAACTGCACGGGTTGGGTACTTGACCATAAGGTCGCCGTACACAGTTGAAGTTAAGCCACCTGGAAAACCAGAGTGTTGGTGAGCATATTTTTGTGTGCTCTTTGAACCAGAAAGTGCAATCTTTTCTGCATTGATAATGATGACGAAGTCACCCATATCCATGTGAGGTGCGAAAGTTGGCTTGTGCTTTCCACGAAGTAAAACTGCAGCATGAGTAGCAACGCGACCCAATACAACATCTTGCGCGTCGATGACATGCCACTTTCGCACTACATCTCCGGGCTTTGGGCTATATGTACGCACGGTCTTACCCTCGCTTCTACTGATTGCTTTTTGCTACGCGCCCTTGTGGCGCAGAAGGGTAAGGGTACCTTTGTTGCGCCCAATGGGTCAAAACAGCCCATTTCCTTGCTCAGAAGATCGGCCCTCAGGCACTACTTCCTACTCCTCATCTCCACGACGGCGGAGAGTGGATTCAATCCTTGCCAGAAGTTGATCTGCAGGCGGATAGTCCACGCTTTTGAGAGTTAATCCACGGGCCGGGAAAACCATGCCATCTGAGATTCGCTCGGCATTGGCTAGAACTGAAGTAATCCACGAAGGTGGAAACCTTCCCTCCCCTACGCACGCTACTGCGCCAACTAAATTGCGAACCATGGAATAACAAAAGGCATCGGCAATCACGTTGGCTACTAAGACACCATCTTCATTTCGCATCCAGTCGAATCTTTCTAGGGTGCGAATCGTGGTTGAGCTTTCCCGAAATTTACAGAAGGCAAAAAAATCATTTTCGCCCAAAAGAAGTTGGCTTGCTTGATTCATAAGATCTAGATCCAAAGTCCGATACCACGGTGCAACATCAAGGCGCATCAAGGGTGCAACTACCTGGTTATCATCAACAATCTTGTAGACATAGTGGCGGCGAAGTGCAGAAAAACGAGCATGAAAACCTGGCTCGGCTAGATCAATTTTATGAATTCGAATGTCTTGATCAAGAATTCTGTTTAACTTAAAGACCAAATCCTCAATTTTAAGATCTTCGGGTACATCCACGTGAATTACTTGTCCGATTGCGTGGACACCAGCATCGGTGCGCCCTGCTACCACGCTGTCAATCTTCACTTGTGAGACTGTGCTCAGCGCATTTTCTACTTCTTCTTGAATGGTTCTTCGATCTGGTTGCTTGCCCCAACCAAAATAATTTGTGCCGTCATAGGCAAGTTCAATCCTTAAACGACGAAACCCACTCTCGGCAAAGAGAGTGGGTTCGGTCATGGACGCTTATAGTGAGTTGTTACTCAGCGGCTTTCTTCGATGCAGTTTTTTTCGCTACTGCTTTTTTCGCAGGAGCTTTCTTTTCTGTTGCTTCTGCCTTAGCAGGAGCTTTCTTTACTGCAGCTTTCTTCACCGCTTTTTCTGCTTCAGCCACTGTTGCTGCTTTTGCAGTAGTTCCATCAGTAAGCACTTCAATGACTGCCATTGGGGCGTTGTCACCTTTGCGAGGACCGATTTTTGTAATTCTTGTGTAACCACCATTGCGAGTTTCAAAGCGAGGACCGATCTCAGTGAAAAGCGTATGAACAACGCTCTTATTTGAAATAGTGGTCATCACTTGACGACGTGAAGCAAGATCGCCCTTCTTTGCAAAAGTAATTAACTTTTCTGCAAGTGGACGTAAGCGCTTGGCTTTAGCCTCTGTCGTTGTGATCTTGCCATGCTGGAAAAGTTGCTCAGCAAGTGTTCCTAGAAGTAATCGCTCGTGCGATGGGCCACTGCCCAGACGAGGACCTTTACTTGGTTTTGGCATTTTTTATCTCCTAGGCCTGCTCTGAATCAACGAATTCGTCGTCAACATTGGCATCGTAATTGTGATGTTGTGTTGGATCAAAGCCAGCTGGTGAGTCCTTGAGAGACATTCCCATTGAGATGAGCTTTGCTTTAACTTCATCAATTGATTTCGAACCAAAGTTACGAATGTCTAATAGATCAGCTTCGCTACGACCTACGAGCTCACCTACTGTGTGAATGCCTTCGCGCTTCAAACAGTTGTAGGAACGAACTGTGAGATCAAGATCTTCAATAGGAAGAGCTAGATCAGCAGCCAGAGCAGAATCAACAGCGGACGGCCCCATCTCAATGCCTTCAGCATCAAGATTGAGTTCGCGAGCAAGACCAAAGAGCTCAACAAGAGTTTTACCAGCAGATGCAACAGCGTCGCGAGGCTTCATGCATGGCTTGGTCTCAACATCGACAACTAGACGATCGAAGTCTGTACGTTGTCCAACGCGAGTTGCTTCAACTTTGTAGGTAACTTTCAAAACTGGTGAATAAATAGAGTCAACTGGGATGCGACCAATTGGCGCTCCTGTGACCTTATTTTGCACTGCAGTGACATAGCCACGACCACGCTCAACAGTTAACTCAATCTCAAGATTGGCTTTTCCATTAAGGGTTGCAATGTGAAGTGAAGGATTATGAACTTCAACACCAGCAGACGCGGCAATATCGGCACCAGTTACGGTTCCTGCACCACTCTTGCGGATGTAGACAATGGTCTCTTCATCGTTATCGGATGAGAAAACCAAGTTCTTGATGTTCAAAACGATGTCAGTGAGGTCTTCCTTAACGCCTTCAAGAATGGTGAATTCATGTAGAGCGCCAGCAACTTGAATGCTTGTAACTGCAGCTCCTGGAATTGAGGAGAGCAGAGTACGGCGCATGCTATTGCCGAGGGTGTAACCAAAACCTGGTTCTAGCGGTTCAATGATGAACCGAGAACGGTTTTCACTAACTGGTTCTTCAACGAGGGTGGGACGTTGTGCGATTAGCACTATTGCTCCTCCATATGTCAGGGAGATCCACTATTTGATCTCCATCTTTTCTATTCAGTTCTAGGTAGTACTTGTACTGCAAATCCAAAAAATTATCTGGAGTAGAACTCAACGATGAGCTGGTCTTGAACTTGAGTATCAATCACGGCACGAGCTGGAGTTCCGTGGATAAGGATGCGCATTTGAGCACCCACCACTTCCATCCACGCAGGTACTGTCTTTTCACCAAGTTCAGCGCTTGCAACGATGAATGGTGTGAGATCAAGTGATTTTGGAAGTACATCGATGATGTCCATTGGAGTTACCCGGAAAGAAGGAATGTTTACTTTCTTTCCATTCACAGTGAAGTGTCCGTGGCGAACCAACTGGCGCGCCATGTCGCGACTCTTTGCAAAGCCCGCACGGAAAACCACGTTATCTAGACGAGTTTCCAAAAGTACGAGCAAGTTCTCGCCAGTCTTACCTTGGCGACGATTAGCTTCTTCGTAATATCCACGGAATTGCTTTTCCAATACGCCGTAAATACGTGCGCACTTTTGCTTTTCACGCATCTGAAGTAAGTACTCGGATTCCTTTGCACGCCCACGGCCATGTTGCCCTGGTGGATAAGGACGAGATTCGATTGGACACTTTGGACCATCGCACTTAGAGCCCTTAAGGAAGAGCTTTACTTTTTCGCGACGACAACGCTTGCAGTCTGCACCGGTATAACGAGCCATTTATTTTCTTCCTTCCTTAAACTCGACGTGGTTTGGTTGGGCGGCAGCCGTTGTGTGGAGCTGGAGTGACATCAGAGATGGCACCAACTTCCAAACCTGCTGCTTGCAATGAACGAATTGCTGTTTCGCGTCCAGATCCTGGACCCTTAACAAAAACATCAACTTTCTTAAGACCGTGCTCTTGCGCACGACGAGCGGCAGCTTCTGCAGCTAGTTGTGCAGCGAAAGGAGTGGACTTACGTGAGCCCTTGTATCCCACTTGGCCAGATGATGACCATGAGATAACAGCGCCAGTTGGGTCGGTGATGGAGATGATGGTGTTGTTGAAGGTGCTCTTAATGTGCGCCTGTCCAACAGCAACGTTCTTCTTCTCCTTCTTGCGAAGTTTTACTTTTCCTTTTGGTGCAGCTTTTGTAGTTGCTGCAGCTGGTTTTGCTTTAGGAGCGGCCATTACTTAGTCACCATTTTCTTACCGGCAATTGCTTTACGAGGACCCTTACGAGTACGAGCGTTTGTATGTGTGCGCTGACCACGTACAGGAAGTCCCTTGCGGTGACGAATACCTTGGTAGCTTTGAATTTCGACTTTACGTCGAATATCGGCGGCGACTTCACGTCGCAAATCGCCTTCAATTTTGAAGTTAGCTTCAATGAACTCACGGAGTTTTGCTAACTCTGGCTCTTGAAGATCTTTAACGCGTGTATCTGGACTAATGCCAGTTGCCGCGAGAGTTTTTTGAGAACGGGTCATACCCATTCCGAAGATATAGGTGAGTGCGACCTCAACACGCTTTTCGCGCGGTAGATCGACACCAACAAGACGTGCCATGTAACCAACCATTCATTAATCCGATAGGTCCTCCGCAACGCTCCCCATCAATTGATGGGCCTTGGCCTACCGGTCCAAGGGTCTGCGCGATTTATCTTTCGATATTTCGAACAGTTGCGCCACGCGTAACACTTTCCTTAAGTCACCTTTCGATAACTTAAGTTTTTCCTTTTTAGCCCTGACGTTGCTTATGTCGGAGGTTGTCGCAGATAACCATGACGCGACCCTTGCGACGAATAACTTTGCACTTTTCGCAAATCTTCTTCACGCTTGGCTTAACTTTCATGAGCTGCCCTCCTTCGTTTACTACATCTAAAATTATTTACGAACAATTAATTCTTAAAAGAATTACTTGTAACGGTAAACAATCCGACCTCGGGTGAGATCGTATGGACTCAACTCCACGATGACACGATCGGCTGGAAGGATACGGATGTAGTTCTTCCGCATCTTCCCGCTGATGTGAGCGAGAATTTTGTGCCCGTTCGTTAACTCCACGCGAAACATCGCGTTAGGTAGCGCTTCAGCAACAGTGCCTTCAATTTCGATAGCACCATCTTTCTTGGCCAAGCGATACCTTCTTTTCTGTGCATGTGGAATTCACGTAAAGCGAAAGGTGATTCTAAAGCCAGGCGGGGGTATAAGGGAAATCGTCTACTTGGCCCCTTGCCTTACACCCGTGTAGTTCGGGCTACATCGCCGAAAAGATCCCCGCCAGATTGATGTATCCGGCCGAAAATGGGTCCTTACGCGAGCAAATCCGATATTTCGATGCCCAGCGCCCCAAGTCGCGATTTCCCGCCATCAAGGGCTGTCAGAACAAAAGGTTTGCCATCGGGGGCAATGCAATAGGAATTCTCAAAGTGTGCGCCACGAGATTTATCTGCGGAAACGACTGTCCAATCATCAGCAAGAACTTTTGTTTTATGTGTTCCACGGGTGATCATCGGTTCGATTGCTAATGCAAAACCTGGTGTTATTTCTGGGCCCAATCCCTTTTTTCCAAAATTGAGCACATGAGGTTCTTGATGCATCTCAGTCCCGATGCCGTGCCCGCCATATTCTTGGAGGATTCCATATTTACCTTGAGACTTTATATATTCTTCAATCGCATGACCAATATCAGTGAGCTTTGCCCCGTTAGACCCTGCAGCAATCCCCCGCCACATCGATTCTTCGCACACATCCATTAACTTTTGATCTTGCGAATCTACATTCCCTACAACTGTTGAAAGCGCTGCATCTCCATGCCAGCCGTCAATGATTGCTCCGCAATCTATTGAAACCACATCTCCATCTTCAAGAACACGATCTCTTGGAATTCCATGAACAATTTCTTCATTGACTGACACGCAAATAGTTGCAGGAAATCCTCGATAACCTTTGAAATTCGAAGTTCCACCGCCACGTTTGATATTTGCTGCAGCAATTGCATCAAGGGCGTCGGTGCGCATTCCGACCTTGATTGAAGTTCTTAACAACTCTAACGTTTGGCCAACTAAAAGTCCGGCCTTTCGCATTGTTTGAAGTTGCTCGAAAGTCTTAATTTGAATGGGCATGGTGGCCTATTAAGAGTTGGAAAGTGCTTTAATCGCACGATCTGTTATCTCTGCAACAGATCCTGTAGCACTTATCGAAATTAGCAAACTCTCAGCCTTATAAAATGCAACGATAGGTGCAGTTTGCTCTTCATAAACTTCAAGTCGACGAGTAACTACTTCTTCCTTGTCATCATCTCTCTGGTAGAGCTCGCCTTGGCACGCATCACAAATTCCTACAGTAGTTGGCTTCTCGTACGTGAGGTGCCAAACTTTTCCGCAATTTTTGCATGTGCGGCGTCCTGATAAGCGCAGAACAATTTCTTTGGTCTCGATAGCTAATTCAAGAACTGCATCAAGGGGGGTGCTTTTCTCTTTTAAAATATCGCGAAGCACTTGTGCTTGAGCAACATTTCGTGGGAAACCATCGAGAAGAAAGCCATTTCCAAGATCACCTTTTGTTAAGCGATCTCGAACCATCTCATTGGTGACTGAGTCTGGAACTAACTCTCCGCGGTCCATAAATGTCTTTGCTTGGATTCCTAGGGGTGTTCCCTCTTTTAAATTGGCGCGAAAAATGTCGCCAGTTGAAATATGTGGAATGGAATAGTGCGAGGCTAAAAATTGAGCTTGTGTTCCTTTACCCGCACCTGGTGGTCCAACCAGGACTAAACGCATTAGCGCAAGAACCCCTCGTACGAGCGTTGTTGTAGCTGGCTTTCAATCTGCTTTGCAGTATCAAGTCCTACACCGACGACGATCAAGATTGCAGTTCCACCGAATGGGAAATTCTGAGTTGCACCGAAAAGAATAAGTGCCAAAATCGGAATGATGGCGACAAATGCCAAGTACATCGATCCTGGTGCAGTAATTCTTGAGAGTACATATTGCAAATATTCAGAGGTTGGACGACCTGCACGAATACCGGGAATAAATCCACCGTATTTCTTCATGTTGTCCGCAACTTCATCTGGGTTGAAAGTAATTGCTACATAGAAATAAGTGAAGAAAATAATCATTGCAGCGTAAGAAAGAATGTAAATAGGGTGATCGCCCTTAACAAAGTTACGGCTAATCCAGACTGCCCATGCCGCTTTTGAGTTCGTGAAGTTAACGACAAGTGATGGAATGTAAAGCAAGGAAGAAGCAAAAATTACTGGAATAACGCCAGCTTGGTTTACTTTGATGGGGATATACGTACTTGTTCCACCGTAGCTTTGACGTCCAACTTGGCGCTTCGCGTATTGAACCGGAATTCTGCGTTGTGCTTGCTCAACGAATACAACCGCTGCAACTACCAAAACTCCGACTGCGAGAACGAAGCAAAAGGCAAAGAGTCCCTTTTGAAGTTTGATGCTCCACAAGTTTCCAGGAAATCCTGCAGCGATAGATGTGAATATCAAGATGGACATACCGTTACCGACTCCGCGGTCAGTAATCAATTCTCCAAGCCACATGATCACCGAAGTACCGGCAGTCATGACGAAAATCATGGTAACTATTCGTTGCCATGAAGTATCAGGAATAATTGGTGCGCTACATCCAGAAATCAAACGACCTGGTGTGCGAGCAACAGCAATGAGACCAGTTGATTGCAACACGGCAAGGCCGATGGTGAGGTAGCGGGTGTACTGAGTTAACTTGGCAGTGCCAGATTGACCCTCTTGCTTGAGAGCTTCAAAGCGAGGAATCACAACAGTTAAAAGTTGAACGATGATGGAGCTGGTGATGTAAGGCATGATGCCAAGCGCGAAAACAGAGAGATGAAGAAGTGCTCCACCGCTAAACAAGTTGATCAAACCAAAGAGGCCACCTGATTGAACTTGCTTCAAACATGTCTGAACGTTGGCATATGAGACGCCCGGTGTTGGAACAACAGATCCAAAACGGAACAAGCCCATGATGGAGAGAGTGAAGAAAATCTTCCTGCGCAAGTCAGGAGTCTTAAAGGCTTTACCGAATGCAGCTAGCACTGATTCACTTCCTCTCTCTTTTCACGAACTACAACATGTTGCAGTTAAATTACAGAGTCTTTGTTGATCCACCTGCCGCTGCAATTTTTTCAACTGCAGAGCCTGAGAATTTATGAGCTTGGACGCTTACCTTAACTGCGATTTCGCCATTTCCAAGGATTTTGACTGGAAGTCCGTCACGAGCGGCACCTTTGGCAACAAGATCTTCAACGGTGACGTTGCCACCCTTTGGATAGAGAGCATTGATGAGCGCAACATTGACCGCTTGGTACTCAACGCGTGCAGGGTTCTTGAAACCACGCAATTTAGGCAAACGCATAACCAAAGGCAACTGACCACCTTCAAATCCTGCGCGAACTTGGTTACGGGCACGAGTTCCCTTACCGCCACGACCTGCAGTCTTACCCTTTGATGCTTCACCGCGACCCTTACGAGTCTTTACAGTTTTTGCACCAGGGGCTGGACGAAGATGATGAACTTTGAGTGTCATGGTTATTCGACCTCCTCAACCTTGATCAAGTGGCGAACGGCGTGAACCATGCCACGAATTTCTGGACGATCTTCTTGAACGACAACATCGTTGATGCGCTTTAAACCAAGAGAGCGCAGAGTGTCGCGCAATTCTGGCTTACTGCCCACCTTGGAACGAATTTGAGTTACTTTCAAACGAGGCATTATGCACCTACCGTTAATCGCGAAGCGCGGATAATTGCTGCAGGTGCAACATCTTCTAGTGGGCGTCCACGACGAAGCGCAATTGCTTCTGGACTTTCGAGTTGCTTAAGCGCAGCAACGGTTGCATGAACCATATTGATTGCGTTATTTGAACCCAAAGATTTTGTGAGTACATCAGTGATACCAGCGCACTCAAGTACTGCACGCACTGGACCACCAGCGATAACTCCAGTTCCTGGACTTGCAGGACGCAAGAGAACTACGCCAGCTGCTGCTTCACCTTGTGATGGGTGAGGAATTGTTCCTTGAATGCGTGGCACTTTGAAGAAGGATCTTTTTGCTTCTTCAACGGCCTTGGCAATTGCTTGTGGAACTTCTTTTGATTTTCCATAACCAATACCAACTTGACCATTGCCATCGCCGACAACAACAAGTGCGGTGAAAGAGAAACGACGACCACCCTTAACAACCTTAGATACGCGGTTAATGAAAACCACGCGCTCGATGAATGGGCTCTTCTCTTGCTGACGATCATCGCGACGTTCGCGACGTTCGCGGCGATCGTTGCCCTTAGGAGCATCTGCGCCTTCGCGAGTTTGAGTTGGATTAACAGCCATTAGAACTCCAATCCGTTCTCTCGCGCACTATCAGCAAGCGCTGCAATGCGACCGTGGTACTTATTGCCGGCACGATCAAATACAACTGAGGAAATTCCTGCAGCCTTTGCGCGTTGCGCAATGAGTACACCAACTTGGCGAGCTTTCGCACTCTTATCGCCAGTGGCGACTCGAAGGTCAGCTTCCATTGTTGATGCAGAAACAACAGTACGACTCTGTGAATCATCAATTACTTGTACGAAAAGATGACGCGTAGAACGTGAGACGACTAAGCGAGGACGCGCAGAAGTTCCGGAGACCTTCTTGCGAACACGGAAATGACGACGAGCGCGGGCATTTGTTGCCGAGCCTTTACGGACCTTTACACCGATTGCCATTACTTCTTACCCGTCTTTCCTTGCTTACGGCGAACAACTTCGCCTTCCAAACGCAAACCCTTGCCCTTGTAAGGATCGGCTTTGCGAAGCTTTTTGATTTTGGCAGCAACTTCACCTACGAGTTGCTTATCAATTCCAGAAATTGCGAACTTAGTTGGCGACTCCACTTTAAATGAAATCCCGGCAGGAGCTGGGAAAAGAATGGAGTGGCTATAACCAAGTGCGAATTCAAGGTCTTTACCCTTTTCTGCAACACGGTAACCAACACCAACAATTTCAATCGTCTTGCTGTAACCGTTAGTTACACCTTCGACCATGTTGGCAATAAGTGTGCGAGAAAGTCCATGAAGTGAACGGCTGAGACGCTCGTCATTTGGACGAACAATTGTCAGTACGCCTTCAGTTTGTGAAACTTGAATTGGCTCGGAAATAACACGTGAGAGAGAACCCTTAGGTCCTTTCACTGCTACTTCTTGCCCAGTGATAGAAACTTCTACTCCCTTTGGCAGGGTGATTGGCATGCGACCGATACGTGACATATCAATTACCACACATAGGCGAGAACTTCTCCGCCTACGCCCTGTTTGTTGGCTTGCTTATCAGTAAGCAATCCAGATGAAGTTGAAATGATGGCAACGCCCAATCCGCCAAGAACTTTTGGCAGAGCCGTTGACTTTGCGTAAACGCGAAGTCCTGGCTTACTTACACGACGAAGTCCCGCAATCGAACGCTCACGGTTCGGACCGAACTTAAGATCTAGAACGAGTGTCTTACCAACACCGTTTGGATTAGCGTCAACGCGATGTCCCGCGATGAAGCCCTCCTGTTGAAGAATTGCTGCGATACGCGTCTTTACCGACGACGATGGCATTGCTACCGAATCGTGATAAGCAGAGTTCGCGTTGCGCAGACGTGTCAACATGTCTGCGATCGGATCTGTCATTGTCATGCTTGGCCTGTGGCCTTTCTCGAACCGGTTTCTAGACGAGGTGTCTGGACCTGTTTCGTAGTTGTTGGGTTAATTACCAGGATGCTTTCGTGATGCCAGGAAGTTCGCCAGCATGTGCCATCTCTCGGAAGCAGATGCGACAAATTCCAAATTTTTGGTAGACAGCATGCGGACGTCCGCAACGCTGGCAACGTGTGTAACCGCGAACCTTGAACTTTGGCTTACGGGCAGCTTTTACTTTGAGCGATGTCTTAGCCATTAGTTCTCCTTGAATGGAAAGCCGAGCGCTTTAAGCAGTGCGCGACCTTCGTCATCGTTGGTAGCAGTTGTAACAAAAGTGATGTCCATACCGCGCGGACGATCAATCTTGTCTTGTTCGATCTCAGGGAACACAACTTGTTCAGTGAGACCAAAGGTGTAATTGCCTTTTCCATCAAATTGCTTTGGTGAAAGGCCGCGGAAGTCGCGAATACGAGGAAGTGCGATAGAAAGTAAACGATCTGCAAATTCCCACATGCGATCTCCACGCAATGTTACGTGCGCGCCAATTGGCATATTTTCACGTAACTTAAATTGCGCGATTGATTTGCGTGACTTGGTTACCTGAGGCTTTTGCCCAGTAATTGTTGTTAAGTCGCGAATTGCGCCTTCAATTAACTTGGCATCACGAGCAGCTTCACCGACACCCATGTTGACAACAATCTTTGTCAACGTTGGAATCTGCATAACGTTCTTGTACCCAAATTGTGATTTGAGAGCAGGAGCGATCTCGCTACGGTAGCGACCCTTGAGACGTACAAGTTGGCCAGTAGACATTAGATGTCCTTTCCGGTGCGGCGCGAGATGCGAACATTCTTGCCATTTTCATCTTTGCGAGCGCCAAGACGAGTTGCCTTGCCATCTTCATCAACGATCATGACGTTAGAAATTGCAATCGATGCTTCAATGGTCAAGATGCCACCAACTTTGGCTCCGCGATCACCTGTTGACTCTTGTGTATGTCGCTTAACGCGGTTAACACCTTCAACAAGAATGCGCTTGGAATCAAGGTCGAGCACTTTGCCAGTGAGGCCTTTATCTTTTCCGGCGATAACCAAAACGGTGTCGCCCTTCTTAATTTTCGCCATTGTTATAAAACCTCCGGAGCAAGCGAGATGATCTTCATAAAGCGCTTGTCGCGAAGTTCGCGAGCGACGGGTCCGAAGATACGAGTGCCACGTGGTTCGCCATCTGCTTTCAAGATGACTGCAGCATTCTCATCAAATTTAATGTAGGAGCCATCTGGACGACGACGTTCCTTAACTGTACGAACGATGACAGCCTTGACGACTTCACCCTTCTTTACTTGTCCGCCAGGAATTGCATCCTTGACTGAACATACGATGATGTCTCCGATACCGGCATAGCGACGTTTGGAGCCACCGAGAACGCGAATACACAAAAGCTCTTTAGCTCCCGTGTTATCGGCCACGCGTAGGCGCGATTCTTGTTGAATCATCTTTTATCCACCAGGTCCTTTACTTAGCCTTCTCGAGGATCTCAACTACACGCCAACGCTTAGTTGCCGAAAGTGGTCGAGTTTCCATGATCATTACGCGATCGCCGACGCCTGCAGCATTGAGCTCATCGTGGGCTTTCAATTTGCGTGAACGAGACATAACTTTGCTGTACAAACCGTGCTTAACGCGGTCCATAACTTCAACAGTTACAGTCTTATCCATCTTGTCGCTCACAACGATTCCTTCGCGGGTCTTGCGGAAACCGCGTTCTTCGTTTGTCGCTGAAGAATTATTTGAGGTCATGCTGCGCCTCCAATTCCTAATTCACGTTCGCGAATGATGGTGTAAAGACGAGCAATCTCTTTACGAACTGCGCCAAGGCGACCGTGACTTTCGAGTTGACCGGTGGCTGCTTGGAATCGAAGGTTGAAAAGTTCTTCCTTTGATTCGCGTAGCTTTTCGGCAATCTCTTCAGGCGATAGCGCGCGAAGCTCCTCATTGGTCTTAGTAGCCATTACGCCTCCTCACGTTTCACGACTCGACACTTCATTGGCAATTTATGAATAGCTAGGCGCATTGCTTCATTAGCAATTGCTTCTGTAACGCCCGAAATTTCGAACATTACGCGGCCTGGCTTCACGTTTGCGATCCACCATTCAGGTGAACCTTTACCAGAACCCATGCGTGTTTCAGCTGGCTTCTTAGTTAATGGACGGTCTGGATAAATATTGATCCATACCTTTCCACCACGTTTGATGTAACGCGTCATTGCAATACGCGCTGCTTCAATTTGACGGTTTGTTACGTAAGCAGGCTCTAGAGCTTGAATGCCATAGTCTCCGAAGGAAACAGCAGTTCCGCCCTTTGATGCACCACTACGAGATGGGTGGTGTTGCTTGCGGTGCTTTACGCGACGTGGAATCAACATTTATGCCTCGCCTCCTTCTGCTGAAGGAGTTGCTGTTTCGGCTGGTGCATCAACAACTGCAGTTGCAGTGTTTGCACGAGATTCAACAGAGGACGTTGTTACTTCACCGCGAGGTGCGCGAGGTGCGCGACGTGTTTGATCTTTCTTAGGAGCGCGTGCTGCTGCAAGTGCTGCTGCTTCGCGTTCTGCACGAGAATGAATAACTTCACCCTTGTAGATCCACACCTTCACACCAAGACGACCAAATGTTGTGTGAGCTTCGTAGAAGCCATAATCGATATCTGCACGCAAAGTATGTAGTGGTACACGACCTTCGCGATAGAACTCAGAACGTGACATTTCAGCTCCACCAAGACGGCCACCGCACTGAACACGAATGCCCTTTGCGCCAGCTTTCAAAGCAGTCTGCATTCCCTTACGCATTGCGCGACGGAATGAAACACGAGCTGCAAGTTGTTCTGCAATTCCTTGCGCAACAAGTTGAGCATCAATTTCTGGATTCTTTACTTCAAGGATGTTCAATTGAACTTGCTTGCCAGTAAGTTTTTCTAATTCGATACGAAGCTTGTCGGCTTCCATTCCGCGACGACCGATAACAATGCCCGGACGTGCAGTATGTAGATCGATGCGAACGCGATCACGAGTACGTTCAATTTCAATCTTTGAAACGCCTGCGCGCTCCATGCCTTTTTGCATCATTCGACGAATAAGAACGTCTTCTTTGACATAGTCCTTGTACAACTTGTCGGCATACCAACGTGATTTGAACTCCGTGGTGATGCCAAGTCGGAAGCCGTAGGGGTTTACTTTTTGACCCATTACTTGGTCGCTCCCTTCTTGGTATCTGAAACGACAACAGTGATGTGACTGCTTCGCTTGAGAATTCGGAAACCGCGACCTTGAGCACGTGGGCGGAAGCGCTTCATCGTGACACCTTCGTCAACGAGAGCTTCGATTACCCATAGTTCAGATTCATCGCGGATTGCAGGATTTTTCTGCTTTGCATTTGCAACAGCTGAAGCAAGCAAGTTGTAAACATCTTGACCTGCAGCTTGTGGTGCAAACTTCAAAACAGCCAACGCTTGATCAACGCGAGAACCGCGGATCAAGTCAACGACTCGGCGAGCTTTCTGTGGCGTATGGCGGATATCGCGCAAAACTGCACGAGCCACTAACGCTTCAGAACCTGGAGCTTTAATATCAGACACGAGTAGCTCTCCGATCATCTTTGACGTGACCTCTGAAGGTACGTGTTGGTGAGAACTCACCAAGTTTGTGACCGATCATTGCATCGGTAATAAAAACAGGAATGTGCTTGCGACCGTCATGCACCGCAATGGTGTGACCGATCATCGCAGGAGTAATCATCGATCGACGAGACCATGTCTTGATCACGTTCTTGGTGTTCTTTGCGTTCTGGTCATCTACTTTCTTCAGTAGATGACCGTCCACAAATGGACCCTTTTTTAAACTACGTGGCATGAGGGCTCCCTATCGATTCTTATTCGATTTACGACGACGGACAATGAGTGAATCACTCGCTTTTTTCTTACGAGTGCGACCTTCTGGCTTACCCCATGGTGTAACTGGGTGACGACCACCGGAAGTTTTTCCTTCGCCACCACCGTGTGGGTGATCTACTGGGTTCATAACAACACCACGAACCGTTGGGCGACGACCCTTCCAACGCATACGTCCAGCTTTACCGTAGTTAATGTTGGATTGCTCGGCGTTACCGACTTCACCAACAGTTGCACGGCAACGAACATCTACGTTGCGAATTTCACCCGATGGCATACGAAGTTGCGCCATTGCGCCTTCTTTTGCAACGAGTTGAACGCTGGCACCAGCAGAGCGAGCAATCTTTGCTCCGCCACCTGGGCGAAGTTCAATTGCGTGCACAACAGTACCTACGGGAATATTACGAAGTGGCAAGCTATTGCCAGGCTTAATGTCAGCCTTTGGACCGTTCTCGACAGTGTCACCTTGCTCTAATTTATTTGGAGCGATGATGTAACGCTTTTCTCCATCTGCATAATGCAAAAGAGCAATGCGTGCTGTGCGGTTTGGGTCGTATTCAATGTGAGCAACTTTTGCAGGTACTCCATCTTTATCATTACGAACGAAATCGATGAGGCGATATGCACGCTTGTGTCCTCCACCTTGGTGGCGAACAGTGATGCGACCTGATGCGTTACGTCCACCCTTTGAGTGAATGGGACGTACGAGTGACTTCTCAGGTGTTGTGCGTGTGAGTTCAGCAAAATCTGGAACGCTTGCACCACGTTGACCTGGGGTCGTTGGCTTTAATTTACGAAGGGCCATGATCTGTCCTGTTCCTGTAGTCCCGGTCCCCGCTAGGAGACTGGGCCTCCAAAGAGATCGATGCGGTCGCCAGCTGCTACTTGCACAATTGCTCGCTTGGTGTCTTTGCGCTTTCCGTCACCAAAACGTGTGCGTTTGTTCTTACCTTGACGGTTCATTGTGTTGACGCTAATTACTTTAACGCCGAACACTTTTTCAACCGCAATTTTGATTTGAGTCTTATTAGCATCAGTTGCTACTAAGAATGTGTACTTGTTTTGATCAAGCAAGCCGTATGACTTTTCAGAAACTACGGGTGCTAGCAAAATATCGCGGTCGCTCATGCTGATACCTCTACTTCACTCTCACGAGCAACAGCTGTTGCGCTTTTGCCCTTTGCAGGTCCTGCAAGGAAATCCTTGATTGCAGATTCTGAGAAAACCATGTCATCGCTTTTTAGGATGTCATAAGCATTCAATTGATCTGGAACCAAAAGATGTAGGTCATCGGCGTTACGAAGTGAACGCCATGCTAAATCTTCATTGCGTGAAACGATCACTAACAAGTTCTTGCGATCGCTAAATTGACGGACGGCAGCAAGTGCGGCCTTTGTTGACGCAGCTGTTGAAACTGAATCAAGCACGTGAATACGATCGTTGCGCTGACGGTCAGAGAGAACTCCACGCAGAGCAGCAGCAATCATTTTCTTAGGTGTGCGTTGTCCATACTTACGTGGACGAACTGCGTGAGCAGTACCTCCACCAATCTGGTTTGGAGAACGGCTGGATCCTTGACGGGCATTACCAGTTCCCTTTTGCTTGAAAGGCTTCTTTCCACCACCGCTTACTTCACCACGGTTTTTAGACTTCTGTGTACCTTGGCGGGCAGCAGCAAGTTGCGCTGTGACAACTTGGTGAATCAAAGGAATATTTGTTTGCGCATCGAAGATGTCTGCTGGCAAATCAACGCTGCCAACTTTCTTTCCTTCTGCGTTCTTGATTTCAACAGTAAGGGCCATGGTTATGCACCAACCTTTTCTGCTTGTGTAACAACTTCAAAGATTGCTTTCTTTGCAGCTGAACGGATGAAAACTAGTTGGCCATCAGGACCTGGAATTGAACCCTTGATGAGCAATAAGTTCTTCTCGGCATCAACAGAGTGAACAAGGAGATTTTGCGTAGTAACGCGCTCTGCTCCCATATGTCCTGCCATGCGCATTCCGCTAAATACACGACCAGGTGTTGAACATGCACCAATAGAACCTGGCATGCGGTGCTTGCGGTCTACACCGTGAGATGCACCGATACCACCGAAACCGTGACGTTTCATAACACCAGCAGTACCTTTACCAGTGCTTGTGCCTGTTGCATCAACCATTTCGCCAGCTTCGAAAACATTTGCACCAATTTCTTGTCCTACTGTGTAGGCAGATGCATTTGTTGTGCGAAGTTCAGCAACGGAGCGACGTGGTGTAACTCCAGCTTTTGCATAGTGGCCAGCAAGTGGCTTAGAAATTTTCTTTGGGTCAATTGCACCGAATGCGATTTGAACGGCAGAATAGCCATCGACCTCTGGGGTGCGCACTTGGGTAACAACGCAAGGTCCAGCTTCAACAACAGTTACAGGAACCATCTTGTTGTTAGCGTCAAATACTTGTGTCATTCCGAGCTTCTTGCCCAAGATTCCCTTGATAGCAGAGCCCTGCGATTGTGTGGTTTTTGAACCGGTAGTTGTCATTTTTTATCCCGATCCCTTACAACTTAATTTC
>Ga0194061_1000484_pt1 | contig 24353 bp, 24 predicted proteins | sample SepL2221m_MetaG_FD_163423 | JGI IMG/M metagenome (GOLD analysis project Ga0194061, IMG submission 163423) | Anoxic zone freshwater microbial communities from boreal shield lake in IISD Experimental Lakes Area, Ontario, Canada - Sep2016-L224-21m | ecosystem: Environmental > Aquatic > Freshwater >... | reverse complement strand
TGCTTGACTGCGAGACTGACAAGTCGAGCAGGTGCGAAAGCAGGTCATAGTGATCCGGTGGTTCTGTATGGAAGGGCCATCGCTCAACGGATAAAAGGTACGCTGGGGATAACAGGCTGATTCCTCCCAAGAGTTCATATCGACGGGGGAGTTTGGCACCTCGATGTCGGCTCATCTCATCCTGGGGCTGTAGCCGGTCCCAAGGGTATGGCTGTTCGCCATTTAAAGAGGTACGTGAGCTGGGTTTAAAACGTCGTGAGACAGTTTGGTCCCTATCTGCCGTGGGCGTTGGAAGTTTGACGGGGGCTGCTCCTAGTACGAGAGGACCGGAGTGGACGCATCTCTGGTGTACCGGTTGTCACGCCAGTGGCATCGCCGGGTAGCTATATGCGGAAGAGATAAACGCTGAAAGCATCTAAGCGTGAAACTTGCCTGAAGATGAGACTTCCCGGGAACTTGATTCCCCTAAAGGATCGTGGAAGACCACCACGTTGATAGGTCGGGTGTGGAAGCGCAGCAATGCGTTAAGCTAACCGATACTAATTGTCCGTGTGGCTTGATCCTATAACCTTGTAATTCAAGGTGACTTACGCAACACAATTACACCCTTACTTCTTTCAAATTGGCTTCAACCGCGTGTGCGGTTGGGGCGACAAGTTATCCTGACGATCATAGCGAGTTGGTCCCACACCTTCCCATCCCGAACAGGACCGTGAAACGACTTCGCGCCGATGATAGTATGCGTTCGTATGCGAAAGTAGGTCATCGTCAGGTACCCAAAAAGTAGAAAGCCCTGCCCTCGTGGCAGGGCTTTTTGCTTTGTACTTCGGGTTTTTCGACGCTCGCCGGGGTAGTTTAGGCGGCGCCCGGCCGCGTCAGTTCCAACCCGGATGATGGCGGTGGGGTTGCGCCGCTCTTATACTGTGCGCATGCGTGTCCTCGTCCTTGGTGCCGGTGTCGCCGGCATTACCACCGCCTACTGCCTTGCCCAGGACGGCCATGCCGTCACACTGCTCGACCGCAATGCCGGTGTCGCGCTGGAGACCAGCTACGCCAACGGCGGCCAACTCTCCTACAGCTACGTCGCGCCGCTTGCCAGCCCGGACGTGCTGCCGAAAATTCCGCCCTGGTTGTTGCGGCGCGACTCGCCCCTGCGCTTTGAGCCTTCCTTTGATTTTCACCAGTGGCGCTGGTGTCTGGAGTTCATGGCCGCCTGCAACCAGGCGCAGGCCGACCTCACCACGCGCAGGTTGCTGACGCTGTCTTTTTACAGCCGCGGCCTGATGCACCGTCTGGTTGAGGACGAGCGGCTGGAATTCGACTATGTCCGCAATGGGAAGCTGGTGGTGCACACGCGCAGTGCCTCCTTCGAATCGGCCAGGCGCCTGCTCGACTACCAGGCCAGCCTCGGCTGCGAACAGCAGGACCTGGATGCCGCCGCGTGCATTGCGCTCGAACCCGCGCTCGAGCACATGCGCTCGCGCCTGGTGGGCGGCATCTACACCCCAAGCGAGGATGCCGCCGACTGTTACCGCTTTTGCACCGGCCTCGAACAGGCCTTGCAAACCCGCCACCCCGACCGCTTTGAATTGCGCCTCAACACCGAGGCAAACCGGCTGCTGCGCTGGAAGGACCGCATAGTCGGGGTTGAGACCGCCAACGGCGTGATCGAGGCCGATCGCTACGTTCTCGCCCTCGGCACCATGAGCCCGTGGCTGGTGCGGCCGCTTGGCATACGCCTGCCTATTTATCCGCTAAAGGGTTACAGCCTGACCCTTCCGGTGGATGAGGACTGCCTGTCACCGCGCATCAGCATCACCGACTACCAGCGCAAGATCGTCTATGCGCCCCTGGGCAACGAGTTGCGCGTGGCAGGCATGGCCGATCTTGCCGGCTATGCGGCGCGCATCGACGAGAGCCGGCTCGACACCCTGATCAACGAGGTCAAGGCGGCGTTCCCGCGGGCATCCAATTTCAGCCAGTTCAAGCCCTGGTGCGGACTGCGTCCGGCGACGCCCAAGGGCACGCCCATTCTCGGCGCCACGCCCTATCCCAACCTGTTTCTCAACGTCGGTCACGGTGCATTGGGATTCACCCTCAGCATGGGCAGCGCGCGCATTGTTGCCGATCTCATCGGCGGGCGCACCCCGGCCATCCCGCTGGACGGATTCCTGCTCTAGCCGCGTGGGGGCGTTGATCCATGTCAATCTCATGCCGCCGGCCTGGGCTAGCATCAGCCTCGCGCGGATCGCGCCGGCCGGGGCGGTGCCCAGCCGCAGCGGGGGATTCACATGCAGGGCAACATGACAATCAGCGTCCTCCACATAAGCACTCCGTGAGCCCCGGCACGTGCAGATAAACGGGCAAATAGCCGCACCCACGACCGCCGGCGCGGACGCGGGCTGCTTTCACTGCGGCTTGCCGGTGCCCGCGGGCAGTTCCTTCAATGTGGAAGTGGGCGGAACCTGGCGCGCGCTGTGCTGCCCGGGTTGCGAAACACTGGCGCGCGTCATCGTCGGCCAGGGACTGGACGATTATTACCGCTTGCGCGACGCGGTGCCGGCGCGTGCCGGGGAGGCGGACGACGGCTTCAACCCCGACCTTGGCTATTACGACGAACCGGCGCTGCAGTCGCGCTTTGTGCGCGAGGTGGCGGGCCAGCCCGAGGCCGAGCTGCTGCTCGAGGGCATACGCTGCGCCGCTTGTGTCTGGCTGATTGAACAGACGCTGTTGCGCACGCCCGGAGTGAGCGGGGTGGAGGTCAACTACACCAACCACCGCGCGCGCGTGCGCTGGAACGCGGCGGCCACCCGGCTCTCGGCGCTGCTGCAGGCGGTGCGGCGCATCGGTTATCGCGCCTGGCCCTACGAGGAGGGGCGTCTCGCGCTGATCGAGAAGGGCGAGCGCCGCGCCGCCGTCTGGCGCTTGTTTGTCGCCGGCTTCGGCATGATGCAGGTGATGATGTACGCGGTGCCGGTCTACCTCGCCGAGGAGGGCAGCATGAGCGCCGACATCGAGCAGCTGATGCGCTGGGCGAGCCTGGTTCTTACGGTGCTGGTGGTTCTTTACTCCGCTGCGCCTTTTTTTAGCGGGGCCCTGCGCGACTTGCGCCTCGCTCGTTTGGGCATGGACGTGCCCGTGGCCATCGGCATTGCGGTGGCGTTTGGTGCCAGCGTCTGGGCCACCATACAGGCCGACGGCGCGGTCTATTTCGACTCGGTCACGATGTTTGTCTTCCTGCTGCTTGCGGGGCGCTACCTTGAACTGCTGGCGCGCCAGCGCGCCGGCCGCACGCTGCAGCATCTTGCGCGCCTGGCGCCGGAAACGGCGCACCGGCTCAAGTCCGGCGTCGCAGGGGACGCGCCGGTACCCGAGGCCGCCGACAACATTGAAACCATCGCGCGCACGCAGCTCGTGCCGGGCGACCGCGTAATGGTGCGACCCGGCGAAACCGTCCCGGCCGACGGCGTGCTCGAGAGCCGCCGCGCCACCCTGAACGAGGCCTTGCTCAGCGGCGAGAGCCGGCCGCTGGCCAAGCTCGTCGGCGCGATGCTGGTCGGCGGGTCGGTGAACGCCGGCAGCGCCCTGCAGATGCGAATCACGCGGGTTGGTGACGATACCGCGCTTGCGGCCATCGTACGCCTGATGGAACGGGCGGCGAGCGAGCGCCCGCGCTGGGTCGAACTCGCGCAGCGCGCCGCCGGCTGGTTTGTCGCGGTCATCCTGTTGCTTGCGCTGGCTGCCGGACTCATCTGGCTGCAGATCGACCCGTCGCGCGCGCTATGGATCGCTGTGTCGGTGCTGGTGGTGACCTGTCCCTGCGCGTTGTCGCTTGCCACACCGGTTGCGCTGACCGTGGCCACTGGGGAAATGGCGCGGCGCAATCTTATTGTCAGCCGCGGGCACGCCATCGAATCGCTCGCCGGCGCCAGCGACATCATTTTCGACAAGACCGGCACACTGACCTTGGGGCAGATGCAACTGCTCGAGACCCTGGTGCTGGGTGAACGCGGCGCCGGAGCCTGCCTTGCCCTTGCCGCGGCGATGGAGCGCAGCTCCGAGCACCCGCTGGCACGGGCGCTGGTGGATGCGGCCGGATCACGTCCGCTGCCCCTGGCAGAAAACACGCTCAATGCCGCCGGGGCGGGCCTGCAGGCATGGGTGCAAGGCCGGCAATACCGCATCGGTCGTGCCGACTATGTTGCACAACTGCATGGCATGGGCGTCCCCATCGCCTGGCTGCACACCACCGATACCGTGGTGTGGCTGGGGGACGAGGCCGGCTGGATTGCGGCATTCCGGCTGGGTGACAGCCTGCGTCCGGAGGCGGGCGCCGCCATCGGCCGGTTGCGCGGGCAGGGTTACCGCGTGCATTTGCTCAGCGGCGATGATGAGGCCGTCGCGCGGCGCACCGCCACGCTGCTGGGAATCGACCTGGTCAGGGCACCGGCATCGCCGGCCGACAAGCAGGCCTATGTCCAGGCCTTGCAGGCCGATGGCGCTAGGGTGGCCATGGTCGGGGACGGTGTCAACGATGCCCCGGTGCTCGCCCAGGCGGATGTTTCGGTGGCCATGGGTGGCGGTTCCGATCTTGCCCGCATCCGTGCCGATGCGGTGCTGCTGTCCGATTCGATTGCAGACCTTGCCGCGGGCATCGCCGTCGCGCGGCGCACCCAGTCGGTCATCCGCCAGAACCTCACCTGGGCGCTCGCTTACAACCTGGTGGTGCTGCCGCTGGCTTTTGCCGGCTGGGTAACGCCCTGGATAGCCGGGATAGGCATGTCGGCAAGCTCACTGGTGGTGGTGCTCAACGCCTTGCGAATCCGACGGGCGATCAGCCGGAAAGCCACGACTGGCGCGGGTTTCCAGCCGGTCGTCAGGCCGTGAGGCGGGCCTGATGGAGATACTTTACCTGCTCATTCCGCTGAGCGTGGTGCTGGTGTTCCTGATTGCCGCGGTGTTCTGGTTTGCGCTGAAAGGCGGCCAGTTCGACGACCTTGATGGACCTGCGCTGAAAATTCTCGCCGATGACGACACCCCCAAAACACCGGAAAAACCGCAAGTTTGATCCAAGTCAAACGCCGCTTCCGGTGGTTGGCTACCATGCGCACACGGGCGCCGCGAAGCTTTGTGCTGGAATTATCCGATACGGCCGTTGCCGGGCCTTGCACCACAAAATAGAGAGACCAGGGGATGATGGAAGCCACGACATATAACTACAAGGTAGTCAGGCAGTTCGCGGTGATGTCCGTGGTCTGGGGCATCGTTGGCATGCTGGTTGGCGTCATCATTGCCGCCCAGTTGTTCGCACCCGAGCTCAATTTCGACATTCCGTGGCTGAGCTACGGCCGCCTGCGGCCCCTGCATACCAACGCCGTTATATTCGCTTTTGGCGGTTGTGCGCTGTTTTCGACCTCCTACTACATTGTCCAGCGCACCTGCCAGGTCAGGCTGTTTTGCGGCTGGCTGGCCGGTTTCACCTTCTGGGGCTGGCAGGCGGTCATCCTCCTTGCGGCGATCACACTGCCCCTTGGCATCACCTCGGGCAAGGAATACGCCGAGCTGGAGTGGCCCATTGACATCCTGATCACCCTGGTCTGGGTGTCTTATGCGGTGGTGTTTTTTGGCACCGTGGCCAAGCGCAAGACCCCACACTTGTACGTTGCCAACTGGTTTTTCGGCGCATTCATCCTGACGGTAGCCTTGCTGCACCTGGTCAACAGCGCCGCCATCCCGGTGAGCTTCTGGAAATCCTATTCCGCCTACGCCGGTGTGCAGGATGCGATGGTGCAGTGGTGGTACGGCCATAATGCCGTCGGTTTTTTCCTTACTGCCGGCTTCCTCGGCATGATGTATTACTTCATCCCCAAGCAGGCCGAGCGCCCGATCTATTCCTACCGCCTGTCGGTGGTGCACTTCTGGGCGCTGATCTTTACCTACATGTGGGCCGGCCCGCACCATTTGCACTACACCGCGCTGCCCGACTGGACACAGTCGCTGGGGATGGTGTTCTCGCTGATCCTGCTGGCGCCCTCTTGGGGTGGCATGATCAACGGCATGATGACGCTCTCGGGCGCCTGGCACAAACTGCGCACCGATCCGATCCTGAAGTTCCTCATTGTGTCGCTGTCCTTTTACGGCATGTCTACCTTTGAAGGCCCGATGATGTCGATCAAGACCGTCAACGCGCTGTCGCATTACACCGACTGGACGGTCGGCCACGTGCACTCGGGTGCCCTCGGCTGGGTGGGGCTGATCAGCATGGGCAGCCTCTACTACCTCATCCCGCGGCTGTTCGGGCGCAAGGAGATGTACAGCATCCCTGCGATCACGCTGCATTTCTGGGTGGCCACCGTGGGCATCGTGCTCTATATCGCGGCGATGTGGATCGCCGGCGTGATGCAAGGCCTGATGTGGCGCGCGGTCAGCGCCGACGGCACGCTGACGTACTCTTTCGTAGAGAGTGTAAAGGCGACGTATCCGTTCTACGGCATTCGCCTCGCCGGCGGCATCCTCTACCTTTCGGGCATGTTCGTGATGGCCTGGAACGTCTGGATGACCATCGCCAACGGCCGCGCCGCGGACGCCCCCATACCGGTCATGGCGCCGGCCCACGCCTGAGCGCGGCACGGACCAAGGCCCGATAGAGCGTCTGATAGAGAATCTGATTGAGGATACCAATGAAATTCAGCCATGACCTGATAGAGAAGAACAGCGCCCTGTTGATCATCCTGGTGATACTTACCGTGAGTGTCGGTGGTCTGGTGGAAATCGTGCCCTTGTTCTTCCAGAAGTCGACCACCGAGCCGGTGGCCGGGCTTAAACCCTATACCGCGCTGCAACTGGCGGGCCGCGACATCTATGTGCGTGAAGGCTGCTACAACTGCCATTCACAAATGATCCGGCCGTTCCGCGCCGAGACCGAGCGCTATGGCCACTACTCGGTGGCTGGTGAGTTCGTATACGACCGGCCCTTCCAGTGGGGCAGCAAGCGCACCGGACCGGACCTGGCGCGTGTCGGCGGCCGTTTCAGCGACGACTGGCACCGCATCCACCTCAACAACCCGCGCGACCTGGTACCCGAGTCGAACATGCCCGGCTATCCCTGGCTGGAGCGCAATGCGGCGGACGCGAGCCACATCCAGACCAAGTTCAAGGTGTTGCGAACCCTCGGCCATCCTTATACCGAAGAGGACATCGCCGCGGCACCCAAGGCGCTCGCCGGCAAGACCGAGCAGGACGCGCTGATCGCCTACCTGCAGGTGCTGGGCACCGCCATCAAGACGGCGCGCTAGGAAACCGGAACCACGCCGCCAATGCGCCTTATCAAACACTTTTCTCTGAAGCGGGGGATATGCACCGGGGCCTAGCCCTTGTGCCAAGCACTATGGACATCAACATCGTTCGTGAAGCCATCACCGTGATCAGTTTCCTCATTTTCATGGGCATCCTGATCTGGGCCTATGGCAATGGCAGCAAGCGCGGATTTGACGAAGCGGCAAGGATTCCTTTCGAGGAAGATGAAGAACCGGGTGACCACGCAAGGGGAGGGAAGTAATGGCCGATTTCACCAGCGGTTTCTGGGACTTCTACATAGGCATCATCACGCTGGTCAGCATCGCCGCCTGTGCCGTCCTGCTCAAATCCCTTTCCAGCCAGCGCGTGCCGGTCAGTTCTTCCGGTTCGGCCGAGACCACCGGCCATGTCTGGGACGAAGACCTGATCGAGGGCAACAAGCCGCTGCCGCGCTGGTGGATATGGCTGTTTTACCTGACCATCATTTTCGGCCTCGCCTACCTGTGGTTTTACCCCGGCCTTGGCAGTTATCCGGGTTCAGGCAAGTGGACCTCTGTCGGGGAGTACGGTGCCGAGGTTTTTCAGGCTGAGAAGGAGTACGGCCCGCTGTTCCAGAAATTTTCCGCCATGGACATCAAGCAGGCGGCCGCCGACCCGGCCGCCATCGCCGCCGGGCAGAAACTCTTTCTGACTTATTGCGCCCAGTGCCATTCGTCGGACGCGGGCGGCAGCCGCGGCTTTCCCAACCTGACCGACGGGGACTGGCTCTACGGCGGTGAACCCGAGAACATCAAGACCACCATACTCAACGGACGCAACGGCGTGATGCCGCCCCTTGGCGCGGCACTGGGCGATGGCGGCGTAAAGGATGTGGCGCACTATGTGCGTTCACTCTCGGGGCTTGCCTCCGATCCCATCCGCGTGGTGCGCGGCAAACCGCTGTTCATGCAGACCTGCGCCGCCTGTCACGGGTCCGAGGGTAAAGGCAACCAGCAAATCGGTGCGCCCAACCTGACCGACAAGGTCTGGCTGTACGGCTCGTCGGAGCAAGCCATCATCGAGGGTATCACCAAGGGACGCAACAACGTCATGCCGGCGCAAAAGGACTTTCTCGGCGAGGCGCGTGTACACGTTCTTGCCGCTTACGTCTACAGCCTGTCTCATCCGGAGCTGCGCCAGCACGCCGCGGGCAAGTAGCGCTGCGCAATGACCGATGAATGATGCGCTGAGAAGTGCTGATCCGCCAAAGGTGATCCCGGTAAAGCTGGTCGCTCCTGCCGAAGAGGAAACGATCGAGCAGTCGCTGTATGAAGTCCGCAAGAAAATCCATCCGCGTGCGGTAAGCGGTTGGTTCGCCAGTTGGCGTGTGTTGCTGGTGGTGGTAACCCAGGTGGTTTTTTACGGCACCGCCTGGCTCGAGTGGGGCGGCCGCCAGGCTTTGCTGTTTGACCTGGGCGCGCGCAAGTTCTACATCTTCGGCCTTGTGCTATGGCCACAGGATTTTATCTACCTCACTGCGTTGCTGGTGATTTCGGCGCTTTCCCTGTTCCTGTTTACCGCGGTGGCCGGAAGGTTGTGGTGCGGTTATGCCTGCCCGCAAACCGTCTACACCGAAATATTCATGTGGATAGAGCACCGGATAGAGGGTGACCGCGGCGCCCGCATGCGCCTTGACCAGGCCCCGCTCGGGGCGCGCAAAATCGCACTCAAAACAGCCAAGCATGGTGTGTGGGCGGCACTGGCCTTGTGGACCGGCTTTACCTTTGTCGGCTACTTTTCGCCGATACGCGAACTGATGGGGGAAATTGCCAGCTTCTCGCTCGGGCCGTGGGAAACCTTCTGGGTGCTGTTCTACAGCTTTGCCACCTATGGCAATGCCGGCTGGATGCGCGAACAGGTGTGCAAGTACATGTGCCCTTATGCGCGCTTCCAGAGCGCCATGTTCGACCCGGATACCATGATCATCACCTACGACAAGGCGCGCGGTGATCCGCGCGGTTCGCGCAACCGCGCCGCAGATCCCAAGGCGCTGGGCCTGGGTGACTGTGTCGACTGCGGCATCTGCGTGCAGGTCTGCCCGACCGGCATAGACATCCGCGACGGCCTGCAATATGAATGCATCGGCTGCGCCGCCTGCATTGACGGCTGCAACCAGGTGATGAAAAAAGTCGGCTATGCCCCCGGCCTGATCCGCTATTCGACCGAAAACGCCATCAAGAATGGCTGGAATTTCCGCCAGATCCTTGCCCACGCATTGCGGCCGCGCGTGCTGATCTACTCGGCCATCATGGGGGCTGTGATCATCGGCGTGGCCGCGTCTCTGCTGCTGCGTGTGCCGGTCAAGGTCGATGTTATCCGCGACCGTTCCGGCCTTGCGCGTGACGTGGGGGAGGGCAGGTTCGAAAATATTTATCGGCTGCAAATTATGAACACCACGGAGAGGGCGCACCGGTTTGTGATTCTCGTCGAAGGCCCGCACGACCTGGAGCATTTGGAGGTGCTCACGGATCCGCAACCCTTGCAGATCGGACCGACCGAAACGATCAGCGTTCCCGTCCGGGTGCGCGCCACCCCGGAGCATGTAAAGCGCGCAACAGAACGCATTTATTTTATAGTTGAAGCCAGTGACGACGAGAAGCACCTGCTGCCCGAGATCTTCGCGGTACGGGAAAAGTCCAGTTTCTTCATACCCGGTCCGGCACGGTAGTATCCCTGCAAGGAGGACAGACATGACGACGGCAAAGCATCCGGCACAACCCTGGTATCGCGAACCCTGGCCATGGATCGTCATGGCCGGTCCGGCCATCGTAGTGGTGGCCGGCGTGATTACCGCGGTGATTGCTTGGAGGACCAGCGACGGCCTGGTCACAGATGACTATTACAAGCAGGGCCTGGTCATCAACCAGACACTGCAGCGCGACGAAAAGGCGCAGACGCTGCATATTTCCGCGCAGGTCCTGTTTAATCCGCAGCGCGATCGCGTCCGCTTGGTTGTGACCGGGCAGCCACTTGGTGCTGAAGCCCTGCGCCTGGCGCTGTTGCACCCGACGCTGGCCGGCCGCGACCAGGACGTGGCGTTGAAAATGGTTTCGCCCGGCCTGTATGAGGCGGCTTTGCAGCCGCTGCGCGAAGGTACCTGGCGCATCCAGCTTGAGGACCGCAATGCCGGATGGCGCCTGGTCGGCGCCTGGCGCAGCAAGCAGGATGGCGTGACCCTTGGCCGCCCCGGCGCGGCAGCGGAGGTCAAATGATGCAGCGTCTGATATGGGTTTTGTGGCCGGCATTTTTCATTGCCATACCGGCTGTGGGCGTGGTCTTTACGCTGTTTGATCCGGAGGACATGCATTTGTTCGGGGAGAACATGGATCTGGGGCGCATGGGCGCTTATACGCTGGGATTCCTGTTCTTCTGGGGACTGGGCGCATGCTCAAGCGGCCTTACCTGCCTGTTGCAACGCTCGCCCTACGAGGTGAACCGCTGTCCGATACCCAAGGATGACCGCCCGGTGGGCTGTCCAAAGCGGACTGAAACCGGACAAGGTTGTTAAAGCACGCAAATCACTCACCCAAAGGAGACATCATGTTCAAGCACATATTGATTCCCACTGACGGGTCTGCCGTCGCCAACAAGGCAGTGAAGGCCGGCATACAGTTCGCCGCATCGGTCGGGGCGAAAGTCACCATTTACCTCGCGTTGGAGGATGCCGTTCCATACCGCTACTCGGATGGCTATGCCATGCCGGCCTCGGTACTGGCCAGCGTGGAGCGCCAGGCCAAGGAGCGCGCGGGCAAGGTTCTCGCCGCCGCAAAAAAGCAGGCCGATCAGGCCAATGTCGCCTGTGATACCTTGTCAGGCAAGGCATTTACTCCCTACGAGGGCATAGCGGCTGCAGCGAAGAAGAAAAAATGCGACGTCATCTTCATGGCCTCGCACGGACGCCGCGGCCTGTCAGCCTTGCTGATGGGCAGTGTTACGCAAAAGGTGCTGGTGCATTCAAAAATTCCGGTACTGGTGTACCGCTGACACCATTGCGCCGCTGGCACGGCCGCAGGACTGTAGAAAGCCTGCGGCACACTTACGGCCAGGCGTGCTGACAAGTCGGTCGATTTAAAGGGGGTGATGCCCCCTTTTTCAATACGCCTCGCGTTTAGCCCGCTTCCCGTCCAAGCACGCGCTTGAGGCCGGCGACATCGACGATGTGGATGTGCTTTTGCTGGACCTCAACCAGTCCCTCTTCCTGGAACCGGGAAAAGGTGCGGCTGACGGTCTCGAGCTTCAGGCCGAGGTAGCTGCCGATTTCCTCGCGTGTCATGCGCAGGTGGAAATCCGAGGGTGAGTAGCCGCGCGCGGTAAAGCGCTGTGACAGGTTGAGCAGGAAGGCCGCGACGCGCTCCTCGGCGCGCATGCTGCCCAGCAGCGTCATGACGCCCTGGTCGCGCACGATCTCGCGGCTCATCACCTTGTGGAACTGGCGCTGCAGGCCCTTGACCTCGGCCGAGATCTCCTCCAGCCGGGAAAACGGTATGACGCACACTTCGCTGTCCTCCAGCGCGACGGCGTTGGTGGTGTGCTGGTCGGTGCCGATGCCGTCCATGCCCATTATTTCCCCGGGCATGTTGAAACCGGTGACCTGATCGCGTCCGTCCTCGAGGACGACACAGCCCTTGAAGAAGCCGCTGCGTACCGCATAGAGTGAATTGAACTTGTCGCCGGTGCGGTAAAGCGTCTCACCGCGCCGCACTCGCTTGCGGGTGTAGATCAGTTCGTCAATCCGCTCGACATCCAGCCCGCTCAGGCCGCATGGCAGGCACAATTCACGCAGATTGCAGGTTGAACAAAGGGTCGGGCAGCGCGCCACGTCATGGTCGCCGGCATGATGCCCGTCCGTCGCGACGACATCAACCGGTTTGGTCGCTTGCACGGTGTTTACGTTTCTCATTTTGGTCTCTTTCATGTGGCGGTATGCATGCGTTGCGGGATGGCCTGGACTTCTGTTTCCTGCAGGATCTTCCTGACGTCGCCGAATTCCGAGCTCTTGTCGAGGAAGTGGCTGGCACCGGCGTTCATGCAGATTTTCCGGCACTGGGCGTTCGCGTGATTGGTCAGCACGATGAACTTGATCGCCGGGACATGGCGGTGGATCTCGCGCAAAACGCCCAAGCCGCTGCCCTCGGGCAGATGGACATCGAGCACGACCGAATCCGGATGGGTGCGGTATATGCCCGATACCGCCTCGGCCTGCGTGCCGGCTTCGCCGACTATGCTGACGTTCTCGATGCCGCCCAAGAGTTCCACCAGCCGCTCACGGATCGCCTTGGAGTCCTCGACGAGGAAGACCCTGAGCTGTTGGGGATGTGTGGTTTCCATGTGCCCAGTATGGGCAGCGTGCCGCCAAGGAGCTATCGGTGCCGGCTGAATACTTTGGTCGGCACCGTCCTATTTTTTCTGTAGGAGTCGTCCTACGACGGTGCCACTTCCTAGCCGGGGGAGGTGTCCGGATCGTCCACCAGACGGTGGCTGATGGCATAACGTATCAAGTCGGCCTGGCTGGACATGTTCATTTTTTGCATCAACCGCGCTTTATGCGTGCTCACGGTCTTGACCGAGAGGTTCAGTTGCGCGGCGATTTCGCCAACCGGGATTCCCGCGACGATCAACTGGAAGACCTGGTATTCACGGTCGGAAAGGGTGGTGTGGACGGGGCCGTCGGCCTGCGGCATGGCGCCAAGGGCGAGCTGTTCGGCCACCTCGGCGCTGATGAATGCGCCGCCGGCGGCGACCCTGCGGATGGCGGTGAGCAGCTGTGCCGAGGCCGACTCCTTGGTCAGGTAGCCCGAAGCGCCCGACTTGATGGCGCGCACCGCATACTGCTGTTCCTCGTGCATGGTGAGCACCAGCACGCGTAATTTGGGCTTTTCCGCGTGCACCTGCTTGATAAGCTCCATGCCGCTCCTGCCCGGCATCGACAGGTCGAGCAGCAGCACGTCGAAGTCCAGTTCGCGCACCCGTTGCAGCACTTCCTGGCCGTCACAGGCCTCGGCGATCACCTGCAGGTCATCCGCAGCCGAGAGCAGCTGCTTCAGCCCCTCCCTGACGATGGTATGGTCGTCGGCGATTACGAGTCTGATCATGGTTGCGGGGCTTCCTGTTGGGTGGTGGCGGCCGGGATATGCACTTCTATCATGGTGCCACTCCCGGGGGTGCTCTCCACGCTTGCCCGGCCGTCGAGCAGCTGGGCGCGTTCGCGCAGGCCGAGCAGTCCGTAGGAGTTGGGTTTGCGCGGGCCTTGCGTCGCAAAGCCGCGTCCGTTGTCGCGCACCGTAAGCGCGATCATGTCAGCGTTTTGCTCCAGCGTGACCTCGACCTGGGTCGCGCCGGCGTGCTTTGCGATGTTGGTGAGCGATTCCTGCAAAATGCGAAAAATCGCCGTTGCCTGTTCGTTTCCGGGGTCCAGGTCCGGTGTGCCGAGGGCGAATTCACAGGGAATTCCGGTGCGCTGGGTAAAGCCCTCCATCAGCCACTCCACCGCCGGCACCAGCCCCAGGTCATCGAGCATCAGCGGACGCAAATCGGCGGAGATGCGGCGTGTCGCGGCGACGGTGTCGTCGAGCAAGGCTTGCATGGTGGTCAACTTGCCTGTCATGGCAGGGTCGCCCGGCAAGCGGTCGCGCACCCACGCCACGTCCATTTTAAGCGCCGTGAGCGCTTGTGCGAGTTCGTCGTGCAATTCGCGGGCGATACGGGTTTTTTCCTGTTCGCGGGCCGCGTTTGTCGCCATTGCCAGGTTGCGTATCTCCTGCCGCGTTTCGCGCAGGGCCTGGTCCGCTTCGACGCGCAGCGTCACATCGCGGACGATTACGGTGTAGAGCTGCCGCGCTCCCTCCGTATGCTGCGAGATCGAGGCATCAATAGGAAATTCCTCGCCGCTTTGGCGCACTCCCCAAAGGAGGCTGTCTTCGCCCATGCGGCGCGAGGTGGCGCCCGTCTGGCCAAAGCGCGTGACGTGGCGGGCATGGTCGGCGCGAAAACGCGCCGGGATCAGCATGTCCAGGCGCTGCCCGAGGGCGGCATGGCGGGGCCAGCCAAACAGGGTCTCGGCGGCGCGGTTGTAAATGACGATGCTCTGGGTCTCATCCACGCTGATGATGGCGTCCATGGCCGAATCGAGTATGCCGCCGACCCGCGCCTCGATGCCCTTGAGGGCGAGGTTTGCCTCGTGGCGTGCCCTGAACTGGTGGTAGAGCAGGCCGATGGCCAAGAGTAGCAGCACGACGCCGCTGCCCGCCGCGGCCATGAGCATTTCGGTGCGTTGCCAGCCGAACAGTCCGGCGATCACGGCCAGCAGGACGGTAAAGCCACCCAGCGCCAACAGGGGGCCGAGGATGAACAGCACCCGCGTCGAAGCGGCGTCGGACTGGGAGGTTTCGGTCTGGGGGGGCTCGGGCTTACCGTTCATAACACCGTCTTTGCAGGGCTGTCACAGGATGGCACGCAACTGAAGTTTGACCCATATCAAGATCATCCGCTCCGGCGCGGGCATATTGGATACCCATGAGCAGCCTGCCAAACTTTCTTAGACCCAACGGCGAATTCTCCACCGGCTTGGTCGTTGATCCCGAACTGCTCCGCAAACACGGCGGGAACGGTCCGCGTTACACCTCCTACCCGACCGCAGACCGTTTCGTAGAGGCCTTCGACGCCGCGGCATACCGCCACTGGCTGCAGAACCGCAACGTCGGCGGATTCGCCAAACCACTTTCATTATACGTTCACCTGCCGTTCTGCAACACCATCTGCTACTACTGTGCGTGCAACAAGATCATCTCCCGCGACCACGGCCGGTCGGCCAAGTACATCGACTACCTCGCGCGCGAAATCGACATGGTGGCCGCATGCCTTGGTGAGGATCGCACGGTGGCGCAAATGCACTGGGGCGGCGGCACGCCGACCTTCTTGAGCGAAGAGGAAATGGGGCAGTTGATGCGCGCCATTCGCGCGCGCTTCGACCTTGATCCTGACGGCGAGTATGCCATCGAGGTCGATCCGCGCAAGGTCGAGAACAAGCGTGTCACCCACCTCGCCAAGCTTGGCTTCAACCGTATAAGCCTTGGCGTGCAGGACTTCGATCGCGAGGTGCAGCGCGCCGTCAATCGCGTGCAAAGCGTCGCCGAAACGCAGCAGGTAATCGATGCCGCACGGGGCAGCGGCTTCAAGTCGGTGAACATCGACCTCATCTACGGCCTGCCCAAGCAGGGCGTGGCCGGCTTTACGCGCACCCTGGACCAGGTGATCGCCTGCGACCCGGACCGTATCGCGCTTTATTCGTATGCCCACCTGCCATCGGTGTTCAAGCCGCAGCGCCGCATTGCCGAGGCCGACCTGCCCGTGGCGGAGATCAAGCTGGAGTTGCTGGTGACCGCGATTGCACGCCTGCAGGCGGCCGGCTATGTGTACATCGGCATGGACCACTTTGCCAAGCCCGGCGACGAGTTGGCGGTGGCCCAGCGCCAGGGCCGCTTGCGCCGCGATTTCCAGGGCTACTCGGCCGGCGGCGATTCTGATACTGTCGGGCTTGGCGTGTCGGCCATAGGCAAGATCGGGCCGGTGTACGTGCAAAACGTGAAAGACATCGACGATTATTACGACCTTCTCGAGCATGGTTCGCTGCCGGTCATGCGCGGCATCGAACTCAGCGCGGACGACATTGTGCGCCGCGCCGTGATCCAGGCGCTTGCCTGCCACTTCACGGTTTCCAAGGAATCGATCTCGATTGCCTATCTGATCGACTTTGACCGCTACTTTGCCGCCGAGCTCGATGATCTGCAGGGCCTGGCCGCCGACGGGCTGGTCGAGATCGACCGCGACTGGATCAATGTGACGCCGCGCGGGCGTTTGCTGGTGCGCGCGGTGTGCATGGTCTTCGACCGCTACCTGCGGGTCGCCGGGCAGCGCGCCCAATACTCACGGGTAATGTAATTGCAGGCCATGCTGCTCACGGCCCTGACGGTCGGCCTGCTCGGCGGCGTGCATTGCCTTGGCATGTGCGGCGGGGTGGTAAGCGCCCTGACGCTGCGTCGTGTCGAGGGGGCGGCGCGCCTCGCCGACCAGATCGCCTACAACTTCGGGCGCATCGCAACATACGTGGTTGTCGGCGCGCTGGCCGGCGGACTAGGCGGCGCCGCGGTCGCCTCGGCCAGCCTGTTGCCGGCGCAACTGATGTTGTTCGTGCTTGCCAATGGCATGCTGATCCTGCTCGGTGTGCATGTCGCCGGGGGGGGCGGAACCATTCTTGCGGTCGAGCGCATCGGCGCCCGGGTCTGGCCGCTATTGCGCTCGGTGGGGCAGCGACTGCCCCGTGGCGACACGCCGCTCGCGCGCATTGCCGCCGGCGCGGTGTGGGGGTGGACGCCTTGCGGCCTGGTCTACAGCATGCTGGCGCTTGCGCTGGTGAGCGGCGGGGCGGGGCGCGGCGCGGCAGTGATGCTCGCCTTTGGCCTGGGAACCCTGCCCAATCTGTTGGGTGCGGCCTGGTTGTTGCGCCGGTTTGGCGCATACCTGCGGGAGCGGCGTGCGCGTGTCGCCGCCGGCGTGCTGATTGCCGTTTTTGGAATTCTCGGGATAGCGCGTGCGCCGGGCCTGCTCGAGCATGTGCGCGAGGGTCTGCTATGCGTCACCGGCTAGCGCATGGTGCGGCGGTGGCGAGGATTCCGGTATGATTGACCTTTAACTGACTTGCCCCATGCGCGCGGTTCCCGGGCAGACCCCGACCCAACTTGAACAGCTTCCTGTTTCTCAAATACGTCCATATCCTGGCCGTTGCCGTCAGCTTTGCCTTGTTCTTCGTGCGCGGTATCTGGGTGATGAGGGCCTTGCCGACGGTCCACGAATTCTGGGCAAGGCACCTACCCATGGTGGTGGACGGTTTGCTGTTGCTGAGCGGGTTCGCACTGCTCAGCATGTCCAAGAATGCCGGCTTCGAGAGCTGGATGCTGGTGAAGTACGGGCTTTTGGTCGTGTACGCGGGGTGTGCGGTGTTCGCATTGCGCATTGCCAAGGGTTTGGTGCAAAGGATGCTCTGGTGGGCCGGTGCATTACTGGCGTTTTTGTTCATGACCACGGTGGCGGTGTTGCACAGCCCGTTGGGTATTTTTTCAATCATTTGACCTAGAAGGTGTCCGGATGGCTCGTATTCTTCTTCCCGTAGACGGATCCAAACATTGCCTGCGCACGACTGCAAGGATGATCGCAATCGCCAAGGAATGGCGCTCGAAACCGGAGGTCTTGCCGCTGTATGTCCACCTGCCGGTGCCCAGTGTCAGCGGCCTCGGTTCGGTGATCGGCAAAACCGCGCTGCAGCGTTACTATCAGGAGGAGGGCGACGCGGCGCTGGCGCCCACCGTCAAGCTTCTCGCCAAGGCGGGTTTTTCGACCAAACCGCTGATCCTGGTCGGGCCGGTTGCCGAATCCATCGCGTCCCACGCCAAAAAAGCAAAATGCGATTTCATATTTTTGGGGACACGCGGCATGACGGCGGCGGCGAACCTGGTGATGGGATCGGTCGCCACCAAGGTGCTGCACATCGCTGACGTGCCGGTGATCCTGGTGCGCTAGGCAATTTCGCGCCTTAGCGCGCGAAGTTGCGCACCAGGGCCAGCAATTCGCCGATCTCGGCTTCGCCCTTGCCCGAGCGCAGTGCGTTTTGCACGCAGCCCCGGGTATGGTCTTCGAGCACTTCGGCTGCGGCCGCGCGCAATGCAGCCTGGATGGCGCTGATTTGCGTCAGGATGTCGACGCAATAGCGGTCGGCGGCAACCATTTTTGAAACACCCTGCAACTGGCCTTCGATGCGGCTCAGCCGGTTAAGCAGCCGCCGCTTGTGCGGCTGCACCACGCTCTTGTCGGCGGTCGGCGGGTGATGGCAGGGCGCAGCCGCCTTAGCGGAGGACTTCAAAGCCCGCATCCTCGATCGCCTGGGACAATTGCGCGACCGGCACGCCGTCGTAATCGATGCGCACCTTGCCCTCGTCCAGCGATACCTCGACGGCGGAGACGCCGGGAATGGCCTTGAGCACCCGCTCCACGCTGCGCACGCAGCCGCCGCAGGTCATGCCTTTTACATCCAGTGTGGTGTTATGCATATATCCTCCGATTAAAGTTAAAACCCGGTGTTGCCATTGCGTTTTGTCCCGGCGCCCGGCTTCCAGCGCCGCAGCAGCAGGGCGTTGGTGACGACTGATACCGAGCTCATCGCCATTGCCGCGCCGGCGATGACCGGATTGAGCAGCCCCAGTGCGGCAAACGGGATGCCCAGGGTGTTGTAAAAAAAGGCGAAAAAAAGGTTTTGCCGTATCTTGCGCATGGTCGCCCGCGACAGGCTGATGGCATCGGCGATGCCGTTCGGGTCATCGCGCATCAGGGTGATGTCGGCCGCTTCAATCGCCACGTCGGCACCCCCGCCTATGGCGAAACTGACCTCGGCTGCGGCGAGGGCGGGTGCGTCATTGATGCCGTCGCCGGCCATGCCGACGATTTTCCCGGCGCGACGCAGCGCGTTGACCTCTTCTGTCTTGTTCTCGGGCGTTGCTCCGGCGATTACCCTGGCGACGCCGGCTTCGCCGGCAATGGCCTCGGCGACCTCTTGGTGGTCGCCGGTGAGCATGACCACCTCGACGCCGAGTCCCTGCAGCCGCCGCACCGCCGCCGGCGCGCTCTTGCGCAGCGTGTCGGCGATGGCGATCAGTCCCAGCAGGCGGCCGTCCTGCGCAACGGCGATGACCGTCTTGCCGGCGCGGCGCAAGGGTGGCAGCAGCGCCTGGTCGATGGCTATGCCCTGTGCTGTGATAAACGCCGGGGAACCGAGAATGACCCCGCCTTTGCCGTCGGCGAGGCTGGCGAGCACGCCTTGTCCGGGCACGGCGGAAAAAGCCGCGATGGCAAGCAGTGGCACAGCCCGCGATGACGCCTGCTCGAGCACGGCGCGCGCAAGCGGATGCTCGGAGCCTTGTTCGACGCTGGCCGCAATGCGCAGCAACTCCATTTCATCCACGCCGGCTGCCGGCCGCAGGTCGGTCACCACCGGCCGGCCCTCGGTAAGCGTGCCCGTTTTGTCGATGACCAGAGTGTCGATGTGCCCGGCGCGCTCGAGCGCGGCGGCGTTGCGAATGAGGATTCCAAGGCCCGCACCGCGACCCACCCCGACCATCACCGCCGCCGGTGTGGCGAGGCCCAGGGCGCAGGGGCAGGCAATCACCAGCACCGCCACGGCATTGAGCAGGGCAACGGTGAAGTCGCCTGAAACAGCCCACCATGTGCCCAGTGTGGCAAGCGCGATCGCCACCACCACCGGCACGAATATCGCTGAAACTGAATCGGCCATCCTCTGGATTGGCGCCTTGGAGCCTTGCGCTTGTGCGACCAGCCGGACAATCGCCGCAAGCCGTGTCGCCTTGCCGACGCCGGACACGCGGCAGCGCAGGCGGCCGTTGTCATTGAGCGTGCCGGCATAGACCTTGTCGCCGGGTGTTTTTTGCACCGGCATGCTCTCGCCGGTGAGCATCGCCTCATTGACGCTGGATATGCCGTCGATCACCTGCGCGTCCACCGCTATGCGTTCGCCCGGCCGGACCACGAGAATGTCGCCGGTGGCGATTTGCGCGATGTCGACTTCGACGGCGACGCCCGCACGTTCTATGGTCGCCACCGAGGGTTGCAGGCGCAGCAGCGCTTCGATCGCAGCACCGGTATTGCGTTTGGCGCGGGTTTCCAGCAGTTTGCCAAGCAACACGAGTGTGATGATGGCCGCGCTGGCCTCAAAATAAACGTGCGAGTTCGAATCCGCCAGCAGCATCGCCAGGCTGAGAAAGTAAGCGGCGCTGGTGCCCAGGGCGACCAGTACGTCCATGTTGGCGCCGCCGCCGCGCAGCGCATGCCAGGCGCCGGTGTAAAAACGCGCGCCTATCCAGAATTGCACGGGTGTGGCGAGCACAAACTGCAGCCATGGCGCGAGCATCAACCCGTGCAGGCCGCCGAACATCGCGGCCATTTGCAGCAGCAGCGGGAAGGTGAGGACCGCGGCAATGGCGAACTGGCGCAGGTCGCGCCGGTAGTTTTGTTCGCGCCGGTGTTTTTCCGATTCGTCGGCCTCTTCGCCTGCCGCCCGCGCCCGGTAGCCGGCGTGCTCAATGGCCTTGATCATCACCGCCGTGTCGGCGCCACCGGGCAAGGCGCTGACGTGGGCATGTTCGGTGGCAAAATTCACCGTGGCGCTGACCCCGGGGAGCCGGTTGAGCACGGTTTCGATGCGCGTGGCGCAGGCGGCACAGGTCATGCCTTCGATCGTCAGTTCCAGCTTGCGCGGGGGTACCTGGAAACCGGTTTTGACGATAGACGCTATCAGTCCGGCCGAATTGGCCAGCATCGGGTCGAAATCGACCTGCGCGGTTTCGGAGGCGAAATTCACCGTTGCGCGAACCCCGGGCAGCTTGTTAAGGGCTTTTTCGATGCGCGCGGAGCAGGCAACGCAGGTCATGCCCTCGACCGGCAATGCGAGATGTTCCATTGAGCCTGCGGCAATGGCGGCTGGGCCGTTATCCATGTCGCATTATACCCCTAGGGGGTATAAGTGCAACTCAGTTGCCCTCAGTTGCCCTCAGTTGCCTATTGCCGCCTGTGGGAGGCGGCGGGGTACGCTTACATGCGCCAGACAAGCAACGCCGAATGCTGCAGGTCGTCGACCTCTATGCGCTCATGCGGTGTCTGGTCCGGCACATCGAAGCTGCTGCTGATGAACAGCGTGCCCGCGCGCATCTCGGCACGCGCCTTTTCCCATAGTTGCTGCATCGGCACCGGCGACAGGTAGGCAAACACCACGTCGTACTCGCCCAGGTTGCAGTCCCACAGGCTGCCCCAGCGCACGGTGCAATAGGGCCGGCCCAGCAGCTTGATGCGCAACCAGCTCCACAGGAAGGGAAGGGGCGCCGACTCTATGCCGTAATAGCGACCGTCGCGCCTGACGCTGGCAAGATGGGTCAGTACTCCACCGAGGCCGGAGCCAAGGTCGGCAAAAAAGAAAGTCGAATTGCTGTTTGCCTGTGGCAACAAGGTTTCCAGCGCACGCCATACCTTGGTGCTTGAAAGGTAAAGCGGTACCTGGGTGCGAAAGGTGCTCCAGTACACGGCGAGCAGGACGACAAAGGCGCCGAGGAACAGACCCGGAGGAATGTCCAGTTGCAGCATCAAGACCGCAGCCGGCGCGAAGCCCAGTTGGATCCACAACCACCAGCGTGCCAATCCGCAAAAGTGGCTGAGGCCGGCGGCGATCAGTCCGCAACCCAGGGCGAAGACCAATTGCCCCGGCTGCAAACCCGATGCGCGCATCAGCGCAAATGCGATGACAAACGCGGCGAATTGCAGCAGCAACGCCCTGATTGACGGTGGGATATTCCTGGGTGAGGCGCGAGTCGGCTCCATGGTTCCGGCGGTTCCCGGGGTAGGTGGTGCCAGGGCATCGGCCCGGCAATGCCGCCATGGTACATCCTGTCCCCGCCTTGCTTGGGCGTGCATTTACTCTCGATTTAGATGGCGCTGTTGTAAACTGGGCCGGGTATTTGCGGATTGCCGCCCAACCCCTGCCGACTGCCAACATGAACGAACCCATGAACCGATTCGCCCGCGCACAGGGCAACCTGCGGCGCGAAGACGCGCGCTTTCTTTGCGGACGCGGCACCTATACCGACGACTTGAATGTGCCCGGCCAGGTGCATTTGGCCGTGCTGCGCTCGCCGCACGCGCATGCGCGCATCGCCGCGGTGGATAAATCCGCCGCGCTGGCGCTGCCGGGTGTGCTCGGAGTGTGGACCGGCGCCGACCTGTTGGCGCTGGGCATAGGCCCGATTCCCTTTGCAGCGGGCACCAAAAAGCCCGATGGCTCGGCCACCAGTGCGCCGCTGCGCTACCCGCTCACCCCGGACGTCGCGCGCTTTGTCGGCGACGCGGTGGTCGCGGTGGTGGCAGAAACGCTGCAGATCGCGCGCGATGCCGCCGAGCTTGTGGTGGTGGATTACGAGGAACTCCCGGCGGTCGCACATCCGGCGCAGGCGGCGGCGGCGGGCGCCGCGGCGATTTACGCCGCGGCACCGGGCAACGTCGTGGCGGTGTCCGAACATGGCGACCGGGCCGCGACCGACGCCGCCTTCGCCCGCGCCAAACACATTGCGCGCATCAAGGTCGTCAACAACCGTGTCGCGCCGAGCATGCTCGAGCCGCGCGCGGCGGTCGGTGAATACGATGCAGCGAGCGGGCGTTATACCCTGCACGCCTCCTGCCAGAACAACACCGGCACGCGCGACGGCCTGGCGCAAAACGTGCTCAAGGTGCCCGAGGACAAGGTGCGCGTGCTGGTGCACGACATTGGCGGCGGGTTTGGCGCCAAGGTGTTTTTCTACCCGGAGGATGCGCTGACGGTGATTCTCGCCAGGGAAGCCGGCCGTCCGGTCAAATGGCGGGCCGAACGCAGCGAATCCTTTCTCGCCGATACCCATGGGCGGGAGAACGTCACCAGCGCCGAGCTGGCGCTGGACGAAAACGGCAAATTCCTCGCCCTGCGCATCGAACTGCTTGCGGCGATGGGCGCCTATCTTGCCTTTGTCGGGCCGATGGTGCCGCTGATGGCCGGGCCGCGCGTGGCCACCGGCGCTTACGATATCCCCGCGGCCCATTTCAGCGGCCGTGCGGTACTCACCAACACCACGCCGCTGTCGGCTTATCGAGGCGCGGGCCGGCCGGAGTCGATTTACCTGCTTGAGCGTCTTGTCGATGTTGCCGCGCGCCAGACCGGCATCGATGCGGTCGAATTGCGTCGCCGCAACTTTATTGCCAAGTCGGCTTTCCCCTACAAGGTGATCACCGGCCTTGCCTACGACTGCGGCGATTTTGCCGAAGTAATGGACCGCGCCGTCGCCCGCGCCGACTGGGGCGGCTTTGCGGCGCGCAAGAAAGACTCGCTCTCGCGCAACCAGTTGCGCGGCCGCGGCCTGGCCTACTACATCGAGTGGACCGGCGCCGACCCGACCGAGCGCACCATCGTCGAGGTGCACGCCGACGGCCGCATCGTGCTGATGTCGGGCACGCAAAACATGGGGCAGGGGCTGGAGACCAGTTATGCGCAGCTGCTGGCGGCGGAATTCGGCCTGCCGGCCGAAACCATCGAAATCGTGCAAGGGGATACCGACCGCATCACCGGCGTCGGCAGCTTTGGCTCGCGCTCGCTGTTTGTCGGCGGGTCGGCGGCGATTGCCGGCGCCCGGGCGGTAATCAAGAAGGGGCAGGACCTTGCCGCCGAGACGCTTGAGGCAGCCGCCCCCGACATTGTGTACAAGGAGGGCCGCTACACCATAGCGGGCACCGACCGCAGCATAGGCATGTTCGAGCTTGCCGCAAAACAGCCGGCGCGGATGTTCCTCGCCGAGGCGAAACTGACGGTAAAAGGCCCCAGCTGGCCCAACGGCTGCCATGTGTGCGAGGTCGAGATCGACCGCGACACCGGCGTGGTCAAGGTGGTAAAACTCACCGGCCTGGATGACGCCGGGCGCATCATCAACCCGATGATCGTCAACGGCCAGATTCACGGCGGCCTCGGCCAGGGCATAGGCCAGGCGCTGCTCGAAGAGGTGCGCTACGACGAGGCCGGCCAGTTGCTCACCGGCGCATTCCTCGACTATTGCCTGCCGCGCGCCGACGACCTGCCCGACTTTGACCTGGCGACTTACGACGGCGCGCCGTGCACCAACAATCCGCTGGGCGCCAAGGGCGTCGGTGAGATCGGCGCCGTGGTCGGCCCGCCGGTGGTGGTCAGTGCGGTGGTCGACGCGCTCAGGGACTATGGCGTGACCCACCTCGACATGCCCATCCGCGGCGAGGATGTCTGGCGGGTACTGGCTGCGGGGATCAGAGCCTAGAAAGGTAAATGGCTGGAAAGCCAATACTGGTGCGGCTTTCCAGCCATCGGCCCTGCCGAAATGGCGTTGCCGGGGGCTGCGGCCGCGCCGCCCTTAAGCAAT
>Ga0194061_1000483_pt1 | contig 24370 bp, 25 predicted proteins | sample SepL2221m_MetaG_FD_163423 | JGI IMG/M metagenome (GOLD analysis project Ga0194061, IMG submission 163423) | Anoxic zone freshwater microbial communities from boreal shield lake in IISD Experimental Lakes Area, Ontario, Canada - Sep2016-L224-21m | ecosystem: Environmental > Aquatic > Freshwater >... | reverse complement strand
GGATGGGGAATAATGGCTACATCCTGAAAATGCCGAATTCGGTTTTTGTCGCCGGTGCGTTCATCGAGGACGAAATGGCCAGGCCGAGCGTCATACGGGTCTCGGCCGGGTCGATGATCCCGTCGTCCCACAGACGGGCGCTGGCGTAGTAGGGGTGCCCCTGGGTTTCGTACTGCTCGCGGATGGGGGCTTTGAAGGCGTTCTCCTCCTCGAGCGGCCAGGTTTCTCCCTTCGCCTCCATTCCGTCGCGCTTCACCTGCGCCAGCACGCTGGCGGCCTGTTCACCGCCCATGACCGAAATACGGGCGTTGGGCCACATCCAGAGGAAGCGCGGGCTGTAAGCGCGGCCGCACATGCCGTAATTGCCGGCGCCGAAACTGCCGCCAATGATGACGGTGAACTTCGGGACAGCGGCACAGGCCACGGCGGTAACCATTTTGGCGCCGTCCTTGGCGATACCGCCGGCTTCGTACTTGCTGCCGACCATGAAGCCGGAAATGTTCTGCAGAAAAATCAGCGGAATTCCACGTTTGCTGCAGAGTTCGATGAAATGGGCTCCCTTGAGGGCCGACTCGGAGAAGAGAATGCCGTTGTTGGCCACAATGCCGACCGGATAACCCCAGATATGGGCGAAGCCGCACACCAGCGTTGCACCGTAGAGCTGTTTGAATTCATCGAATTCCGAACCGTCGACGATGCGGGCGATGACTTCACGCACATCGTACGGCTTGCGGGTGTCGCCGGGAATGATGCCGTACAGCTCTTCAGCCGGGTAGAGCGGTTCGACCGGTTCCCGCAGCGCCAGCGACGGGCTCTTCACCCGGTTGAGGTTACCGACCACCCGGCGGGCCAGGGCCAGTGCGTGGCCGTCATTGGCGGCATAGTAGTCGGTTACGCCGGAAGTCCGGCAGTGGACATCGGCCCCCCCCAGGTCCTCGGCGCTGACCACCTCGCCGATGGCGGCCTTGACCAACGGCGGCCCGGCCAGGAAGATGGTTCCCTGACGGCGGACGATGATGCTTTCATCGGACATGGCCGGCACATAGGCGCCGCCGGCGGTGCAGGACCCCATTACCACCGCTATCTGCGGAATCCCGCGCGAGGAGAGGTTGGCCTGATTGAAGAAGATGCGCCCGAAATGGTCGCGGTCGGGAAAAACCTCGTCCTGCTGCGGCAGATTGGCGCCGCCGGAATCCACCAGATAGATGCAGGGGAGGTGATTCTCTCCGGCAATCTCCTGGGCCCTGAGATGCTTTTTTACCGTCAGGGGAAAGTAGGTGCCCCCTTTGACGGTGGCGTCGTTTGCCACAATCATACATTCGATGCCGGCCACGCGCCCGATACCGGTAATGATTCCGGCCGCCGGAATATCGCCGCCGTACATCCCAAAGGCGGCCAGCTGGGAAAGCTCCAGGAAGGGGGAGGCAACGTCGAGCAGTTGACGGATCCGCTCCCGGGGAAGCAGCTTGCCCCGCTCGGTATGCTTGGTGCGCGCCTTTTCACCGCCGCCCAGCGTGACCCGCTGCACCTTGTCGCGTAGGTCGGCCACCAGGGATTTCATCAATTCGTCGTTGGCACGGTACTCCTCCGAATGCTGGCGAACAGTGCTGGAAAGTATGGACATGGGACGGTTCTCCTAAGAGGAATGGTGGTGGTTTCAGGCGGTTTCGGCGAACAGCTCGCGGCCGATCAGCATGCGGCGGATCTCGCTGGTGCCGGCTCCGATTTCGTACAGCTTTGCGTCCCGCAGCAGCCGTCCGGTGGGGTATTCGTTGATGTAGCCGTTGCCCCCCAGAATCTGGATCGCCTCCAATGCCATCCAGGTCGCCTTTTCGGCGGCGTAGAGTATAGCTCCGGCGGCGTCCTTGCGGATGGCATTCTTGCCGCTGCAGGCGTGGGCGACGGCATAGACGTAGGCCCGGCAGGCGTTCATGGTGCTGTACATGTCGGCGATCTTCCCCTGCATCAACTGGAACTCTCCGATGGCCTTGCCGAACTGACGCCGCTCGTGGATGTAGGGGATGACCACGTCCAGACAGGCCCTCATGATTCCGATCGGTCCGGCGGCCAGCACCGCACGTTCATAATCGAGGCCGCTCATCAGTATTTTGACGCCGTCACCGACGTTGCCCATCACGTTTTCAACCGGCACTTCGCAATCTTCAAAAACCAGTTCGCAGGTATCTGAGCCGCGCATGCCGAGCTTGTCGAGCTTCTGGGCGGTAGAGAATCCCTTGAAACCTTTTTCAATCAGGAAAGCGGTGATCCCCTTGGAACCGGCGTTGATGTCGGTTTTGGCGTACACCAGCAGGACGTTGGCGTGGGGGCCGTTGGTTATCCACATCTTGGTGCCGTTGAGGATGTAGCGGTCTCCCACAAGATCAGCCCGCAGCCTCATGCTGACGACATCCGATCCGGCCCCGGCCTCACTCATGGCCAGAGCGCCGACATGCTCGCCGCTGATCAGTTTGGGCAGGTAGCGCCGCTTCTGCTCTTCGCTGGCGTTGCGGTAGATCTGGTTGATGCAGAGATTGGAATGGGCGCCGTATGCCAGGGCGACCGCCGCCGAAGCGCGGCTGATTTCCTCGATGGCAACCACATGCTCAAGATAGGTCATTGCTGCGCCGCCATATTCCTCGGAGACGGTAATACCGTGCAACCCCAGATCCCCCATCTTGCGCCACAGATCCATCGGGAAGTGGTTTTCCCGGTCAATGTCGGCGGCTCGGGGGGCTATTTCGTCGTCTGCAAAGTCCTTGACCGTTTCGCGCAACAGGTCGGCGGTCTCGCCTAGATCGAAGTTGAGGGTGGGATATGGTCTCATGCGTGGCCTCCTGTAGGGCACTAAAATACGTATTTATTTTACGTAAAGGTAATATAAGACCGCCGAAGAAACTATGTCAAACATTATTTTGAAATTTTCAAAATTTGATGCCGGCCCTTAGAAAGTATCGCGTTTAAGAGCCTGTTGGCTGGAGCTTTTGTTCCATAAAAGGGTTATGTTCAGGTGCCGGTGTAGACTCCCGGCCGTTTTTCCAGAAAGGCGCTGACAGCTTCCCGGTGGTCCTGGCGCTGATGGGCCATCCCCTGAAAACAGGCGCAGAGATCAAGGAAATCGAGCAGAGATCCTCTCTGGGCGTGTTTGAGCAGACGTTTGGTCATGCGGACCGCATGGGGTGGCTTGGCCGCAATTGATTCCGCCAGTTCACCGGAACGCTCCAACAGCCGTTCAGGAGGGACGACTTCGAGCAGAATCCCCAGTTGCAAGGCCTCATCCGCCGCAACCAGCCGACCGGTCAACGTCAATTCCGCCGCCCGCTGATAGCCGATCAGCCGCTGCAGAAACCAGGCGCCGCCATCTCCCGGAATGATGCCGAGATTGACGAAGGTCTCACCGACGAGTGTCTCGGTGGAGCCGATCCGCAGGTCGCACATGCAGGCCAGGTCAAAGCCGGCGCCGATGGCCGGTCCGTTGATGGCGGCAATGATCGGGATTTCCGCCGCCTCCATTGCCAGCGGAATCCGCTGTATGCCCCGCCGGTACTGCTCCTGAATCTGCTGGGCGGATCCGGAAAAAATACCCGTCCTGTCCCTCATTTCCCGAATGTTGCCGCCGGACGAGAACGCGGCGCCGTCACCGGTCATGATCAGGACGGAGATGCCGTCACTATGATTGACCCACTCTACTGCAGCAAGAATGTCCTCTATCAGAGAGGTGCCGGTCAATGCGTTGCGCACATCGTTGCGGCAGAATGTCAGGGTTGCCACCCGGCCAGTGACTGAAATCCGGGAATCCTCAAGAGTGGGTAATTTCATGCCGGCCTCGCAAACAAAGATTTATACAGCTGTACATTTCCTGATGCTGGCGGAATCTAACGCTCTGCTTACGTCTATGTCAACTTAAAATAAAACATTTTTTTGAATTATCAACTTTTTGTTTGACATGGGGCGCGCACAGTGGTATTTCGGGCATCGGAATTATTTGTGAGCCGCTGCCCCCATGTCGTCACGCATGGTTTTTTTCTCTGAGTTCCGGCTGTTTTACGTCAAATACGAGCAGATAAACTGTCGTTTGTATCAATAATGACCCCCGAGTTCATCCACCCCGAAGGAGTTTTATCGATGGTTCAGCTTTCCTGCAGCGACATTCAGCTCAACTTCGGTGGCGTGCGGGCGCTCTCCGGGGTGTCGTTCGACGTGCAGAACGGCGAAATATTCGCCATCATCGGCCCGAACGGAGCCGGCAAGTCTTCGATGCTGAACTGCATCAGCGGTCTGTACCACCCCCAGCAGGGAAAAGTTGTCTTCGAGGATCAGGATGTGACCCGCCTGGCCCCCTTTGAACGGACCAAACTGGGAATTGCCCGCTCCTTCCAGAACATCGCTCTCTTCAAAGGGATGAGCGTTATCGACAACCTGATGATCGGCCGCCACCTGCACCAGCATGCCGGCCTGATCACCGGTGGGCTTTACTACGGCCCGGCCCAGGCGGAGGAAATCCGTCACCGCGAGTACGTTGAGGAAATCATTGAGTTCCTCGAAATCCAGAGCATCCGCAAATCCATCGTCGGTACCCTGGCCTACGGCTTTCAAAAACGGGTGGAGCTGGCTCGCGCCCTGGCGCTGGAGCCGAAACTGCTGCTGCTGGACGAGCCGATGGCCGGCATGAATCTGGAAGAGACCGAGGATATGGTTCGGTTCATTCTCGAAACCAACGAGGCCCGCGGCATCACAATCATCATGATTGAGCATGACATGGGAGTCGTCATGGACATATCCAATACAGTCTGCGTGCTTGACTTCGGCAAAAAAATCGCCGGCGGCACCCCCGAAGAGGTTCAGCAAGACCCGAACGTGATCAAGGCCTATCTTGGCGACGAAGAGCTGGAGGAGTCCTAGGGTGAATATCGATCTCAACGACGCCACATTTCCGAAACTGCTGAAAGCGAGCGCTGCTGCATTCGGAGCAAAAAAAGCCGCCCTGCGCCGGAAGGGGCTCGGCATCTGGGACTCGTGCAGCTGGCAGCAGTACCACGAGCAGGTGCGGGATCTGGCGCTTGCGCTTCACTCGCTCGGTTTCGGCCGTGGTGACAAACTGGCGGTGATCAGTCACAACCGCCCCGAATCACTGATAGCCGAGATTGCAGCTCAGGCGGCGGGGGGTATCGCAGTTTGCTTGTATCATGACGCCACCCCTCACGAAGTCGATCAGGCCCTCAGGCAGTTTGATGTCAGTTTTGTGGTGGCCGAAAACCAGGAACAGGTCGATAAAATCCTCGATCTGCCGGAGCGTCCCTCCAAACTGCAGAAAATCATCCACCTGGAAAAGCGCGGTATGCGGAAGTACCGGGATGAGCTGCTGAGCGATTTTGCAACCGTCATAGCCCTCGGCGAAGACGAGCACACCCGGAATCCGGAGTGCTACGACTCCCTGATCGGAGCTGGACAGGGTGACGACACGGCTGTCATCTGCCTGACCTCCGGCACCACCGGCGAACCGAAGGGTGCCATGCTCACGTTCAGGAACCTGATCAGCATGAGTATGGCGTTCAACGAAGCCGACCCCAAGAAGGAAAGTGACGAATATGTTTCCATGCTGCCGCTGGCCTGGTTCGGCGAGCAGGTAATGTCTCTGACGGCACCCCTGATTGTCGGCTACACGGTCAATTTTCCCGAAAAAGCGGAGACCGCTATGGCCGATTTACGCGAGATCGGGCCGCACCTGATGTTGTCGCTCCCCAAGTCGTGGGAGTCGATCGCCGCAACCGTGCGGGTCAGGATGATGGACTCGACCCCCTTCAAAAAATTCATGTTCAACACCTTCATGCCGATCGGCGAGAAATATGCCGACTGCATCCTGGCGGGTCAGCAACCGCCGCTGTCGCTGCAGATCGGCCGTTTTTTCGCCCACATCCTGCTGTTCCGGGCTCTGAAAGACCGCCTGGGGCTCACCAATGTCCGCACGGCGCTTACCGGAGGGGCGGCGCTTGGCAGTGATGTATTCCGTTTTTTCCACGCTATCGGCGTAAACCTGAAACAACTCTACGGCCAGACTGAAATCGGCGGCATCACCTGCATGCACCGTGACGGAGGCGTTCATGGCGCAACCGTCGGACCGCCGCTCCCCGGCACCGAAATAAGGATCGACGGCAACGGCGAGATTCTCTCCCGCAGCACCGGCCTTTTTAAGGGCTACTACAACGACCCGCAGGCAACCGCTCTGGTGCTCACCGCTGACGGATGGCTCCGTTCCGGCGATGCCGGTTCACTTGACGACGAGGGGCACCTGACCGTCATCGACCGGGTCGGCGACGTGCTGACGCTGGCCGACGGGACCCGGTGCGCAGCACAGCTCGTTGAAAGTCGCCTCCGCTTCTCCCCCTATATTTCGGAAGCGGTCGTCGAGGCGGATAACAACGGCGGACTTTCGGCACTGATCGCCATCAACAGCCGAGTGGTCGGAACCTGGGCCGGTGACAACAAGCTCAACTACATGACCTTCGCCGACCTGGCCGCCATGCAGGAGGTTATCGAGCTGGTGTCCGGCGAGGTTGCCACGGTTAACAGCAATCTGTCCGAAGCAGCCCGGATCAGGCGTTTCGCAATTATTTACAAGGAGCTGGATGCCGACGAAGGTGAACTGACCCGTACCGGGAAGGTGCGGCGCAGCATGGTTGAGCAGATCTACGGCGACCTTATCGAGGCATTACGCAAAGGGCAGGAATCCGTTGCCGTCGATACCACCATCACGTTCCCCGACGGCAAGACCGGGCACATCAAGACAACCGTAAGCATTCGTACGGTCTGAGCGGAGCAACGACTATGGATGTCACTTTCATTCTGCAACTCATTATAAACGGCTTGGTGGTCGGCAGCATCTACGCCCTGGTGGCGACCGGCTTCGTCATCATCTACAAGGCCAGCAGCGCCCTCAACCTGGCGCAGGGCGAATTCCTGATGGTCGGCGCCTATTTCTGCCTCAATCTGCTCTCCAAACACCAGATTCCCTTCTGGCAGGCAATTCTGATCACATTCGCTTTTTCTGCCATTCTCGGCATTCTCATCGAACGTCTGATCCTGCGGCCGCTGATCGGCTCGCACCTGATTTCGGTCATCATGGTCACCCTCGGCCTTTCGAGCATCCTGAAGGCGCTGGTGCAGCTGTTCTACGGCACCGATACGATTCCATTTCCGGAAGTGTTCCCCAGCGCACCGGTGCTGATCGGTCCGGTTCCTGTTTCGCAGGGATACCTCTATGCCATCGGCTGCGTCACGATCCTGGTGGCGCTGCTGACCTCGTTCTTCAAATACTCCAAAACCGGCGTTGCCATGCGGGCAACCGCTTCGAGCCAGCAGGTCGCTCTCTCGATGGGGATCAGCGTCAAGAAGATGTTTGCCATCTCGTGGGCCATTTCGGCCATCGTGTCGTCGGTGGGTGGTATCCTGCTCGGAACGATCCGCGGCGGCATCGACATGTCACTCAGCTTCATGGGGCTGAAGGTTCTTCCGGTCGTCATCCTGGGAGGGCTTGACAGTATCCTGGGGGCCATCGTCGGCGGCGTCATCATCGGTGTCCTGGAAAACCTGTCGGGTGGCTTTGTTGACCCGCTGGTCGGCGGGGGAGCCAAAGAAGTTGCACCCTACATCGCCTTGATCCTGATCCTGATGTTCAAGCCATACGGTCTGTTCGGCAAAAAGAAGATCGAACGGGTGTAAAATCCCTCCAGACCTCCCTATACCAAAGGGAGGCTTACCAGGTTTCAAAGTGAGGCTTTATGCGTTGCGGTGATTTCAAGACATCCTACTCGGCGGACATGACCATCTTCGAGTCCAACACGGCCCGCGTCATGCTGGGACTGTTCCTCTGTCTACTGTTCAGTCTGCCGCTCTACACCCCCGGCTATGTGCTCGACATCGTCAACCGCATCGGCATTGCCGTCATCGGGGCAGTCGGGCTGAACATCCTGACCGGCTTCACCGGCCAGATTTCACTTGGCAACGCCGCCTTCATGGCCATCGGCGCCTTTTCCTGCGGGTACCTCGGCACAAAGTTCAATCTGCCGTTCTACGTCTGCATTCCGCTGGCCGGCCTGCTGACAGCTTTTTTCGGCATGTTCGTCGGCATTCCCTCCCTGCGGATCAAGGGGCTCTACCTGGCAATGGCAACGCTGGCTGCCCACTTCATCGTTGAGTTCCTGGTGGTCAAATGGGATTCAGTCACCGGCGGCGTAGCCGGGTTGTCAATCCCTGTGGCACAAGTCGGTGGATTCGCCTTTGACAGCGACCGACGGATATTCTACCTGATTTTCACCATCTCGATAGCTTCCGTACTTTTTGCCAAGAATCTGTTCCGCACCAAAGTCGGCAAGGCTTTTGTGGCCATTCGCGACCAGGCCATTTCGGCCGAGGTCATGGGGGTCAACATCCTCAAGTACAAACTGCTCTCCTTCGGCATCAGTTCCTTCTACGTTGGCGTGGCGGGTGCGCTGATGGCCTACCAGGCCAAGATCATCTCCCCGGAGACATTTCCGGTGACGGTGGCCATCGACTATCTGGGCATGATTATTATCGGCGGCCTCGGCAGCATCCTCGGTTCGATCTACGGCGCGGTGTTTATCACGCTGCTGCCGGAGCTGCTCAGGCTGGGGACTTCGGCCCTGGCCGGCCCTTTCCCGCTGCTGGTCTCCAAGCTTGCGGCCATGAAGGAGCTGGTCTTCGGCCTGTTCGTAGTTATTTTCATTCTTTTTGAACCGGCTGGCATGGCGGCTCGCTGGCACAGCATCAAGAATTACTGGAAGCTCTATCCGTTCTCGCACTGATTTTCTTTTGTAACCGCAGCAACCGTGGTATGCATGACATGGCAGCACATCCAATGGGGACAGTATCAACACAAGAAAGGGAGGTAGGTATGAAACGAAGCAGCATTCTGGCATCACTGGCAGCAGCACTTCTGGTAACATCAACAGCTTTCGCAGCAGAAACAGTCAAGGTTGGCGGGTTGTGGGACCTGACCGGCGTAACGGCCGACGTCGGCAAACCCTTTGCTGACGGCGTTCAGGACGCCATCGCCTCGATTAACGAAAAAGGTGGCGTCAACGGCAAAAAAATCGAACTGATCAACGTCGACTATGCCTACAAGATTCCCCAGGCCAACGCGGCCTACAAGAAATTCGTCGAGTCCGACAAGGTCGTCATGATCAACGGATGGGGCACCGGCGACACCGAGGCGCTCAAAGACACCATCGCCAAGGACAAGGTACCGTATTTCTCTGCATCGTTCTCCGGCCATCTGACCGATCCGACCAAGACCCCCTACAACTTCTTCGTCGGCGCCAGCTATTCCGATCAGATTCGCGGCTTCCTCGATTTCGTCAAGAAGAACTGGAAGGGTAAAGGGGCCGCCAAAGTGGCTTTCATCTATCCCAACCACGGTTTCGGCAAGGCTCCCATCGAGGCCGGTCGTCAGTATGCCAAGGAACTGGGCATCGAACTGGTGCATGAAGAGATCATCCCTGCCCCGGTACAGGACGTAACCTCCAACCTGCTCAGCATGCAGAAGAAAAACCCTGACTACGCCTACATCCAGACGACCGTCGCCCCCTGCGCCAACCTGCTGAAGGACGCCAAGAAACTCGGCATCAAAACCGTATTCTTTCTCGGTAACTACGGTATGACCGAAGCGCTTCCCAAGCTTGCCAAAGAGGCGGCTGAAGGCGTGTACGGCATGGCCACCCACGCCGCCTACGGCGAAAACGTCCCCGGCATGAAGGCGCTGCTCGACTGGAACAAGAAGCACTCCCCCAGCGCAGAGCGCGACACTGTCTACGTTCGCGGCTGGGCCTACGGAATCGTATGGGCTGAAGCCCTTAAAATCGCCGACAAGAACAAGCAGCTGACCGGCGAGGGCGTAAAGAAAGCACTTGAAACCATGAAAAACTTCGATGTCGGCGGCCTGACACCCCCGGTCACCTACACCGCAACCGACCACCGCCCCACCACCAAGAGCACGATTTACGTGATCAAGGGCGGCAAGATGACCAAAGTGCAGGAAGTGGAAACAGCCCGCAAAAAAGAGTGGCTGGGACTGTAATAGCATTGTGATGTAACGGGGGGCTCCGGCCCCCCGCTTTTTCCCGACAAGGCAGGCAATCATGCTCACCATCAGCAATGCGGAAGTAATCTACAACCGGGTAATTCTGGTCCTCAAGGGGCTGTCGCTGCACGTCCCCGAAGGGAAGATCGTGGCTCTACTCGGTGCCAACGGTGCCGGCAAAAGCACCACGCTCAAATCCATCTCCGGCCTGCTCAAATCCGAGGAGGGGGAGATTTCATCCGGTTCCATCGAATTCATGGGTGAGCGGATCAACAACCTTGATCCGGAAGAAATCGTCAGGAGAGGCATCTTCCAGGTCATGGAAGGGCGCCGGGTGTTCGAGGATCTGACCATCGATGAAAATCTCGTCGTGGGTGGGCATACCCGCAAGGATGCCGCCGGATTCAAGCGCGACAAGGAGCTGGTCTACGACTATTTTCCCCGCCTGCGGGAACGCCGCAACCAGCTGTCCGGCTTTCTGAGCGGAGGAGAACAGCAGATGCTGGCTATCGGCAGGGCATTGATGGCGCGACCCAAACTGATGCTGCTCGATGAGCCGTCACTGGGAATCGCACCTCTGCTCGTTCAGGAGATATTCCAGTTGATCAAGAAAATTAACGCCGAGGAGAAGACCACCATCCTGCTGGTCGAGCAGAATGCCAATGTGGCCTTCAGCATCTGCGATCAGGCCTACATCATGGAAGGGGGCCGCATCGCCATGAGCGGCACCACCGAACAGTTGAAATCCAACGATGATGTCAAGGAGTTTTACCTCGGCATGGGCGAAGGCAAGGACAAAAAGAGCTACCGCGAACTGAAGAGCTACAAGCGCCGTAAACGGTGGCTGTGAGTTTTGTACAAGGAGTAATCCGATGGGACTGAAAGATATTCTGGTACACCTTGATAATTCATCCGCCGCCGCGGCCAGACTCGACCTCGCCGTTTCGTATGCCCGCAAGCATGATGCCCGCCTGCGCGGATTGTACCTGACCACCCATTCGTACTATGAATCGAGCAATATCGGGGAGAAGGGCGCCAGCGCCAGCCTCGAAGAGCTGTTCACAAGCAGAACGTCGGCTGCAGGCGTCGATGCCGAATGGGTGCACCTGGATTCAGCCGTAGTCGGTTCAAATGTCAGCGACTTTGTCGCGCTGCAGGCCTACTACACCGATTTGATCATCGTCGGACAGACCAACCACTCTTCGCCGGCGCTCAACGTTCCGGTCGACCTGCCGGAGCGCCTGGTGCTGATATGCGGGCGGCCGGTGCTGGTGGTTCCCTACGCCGGAAGCTTCAGCGGCGCTGCCGAACGGGTCATGATCGCCTGGAAGGCAGGACGCGAATCGATCAGGGCCATCAATGACGCGATGCCCTGCCTTGAAAAAGCGCAGCATGTCAAACTGATCGGGGTCGGCACATCGAACACACCTGCAGAACCGTTCGGCGGGATCGTAGCCCAACTGGCATGCCACGGGGTGAAGGTAGCCACGGACCAGGTCAATGCCGACAATTTCCCGATCGGCGATATGATCCTCAACAATGTCTGTGAGCAGAAGATTGACCTGCTGGTTATGGGTGCTTATGCCCCCAATCGCAGAGGCGTTCTGGAAGTAAGCCCGGTCGCACGCCATATCCTGAAACACCTTACCGTACCGGTGCTGCTGTCGCACTAGTGCGTTTCCACGGGGGAGAGGTGCACAGAAAGCACCTGCTGGTGCAATTATGCTCCATCATGAATTGCCGGAACAAGGAACTGATATGAACCAGTCACATGAGAGCGAAGAGCTGATTTCCATAGGTGATCTGGCCAAAAGTCTGAATCTCACCACCAGGACCCTACGTTACTGGGAAGAAGCCGGGATTATCGAGGCCGCGCCGAGATCCGACGGCAGCAACCGGTTCTATTCCCAGGATATAGCCAAGCGAGTTCGCTTTATTATCAAGCTGAAAGAACTGGGACTGACGATCCACGAATTGCAGGATCTGTATACCGCTTACGGAGAAGCCAAGCAGACAGACCGTATGATTCCGGCACTGGTGCAGATTCTGGACAGGCATATAAATCTTGTGGATGAAAAGATGGCACGGTTGGCATCCCTGCGGAAGGACATCGTCGAGTACCGCCAGCGCATGTCCGAAAAACTTAACTCAATAGCTCGTCCGTAGGTCGCCTATCCCCACAGACCCGTTTGACTGCCACCTGAATTTCATCTATAACAGTACCGTCCGCGAAGTAACAAAACACCGCCCTCCTCTTGGAGTACGCCATGACGCCCGGGGATACGTTCCTGACGATAACGCGCATATCCTGGCCCTTTCTCGGCGGTGCGTGGGGTGCCGTAGTAGGATTTGGGGGCTACCTTAACGTTTCCCATAATGCCGACAGCTTCGGGTCGTTTTTTGCTCTTGGCTTTTTCGTGTTTTTTGCAGTTGTTGGTCTGCTTGCAGGAGCCGTATGCGGAATGCTGGCAGGCGGTATTACTGAAAAACTTCTCTGTTATTTCGGGATAGGAGTTGCCGGTGCCGTATCTGCGGCAACGGTGGTTAATGTTCTGGTCATCTGGCAGCTTGCAGGATTTGTCCAGAACAGGTATCCGGGTTTGCGCGCCCCTGCCGTAAAACCTCACGTAGCGAAACCCGCTGCATCTCCTCCGGTCAGGATTCCTGCCGCTAACCCCTGCGCACAGCCACCTCCGGAAAATCCAAAAGAGCGGGCAAACTGGAATGCCGAGTGCCGCTGACTATTAAACTTTCGGAATAAAAATGTAGTTACCTTCCGGCTGCTTGTGCTCCGGCCTCCATCGCCCTTACATTTGCCGGGATCAGCTTGTGGTTGCGCTCCGGCAGTGCTTTCTTCAATGCTGCTTCCAGTGAACCCTTCTTCAGCGCAGCAGATTTTTCGATGTATGCTCCACAGGCCACCATGTTGACCATCCGCACGTCACCCAGGTCGATGGCGATCTGATTCATCGGCACCTGCACCATTTCAATCCCCGGCAGTTCAACCCCTTCCGCATTCACCAGGCTTGAGTTGATAATACAGATTCCACCCTGCTTCACCTTGGCGGCATATTTGTCGAATGAGAGCTGATTGAGCAGCACCGACACCGAGGGGTTACCGACTACCGGAGAGCCGGTGTCGCCGTCGGCAAAGACGATCGTGCACATGGCCGCACCACCACGCTTTTCAACTCCGTATGACGGAAAAAACGACACGTTCTTCCCCTCGTGAATGGCGGCGTATGAGAGCAGGTTACCGGCCAGCAGTACACCCTGACCGCCGTAGCCGGCGAAAAAAACATCGTAGCGCATGATTATCTCCGGATCAAAGATTTGCAGTATTACGAAAGACACCCAGCGGGAAATAGGGGATCATCTCTTCACCCACCCGCTGATTGGCATCGAGCGGGTTCATCCCCCAGTTGGTCGGACAGGCTGCCAGCGCCTCGATGAAGGAGAATCCCTTCTTTTCAACCTGATAGCGGAAAGCGGTCTTGATCATTTTTTTAGCCTGCATGACATTTTTCGGGCTGTTGAGCGCCACCCGCGCCGAAAAACCGACACCTTCCAGATTAGAGAGCAGTTCCGCCATTTTGAACGGCGCCCCGTCGTTTCCGACATCGCGGCCATAGGGGGATGTGGACGTTTTCTGCCCCGGCATGGTGGTCGGCGCCATCTGGCCGCCGGTCATACCGTAGGTCGTGTTGTTGACAAAAATGACGGTGATATCTTCACCCCGGTTGGCCGAGTGGATGATTTCCGACATGCCGATGGCGGCCAGATCCCCGTCCCCCTGGTAGGTAAAGACGATCCGGTCGGGGCGTGCCCGTTTGGCACCGGTTGCCACGGCCGGAGCGCGTCCGTGGGGCGCCTCGATCACGTCAACATCAAAGTAGCCGTAGAGAAAAACCGAACAGCCGACCGAAGCGACGCCGATGGTCTCTCCTCTGATACCGAATTCGTCCAGCGCTTCGCCCACCAGTCGATGCACCGAACCATGATGACAGCCGGGGCAGAAATGGGTTGAGACGTCTTTGAGGCTCGCCGGCCTGCTGAATACCTGTTTCATAGTGTCATATCCTCAGCGGTTCAGGCCAGTGCCTGCCAAGTTTTCTTGATCTGTTCGAACAACTCTTCGGGGGTGGGGAGCGAACCGGTTCCGGGAGGGCGGCCGTAAAAATGCACTTCTGCATCGCGGGCCACAGACAGCCGGACATCATCAACCATCTGGCCGGTGGAAAGTTCAATGGCAAGGAAGTGCTTGCAGCGTTCCGACAGCGATGCATAGGCTTTCTTCGGAAAAGGAAACAACGTAACCGGCCTCATCAGCCCGACCTTTATGCCTTCCTCGCGCGCCATGACAACCGCAGTCCGGGCAATTCTGGAAGTAGAGCCGAAAGCGGTAACGATAAGCTCTGCATCAGCCATCTCCGCCTCTTCCCAGCGGCACTCCTTATCGGCAAGCTCCTGGTAGCGGGCGTGCATTTTCCAGTGATGCTTCTCCATCTCGCCGTCGCCCAGTTTGAGGGACTTGACGACATGCTGAGGCATCCCGTCGCCCCTGCCGCGCACCGCCCACGATTTTTCAGGCAGCTCAACATGTGGTCGTGGATTGGCGATAATCGATTCCTTCATCTGGCCGATGACCGAATCGGCCAACACCATGGCCGGTATCCGGTATATATCGGAAAGATCAAAAGCAAGCATGGTCAGGTCGTACATCTCCTGCACCGAATTGGGCGCAAGCACGATAATCCGATAGCCGCCGTGCCCTCCCCCCTTGGTCGCCTGCCAGTAGTCGGCCTGGGAGGCATCAATCCCGCCGAGGCCCGGCCCCTGCCGCATGACGTCGACGATAACTCCGGGAAGTTCAGAGCCGGCCATGTAGGAGATTCCCTCCTGCTTGAGGGAAATACCGGGACCGGATGATGAGGTCATGGCACGGGCACCGGCAGCCGATGCTCCGAGCAGCATGTTGATAGCGCCGATTTCGCTCTCTGCCTGAATGAAGGTGCCTCCATGTTTCGACAGCTCGCGAGACAGGTATTCGGGAATATCGCTCTGGGGGGTGATCGGGTAACCGAAATAGCAGCTGCAGCCGGCCTCAAGTGCAGCCATCCCCACCGCCTCATTCCCCTTGACGAACAGTTTCTCTATGGCTGACGTTGACATGCGCTACTCCTTGAAAACCGAGATGGCAACATCCGGGCACATCTCGGCGCATAATGCACAGCCGGTGCATTTTTCCGGGCCGGCAAAGACAGCCACGGTAAAACCCAGGCTGTTAGGAGTCTCGCTCAGGCTGACAAGGGTCTTCGGACAGGCGATGGTGCAGAGTCCGCACCCTTTGCAACGGGCTTCGTCGATGGTGATATGCGGCATTGATATACATCCTTCTTTGAATTCAAATCAGTCTTTTTAGCAGATAAAAAACGTGACAGTCAAGTATCACAACACAACAGAACAACAAATTACATCTCAATCTGATCCCCAATAGCCACCTTTGAACGGAACTTACCCTGTTTGGGCTTTTCGGCAGAAGCTGTAGAAATATCTGAATGCTCCAGATTACTTTTACTTACCCGGCTAAGGAACCCAAGGATAATCTGTTTAACATCATTCTGATGTCGCTGAAGCGGACGCGCGCCCACATCCGGCTTTAATGGCAAAGCTCCGACACCTTCATATATGTCGGTTGCATTGTGTGCAGAATAAATGGCAGATTGTTCTCCCGGATATCCAAGAAGTTGTCTCAGTTGCTGAACGCTAAACGGTGAGTGAGAAAGGTCCATGAACCAGTCAACTGCAATGCGATATTCAAACGCTCCGCCAGTTAATAGCTGCATTTCTCGTTTTGTGTAGTATAGAGAATCGCCGTGACTTACTTCGTCCCAACATTCCATCACCCTGCCAACCGCGACAATGCCAACGAGATTTTCGTACATCAGGAGAATATCTTCCGGGAAAAGTTTACCAAGTTGTTCGCCGAATTTCTTGCGATCTCCGCCGACAGCGGCAAATTTGCGGTCAATGAGTACGCCAAATCGTGGGCGTGGCTTATCTATAATTGCTCTGGAGTCAGTATTGTAGAAGAAGTAATCCATATCTCCCTGACAAACCCTCTTGGGCGGTTTTTATTCCTGCGGCGTCAGCAGTTTCTTTTTCGTCCCGTAGGGACAGTATGACCGTAGCCGGGGAATTTATTCCCCGGATGTTCCATTCCAGCAGATCGTCAATACAGCATCCCCCCGTCGCATACGCGACGGATGAATGGGGTGTGACACCTTAACCCGTGGGATGAATCCCACGGCTACCGTCAATTGCCCCGATGGGGCAAATATTTTTTCGTCCCGTAGGGACAGTATGACGGTAGACGGGGAATTTATTCCCCGGATGTTCCATTCCACCAGATCGTCAATGCAGCATCCCCCCGTCGCATACGCGACGGATGAATGGGGTGTGACACCTTAACCCGTGGGATGAATCCCACGGCTACCGTCAATTGCCCCGATGGGGCATCAATCAACCCCACACATATCGCTCGTCAAATTCGACATCATGCTTTTTAAGAAAATGAACATACTCTTCCTGAAACGGTTTAGTTCGGTGATGTTCACGTTGCCCTTCGATATATCGCACTGTGTCGGCTATCTGGGAAAGACCAACCGTGAATGCCCCATATCCATCTTGCCATGCAAACGCCGTCATATCGTTATAGTTTTCATGAATCCAGCGTGACGATGCGCCTTTAAGTAATTGCACTGCTTTACTAACAGAAACCGTGGCCGACAACGCAAGCAGGATATGTATGTGGTCGTCATATCCGCCGATTTTTAGAGCCTTCATACCATTTGTTCTGGCAATGCCACCGAGATATTCCCATATTCTGGTTTCCTTGGCAGCAACTAGCCATGGCTCGCGGTTTTTGGTACTGAACACTATGTGATAATGCAGTGACGTATATGTGTTGGCCACGTCATCTCCCCTTGTCCCATAAAGACATTGTGAAGGTTAACAGGGGATTCGTTCCCCTAAATATTCGGAACGATGTCCGTCATCATTCGTGCATCTTCCTCTGAACTCCGACACGCAACAATTCATCCAACTCCATCTTCATTTTACTGCGGACTCCTGATAGAAACCAGCTGCACAGATTTTTCTACTTTCTAGAGGTGTGCTGTAAAAGACTATCTGTCCATGATGCAAATTAATTTTAGCCACGAGTATAAAAACAGGCACTCCCCGCCATACGAGAGCGCCTGTCATTGCTTCAGCACAATAGCCGGTCTATTCAAGAACGCTTCAGATATCCAGCACAACTGCCGGTGAGACGTTCGCTGATTGAATCAAGCATTGCCTGTTCGTCGGTGAAACCGGTGGCCGCCTTGACGTTCATGGCCAGCGGGAGCAGGCCAAGCAGCATGACCCTCAGATTTCCGCACCCTTCGCTCCCCCCGAACGTTTCCTGCAATTTGCGGTTGAGCCCCCTGCCGATGGAAACACCGACCAGACGCTCCATCCGGGCTGCAACGGCAGGACAATCTTGTGATGGATGACGCACGAAATCAAATCTGGCGGAAACGATCATAAGCGATTCAAAATCGGCCGCCACTTCCATCCGGATATCGTGAAAATGATCCGTCAGGTGAGCAACCAGCAGAATATCTCCTTCGCTTCCTTTTTGAACATGGAAGCTGATATTCCGCCTGAAATCCTCCATGGCGTTCTTCGCCGCCATTGACTACCCTTTCTTCACCTTCGGGATGAATATCTCGTCAGGATCGAGCACCTCATGGATAATGCGCAGCTCTTCCCTGGTCGGGACAGCGGTTTCACCCTTGACGCGGGAGATATTGAGATTGAACTGACAGAGGTCACGTATCTCTTCCGGAGTTTTGCCCGGATGACAGGTGTCGAGATACATGAGGCCGCTGGTCTCGTCGAAACGGAACACGCCGGCGGTGCTGATGACCGCCGATGGGCCGCCGCGGAAAGCAGCGCCGTAAAGCTCGCGGCGATGGACGAACTCCCCGCCCGGCCATTTTTTAACCCGCCAGCCCGGACTGGTGATGTAACTGACGTTCTCCACGAAGCGGCGCTTTTCATGCACCATGATGAACACGGTCCGTTTTGCGAAGGAGTTGATGTCCGGATTGCCGCCGCTGCCGGTCAGCCGCAGTTCGGGGTTGAGATAGTCACCGATGCAGGTGGTGTTGACGTTGCCGTACTGGTCGACTTCAGCGCCCCCCAGATAACCGAGATCCACAGAACCTCGCTGAGCGATGCTGAAGGCATCGTTAAGTCCGGAAGAGCGGGAGGCTCCCATCTCGCAGCGGGCGTCGCCGACCGAGGTCGGCAGTTCCGGTGGACGACCGTCCAGCGTACCGGCTTCAAAAATCAACTTCAGGTTGGGAGCGTGGGTATTCTGGGCCAGCATGATAGCCACCATCGGCAGCCCGGTCCCGGCGAAAACTATTTCATTATCAGCCACCTCGCGGGAGGCGGCGCAGCAGAGCAGGTCGGCAAGACCGTATTCTTCGGGCGATGCGAATTCTGACATATCACTTCCCTCCCTTTTTTTCGCGAGGACTGTAATTCATGGCGCTGTTGGCCTTCATTTTGAGCATGCGCGGCCACCCAAGTTTTTCAAGATAACTCATGTGATCCTGTCCGAAAATCCATTCCTTGGCAAAGTCGTCAAAACCTTCCTGGGTGCGGGTGCGGGCGTAGAAATCCTTGAGGAAAGCACCATCGACGTCATAGCGGCCGAACATGCCGGTCGGGTGTGCACCGAACGGACATTCGAGGATGTAATCAACCTCAAAACTGGGGATGGTGTTCTGGTCGGCGTTGCGCCGCAGGTACTCCTCCGGCACGATCTCCTCGGCAATGGCGATGGTGATGTCGGCTGCGCGGGCGGCTTCGGGGTCGGAGTAATACTGACCGTTGACCCGCACCGTACCCTCTTCGCCGACCTGCTGCACGCAGAGCACCGCCACATCAACCTTAACGGCCGGGATCAACACCTGGGAACCGGCATCGAAGAAGGGGTCTTCAGTAAAGACATATTTATGCCTGGCGATCTTTTTCCCGTCGCGTTTACCGGCCCTGCCAAGCATGTCATATTCGGGATTGTGGATATCGGTGCCGAGCGAGGTCTGGGTTACCGCGTATGCAGCTCCCTGGGCCGCAGCGGCAAAGCGGAACATCATCTCCGCATGACTGTAATCCTCAACAATGATCTCCCTGGTGCCGACTTTGCGCGACAGGTTGGCGCCGTACTTGCCGTACAGTTCGTGACCGACCCAGCAGGACTCCCAGATGTCGACACAACCGGCGCCGACCAGGAATTCGGTCTGGGGGCCGCCGTTGACCTCGATCAGGTGCAGGCCGCGCCGCTGCTGGCGGATCAGCTCGTACACCAGAGCAAAGGGGCGCCGCCAGATGGTGAAGCCCGAGAAGGTGAGACTGGAGCCGTTTTTGACCACTTCGGCCGCCTGTTGCAGGGTAATTCGTTTACTGTTACTCATGCAATCCTCCTTTAAATAGACAGGGTAAGGTTAAGAGTTCAGGTCGGGAAACAATGATGCTCCTTAGCCTTAACCTCAACTCAGGTTTTTAAGGATCTCCCGTGATATGATAAGCCGCTGAATTTCGCTGGTTCCTTCGTAGATGGCGGTGATTCGGGCATCGCGGGTATAGCGCTCGATCGGGTAATCCTGGGTGTAGCCGTACCCGCCCAGCATCTGCATGGCGCTGTAGCAGGCGCGATTGGCCGACTCGGTGGCAAACAGCTTGGCCATGGAGGCCTCTTTGGCAAAACTCTTGCCGTTTTCCTTGCGCCAGGCGGCACTCATCAGCAGCAGACGCGACGCCTCCAGCTCGGTGTAGCCGTCGGCCATCATCCACTGCAGTGCCTGAAAATTGCTGATCTTCTGGCCGAACTGGGTACGCTCGGTTGAATATCTGGTGGCGTAATCCATAGCGGCCAGACCGACACCGAGCGCCAGGGAACCGATGCCGATGCGCCCCCCGGTCAACTCGGCCACGGCAATACGGAAACCGTCGTTCAGCTTTCCCATCATGGCACTGGCCGGCACCCGGCAGTTGTCGAAAATCAGCTCGTTAGTTGCCGATGCGTGCTGTCCCATTTTTTTCTCTTCTTTACCGATGACCAATCCCGGCGTGCCCCCTTCGATAAGGAAGCAGCTGATCCCCTTCCCTTTGGGTGCATCCCTGTCGGTGACCGCCCAGACGACGAACACCCCGGCGTAGGGGGCACTGGTGATGAATATCTTGGAACCGTTCAGGACGTAGTAGTCGCCGTCTTTGACCGCCTGGGTGCTCATACCGGACGGATCGGAACCGGCTCCCGGCTCGGTTAGACCGAATCCGCCGGCCGGATACTCACCGGAACATATTTTCGGGATGTATGCCTTCTTCTGCTCTTCGTTGCCGACCGCCTGGATCACTTCGCAGACCATGTTGTTGACCGACAGAGTCACCGCCGTGGAGGAGCATGCCCGGGCAATCTCGGTAATCGCCACGCTGAAGGCGACGACCCCCGCCTCGGCACCGCCGAACTGTTCCTTGACGTTCAGTCCCATAAAGCCCAGCTCTGCAAGTTTTTTGAGATTGGCCATCAGCGGGCCACGGTCATCCCCCTGGTCAAGTGCCGCCGCCACCGGTTCCAACTCTGCTTTGGCAAAGTCACGTGCTGTGTCCTGAATCAGCTTCTGCTCTTCGGTAAGGTCGATAAACATGGTTTTCTCCTCTGCTGTTTAGTCGTTGGCGCAGGGCACTAAATTAATAATTTGAAACTTCAATCAGATTCATATCAGGATCTCTGAAATAAAATGAATTAATCGGTCCCACCGCACCGGTTCTCATCACTGGACCTTCCAGAATGTTCACGCCACAGCTTCGAACGTGCTCCATCGCCTCAGATAGAGGTGTTTGGGTTATGAAGCAGAGATCTGCAGATCCAGGTGTCGGCCGATCAGCTTTCGGTTCAAATTCTTTGCCGGCCTGATGAAGATTAATTTTCTGCCCGCCGTATTTTAATGCCAGACGGCCCGCTCCGAACTCCTCTTTTTCCATTCCGAGTACCGAAACATAAAACTGCACCGTTGCTTCAAGATTTTTTACGGTCAAAACCAGATGGTCAAGCCTGTCAATGTTCATGTCTGAACCCTTCTTTGCACCAGCTTACGAAATACAGACTTACTGCCATATTCATTGTACCGTCTCAATCGGCACGTCCATCTTTTCACCCCACTCCTGCCAGTATGCAGAACTTTTTCCGGCAAATGCGGCTTGATATTCCTCAAAGGATGCTATCGAAAGCTCACCTTCCAGACGGCTCTTGAAGTGCGGCTCCAGAGCGGCCACCGCCACCCAGCCGTCAGCGCTCCGGTAGATGTTGTATTCGGGGATCCCGCCGCCGAGATTGGCACCGGCCGACGTACAGCCGTAGCGAAGCGGCTCGGCCAAGGCAGCAGCAGCTTCCGACAGAGCTACTTCAGCATAACCTGCCACACCGGTGCGCTCCTTCTGCAGCAACAGGGCCAGTGCGGATGAGAGTGTCTGCTCGGCACCGGCCATATCTGCAAGCAGGGTACGCGGCATATGGGGAGGCGTGAGAAGTCCCAGCGATGCCTGGTATGTCAGATCGTGACCGGCTTCATTCTCGCGCGGCGACAGAAAGCCGATAATCGCAACCTGACAGAGCCGGGGGTATTTCCCGCTCAGTGATTCCCAGTCGAGACCAAGGCGCTTCATGGCCGCCGGACGGCTGGCACTGATCAGAAGATCAGCCGATCCGAGCAGACGGTCAAGTTCGGCCTTCCCGTCGTCTGACTTGATGTCGAGCGTGACAACGGTCTGACCTTCCATCATGTCACGGTACCAGCCGGCATGATACGTCTCCATCGGGTCGCCCGACGGCGCCTCGACCTTGACCACGTCGGCCCCCATCCGGCAGAGACGCTGGGCCGCGGCCGGACCGGGAAGATTGGCGGCCAGGTTGATTACCCTGATCCCGGCGAGGACTCCGTTCATCGGGCCACCTTCGCCGTCAGTGCCGGCACGAACTGCATGACGTCGGCAACCACCAGCACATCGGCAATCTCACCGATCGGCGCATCCTTGTCCTTGTTGATCGCCAGGATGAAGTCGGATTTTTTCATGCCGGCCAGGTGCTGGATGGCACCACTGATGCCGCAGGCGACGTACAGCTTGGGGCTGACCGTCTGACCGGTGGTGCCGACCTGATGGCTGTGCTCGACCCATCCAGCATCAACCACCGGACGGCTGGCACCCAGTTCGCCGCCGAGCGCCTTTGCCAGCGCCTGGATGACCGGCACGTTGTCCTTTTTGCCGATGCCTCGTCCGGCCGAGACGATGACTTCAGCTTTGCCCAGATCGACGTCTTTCTTTTCGGCTGCTTCATAGCCGCTGAATTGAAGGTTGGTAGCCGTAGCTGCTGATACTTTCTGGACATTCGGCGTGCCGCCCGGCTGCAGCACCGGGAATGCTCCCGCCTGAATCGTCAGGACAGCTTTGGTTGTCGAAGGTTTAACCGAGCGGCGCATTTTGGCGTTGCAGCAGCCGACCTCGAAGGCGCCATCCTGAATGGCCACGATTTCGGATATCTGGGCGATTTTGAGAGCGGCTGCAACACGCGGCGCCAGATCCCAGCCGTAAGAGGAGTGGACGAAGACGATGTGATCGGGGTTTTCTTTGTGCACGGCGTCAAGAATCAGCTGTTTGTGCAGGTCGGGATTGTATTCGCCGCAGGTTGCGGCATCGGCCAGATAAAGTGTGCCGCCGCAGGCCGGAAGCTGACTGTCGCTGCCGACCAGCAGCATGGCGGTTTCAGCGCCCATCTGAGCGGCAAAACCAAACAGTTCGTAGGTGGAGTCGAGCAGTCTGCCTTCGCGGTATTCGCCTATCAGTAATGTTTTCATAATTATCTCCTTGGACAGAGTACGTTCCCTCCCCCCTGGCGGGGGAGATACCGTTATCGGGGTCAAGCAGTTTTTAGTGTGTATGCTGGGTCAAATGGCTTGTTGGTTTTTATTACACCGTAAATAAGATGCACCCATTTTTTCATGCAAGCGCAGGCAATCACCATACCGTTCTTCGATTTTGCTTTCATTCTGACGTACAGGGCTTTGACAATTGGATTGTGTATAATTGCCGATAATGCTGGCATATACAGTGCTTTTCTCAGTCGTGCATTGCCAATTTTACAGATAGCTGATTTGCCTTTTACTGATGTACCTGAAGTGTGCTCTTTTGGCGAAAGCCCCATGTAAGCAACAACCTGTTCAATAGTTTCAAAGCCTTCAAAGGCGTTGATCTCTGAGAGTATTGCTTCGATGGTTGATGGGCCGACACCCGGTATTGAGTTGAGCAGATCGTGTTTATGCTTAAGACCAGGGTGTTTGGAGATGTGATCTTTGATAAGCTTGCTGATCTGCTCGATCTCTTTGTCCAGGCATTCCACCACTGTTTGAACGGATGAGTTGACCGTATCGTTAGAGGACTCCTGACGGTTGAGTTCCTGTGTACGCATACTGACAAGCGCATCACGACGGCGACCAAGACCTCGAAGATATTCAACTTCAGCTGGTGGCGGTTGCCAGAGTGTCGGCTCCATTTTTTCACAGAAACGAGCAATCAGTTTAGCATCAGTCTTGTCATTCTTGGTGCGCAACAACTCTGATTGACCAAACGCCTTGATCCGGGCCGGATTGGTTACGCTGACAGAATGACCGGCTTCATGAAGAAACCTGGCAAGGGCTTCACCGTAGGAGCCGGTAGCCTCCATACAGGCATGAACCGTCGCAACATCATGTTTGGCCAACCAGGCAAGCAATGAGGAAAATCCGGCTGGATTGTTTTCAAAGACCTTGGATTTGTATTTGCCGTTTCGTAGCAGTGCAACATCAAACTTTTTCTTTGCTTGGTCGATTCCAAGTACAGTTTTCACGGTCAGCTCCTTGATACGTTAAAGTTTAGCTTTGTTCCAGTTTCCCTTGCAAACGCAAGCTCATCCTGAACAGGAGGCTTAAGATACCGTCCAACCTTGGGGAACAAAGCATACAGAAAGGGATCTCATCTCCCCCACAGGTTCAAAGACCTCGGGCTAGGAACAGATTCACCTTTCCGACTTACTTACTCTCAGCGTCCCGGAGTAAGCACTTGGAGCATACAACAAAAACAAACCTAAATACCCTTGCGTATCGTACAAGGGTTAGGGTGAGGGGGAGG
>Ga0194061_1000481_pt1 | contig 24416 bp, 13 predicted proteins | sample SepL2221m_MetaG_FD_163423 | JGI IMG/M metagenome (GOLD analysis project Ga0194061, IMG submission 163423) | Anoxic zone freshwater microbial communities from boreal shield lake in IISD Experimental Lakes Area, Ontario, Canada - Sep2016-L224-21m | ecosystem: Environmental > Aquatic > Freshwater >... | reverse complement strand
ACGTTTCTTTGACATAATCCGGCTTCGTTGTGAACCCGCGATTCAAAATCATGACCGTGAGAATCGTACAGAAGATCACGAGCATCGAGCCTTTGATGAATTGAACGTACGTCGTCGAAACCATGCCTGCCGTGGTGACAATCAGGATCACGATCACGCCGACGACAACCACGCCTTGCCAATGTTCCAGCCCCAGCAACGGCGTCACCAGTGCACCGGCTCCTACCATCTGCGGGATCAAGTAGAAGAGGCTGACGATTAACGTGCTGATCGCAGCGGCCAGTTTGATCCCGCGCGAATTGAATTTGTTATCGAGTGCGTCAGCGAAGGTAAATCGTCCAAGCCGCTTCAACGGTTCTGCGATGACGAAGAGAGCGACAACCCATCCGGCCAGAAATCCGATCGAGTACAAAAAGCCGTCGTACCCATAGTTGGCAATCAATCCGCAAATACCAAGGAACGATGCAGCGGAAAGATAATCGCCAGCAAACGCGATCCCATTAATGAACCAATGCACGCCGCCATGTGCCGCGTAATACCCCTTCGCGGATTTGGCTTTGCTGCCCAGAAAAAAGCTCAAACCCACCACGGCACCGACGAAAATAAAGAACACGATCAAGGCGATTGTAGACGGATGGTATTGCATGAAAACACTCCAATTAGACAGCGTGTTGTGAGGAATCGTGATACGAGTTCCGGGCTAATCGTGGCGGGCAATCAACAACCCGAAACACGAAACGCGAAACCCGAAACTTAGTTTTTTGAAGGCCGGCACAGTTGCATGTAAATCCCGGCGAGGACGAGCGCGGCGACGATCAGGCCGACGCCGTACCACAGCGCGAGGTTGATGCCGTAATACATTATGCCCATCGTCTCGTACGAAAACGCGCAGAGGCCGACAAAGCCACCATAGAGCAGCAAATAAAGGATGAAGAGAATCAAGCCGTATCGCGCGTTACGGGCGTGGATGTCGGTGTTGTGGTCTTCGTGCGTGGGATCAAGCTCGGACGACATGGCCGGGCGCCTCCGAAAACGATGAGAGTTCGCTACATGAATTTTAGACTGCGAAGTGTAGCTGAGATTTTTTTTAAGACGAGTGTAGGAACACGAAAAGTTTTTCGGTCTACACATTGTGCATGAGGCGCTGGATTTGTGGAAATGCACTCGATTCTAGATCAAAAAAGTGCCCGAATGGCGTGAATATTTTTAAGAATGACCGTCAAGTATTCGCAGAACGGACGTTAATTCCTTAGGGATTTGCAGTGGTACCTCACTCGATAAGGGAATCGACTATGTTATCAAACATGGCAACCGGTAGCGGAAATCAAGTGCGTTCAACCAGCTTTTTGATGCTTCTTGTCACGTGTGTGGTGGGATGTGTGCTGGGTGTTTTCGCTCAGGCCGAGGCCGGCGAAGCGTTGACGCTCGGGCGGAGTTTTGGCAAGGGCCATCCGTTTCTGGTGACCGATTTGCCGGACAGTACCTTGCGCCGGGAATTGGACGCGCTGCCTGCTGAAGTTCGCGCAACGGCGATGGCCAAGCTCTCGAATTTCGCGTTTCATCAAAATGATGTGAACTCACTGCATGCCGATTCGGATGGCGGTATTTATGTGTCGTGCGCTCTGACTGCGAATGCGAAAGCGTTCATGCGGGCTTTGAAGCCGACGGTTCGCGCGGTCGATCCGGGAACTGCGTCGGCATCTGTGCCAGTGGCGAATCCGCCGATTTATCACAGTAAGTCAGGCGCGACTCGCGTGATTTTCTTGGACTTCAACGGCCAGGTCATCACCGGCACCGCGTGGAATAGTTCGGAAGGCGTTTCGTCGTGGACCGCCAAGCCCTTCGATACGGACGGCGATCCGACAACATTCAGCGACGCGGAGCAGACCGCGATCCGCCGCATTTGGGAACGCGTCGCGGAAGATTACGCGCCATTCGATGTGGACGTCACGACTCAATCTCCTGCGACATTTACAGCGAACACGGGCCGTGTGTTGATTACGGCGTCGGTCGATGCCAATGGAAAAAACATGCCGGCAGTGAATGCAGGCGGAGTCGCGTACATCGATGTGTTCGGAGCGAGCAATTACGTTGGGACGTATTCTCCTGCGTTTGTTTATTATGATAATTTGTCGAGCCAGGAAGATTACATCGCCGAAGCCAGTTCGCATGAAATGGGCCACAATTTGGGCCTGTCGCATGACGGCACCGCGGCCTCTGAATATTACGACGGCCACGGCACAGGCAATACGTCCTGGAGCCCGATCATGGGCGCGGGATATGGCCGCAACGTCTCGCAGTGGTCGAAGGGCGAATACCGTTCTGCTAACAATACCGAAGACGATTTGACGATCCTCACAACTCACTTGCCTTATCGCAGCGATGACCATGGCAACACAAACGCGACGGCGACACCGTTGACCGTGACGGGCGGAACGACCATCTCCAAGTTGGACGCCAACAATCATGGCATCATCGAACGTAACACGGATGTGGATGTCTTCAGCTTCACGACGGGTGCGGGCACGATTTCATTTGCGATCAAACCGTGGCGCAGCGAAGCGAATTCGCTCGGCGGTAATTTGGATATTCTCGCAGAGCTATACAACGCCGCAGGGGCGTTGGTGGCCTCCAACGATTCCACGACGGACACGATGGCGGCGATCACGTATGCCGCGAGTGCCGGGACGTATTATCTGCAAGTCAAACCGGTCGGCTCAGGTTCGCCGTTGAGCACCACGCCGACGGGCTACACGTCGTATGGAAGCTTGGGGCAGTACTTTATTGATGGGACGATTGTGGGATCTGCTCCCAGCCAGCCGAATCTGGCACCGATTGCGCCCTCGGGTTGGTCGGCTCCGATTGTGGTTTCGAACGTGATGAACACCACGACGGACAGCGCGACGTTGCTGACGACGGACACGTTGTACGTCGATTTTGCGTTCACGAATTTAAGTCAGACGGCTGTGACGAACGTAGCTTTTACGACGACATTGAGTGTTGACGGAACGGTGGTCAAGACGGTCACGCAACCGGCTGTGCTGGGATTCTCGAATGTCCCGACTGTCGATTTCAACATCGGTAGTCTGAGCGCCGGGGGACATACGTTGACGATGACGATTGATACCGGGAACACGGTTGCGGAAAGTAACGAAGCGGACAACGTGTTTACGAAGACCATTACCGTGACGACTCCGGTGGTGGGACAGTCGAATTTGGCACCGATTTCTCCGGTGGGTTGGTCGGCTCCGATTGTGGTTTCGAAAGTGCAGGGAACGAACACGGATGATACCGGGCTGTTGAACACGGACTCGCTATACGTCGATTTTGCGTACGCGAATTTAAGCGCATCGTTCGCGGCGAATGCGGCGTTTACTGTGCAGGTGTTGGTCGATGGCACGGTGGTGAAAACAGTGACTCAAGCCGCAGGACTTTTGAACGCGACGGTGCCGACGTTGGACGTGGCAATCGGAACGCTGGGAACCGGAACGCACACGATTCTGCTACTCGTCGATTCCGGCAACACGGTCGCGGAGAGCAATGAAAACGATAATTCCTTCACAAAGACGATCACGGTTTCGGCACCGAATGTGGGCCAGCCGAATCTATCACAGTTCACGCCAGTCGGTTGGTCGGATGCGATTGTTGTATCGACCTCTACGGGTACAGCAACCGACGCTGCGACGCTCTTAACGACCGATACGTTGTACGTCGATTTCTCCTATGCAAATTTCAGTCAGACGGTCTCGACCGCAGCTGCATTCGACTCGCAGTTGCTGGTCGATGGCGTGGTCGTGAAGACGGTGACTCAAGCGGCGGGGCTGGGCTTCTTTTACATCCCAACACTCGACGTCAACATCGGCTCGTTGAGCGCCGGGACGCACACGTTGACGCTGAAAATTGATTCGGGCAATACGATTGCTGAAAGCAATGAAGCCGACAACATCTATACGAAGACGATCACAGTGACCGCCGTCAACATCGGCCAGCCGAATTTGACGTACAACTCCAGCGTGCCAGTGATCGCGCCGTCGGCTGTCATTGTAGGAAGCACCGTCACGATTGGCAGCAGTGTGATCAACAACGGCAGCGCGGCCGCAACGACATTCTCGGTCCGCTATCGCCTCTCGACCGACACCGTTTACTCGTCGCTGGATGATATTTATCTTGGCGATGCGGTGATCAGTTCTCTCGCTGCGGGCGCATCAACGACGGCATCGATTGCAGTCACGATTCCCAGCCTCGCGGACGGGTCGTATTATCTGGTCTGGTCGATCGATCCCTTTGGCGAAGTCGCCGAGAGCAACGAGGCCGACAATTACTTTAACCGCCCAATTCCGATCACGGTCGGAACCGTCGTCACGAACTCGCCGCCAGTGATCAATTCAGGCCCGTCGTTCTCTCCGAATGCACCCGTTGCCAATTCGGCGGTGACATTCAGCGTAGCCGCAAGCGACGTGAATGGCGACGCTCTGACCTACACGTGGAACTTCGGCGATGGCGGATCAGGCAGCGGCACCGGACCGCTTCACACGTATACGTCGGCGGGAACATACACGGCCAGCGTGACCGTGTCAGACGGCAAAGGCGGCACCGCGACGGGCAGTGTGAGTGTGACTGTTTCAGCGGGTACAAGCGTTAAAAATGCCGTCGTGTACCGCAAGTTGTTGGGGTTGAATTTTGCGCGAAGCTTCAGCGATTCGTTCCAAATCATGCTGGGCAACAGCGACTTCTATTCGCTCATCAAAGATGGAACGCCGATCAATGTCTTCGTTGGAAATCAGCTCCTCGATTCCGGTTCGTTCTACCGAGGCCGTGCGTTTGGCAACGGGACGTTCACATTCAGTTCGCGAAGCGGCACAATCAACTATTCTGTCAGCGGCGAATCATTGCAGAGCGTCTTCGCTCAATACGGTGCGACCAACGCGACGAACTTTGGAACGACGTTGAACATCCCGGTTACATTCCAAATCAATGGCGTGTCATACGGTGGAACGTATTCATTCTATTACGTCGCCAAGGCCGGACGTTCAGGCCGAGCGTACTAATCGAAACGCCTCAAATAAAAACGCACCGCCGAAGTGTGGCGGTGCGTTTTCATGTTCGAATTTCTGTGGTACGAACCTACATCACTTTAACTTTCGGCTTCAAGCCATATTTCTCGATGCGGCTGCGCAGCGTATTGCGCGTGATGCCGAGCAGTTTCGCGGTCTGAAGTTGATTGCCGTTGAGCTTCTCGAGCGCACGACCGATCAGCAGTCGCTCCATATCTTCGATCAAACTTGCCTTGCCACTGCTAAGCAGACGGTCGATGATTTTGTCCATATCCGCGTCAGGAGAACCGCTCGCAGGCAGCGGCGCAATCACCGGCAGAGATATCGGCGCAATGGCCACCGGAGCCGCAATCGCGGGCGTGGCATCGGGCGGAATGTAAGCTTGCGTGGTAGGGCCGAAATCCAAATGGTCGGTGCTGATGATGCTGCCGTTGCAGAGCACCATCGCACGTCGGACGACGTTCTCTAATTGGCGGATGTTGCCCGGCCAGTCATGCGCACAGATCGCGTCCATCGCTTTTTGCGAAATGCTCTGAGCCTGGCTGGACAACGCCTCGCGATGACGGTGGACGAAGTAGTGGACGATCTCGGGAATGTCATCGCGCCGTTCGCGCAATGGCGGAAGCGTGATTTCCATGACGCGCAAACGGTAGTACAAATCTTCTCGGAACCCGCCGTCGCGGATCAGCTTTTCAAGGTTCTGATGCGTCGCGGCAAGAATGCGGACATTGACGCGAATCGTCTCCAAACCGCCGACACGTTCGAACGTGTTGTTCTGAAGCACGCGCAAAATCTTCGCCTGTGTCGCGATACTCATGTCGCCGACTTCGTCGAGGAAAAGCGTACCGTTGTCGGCCTGTTCAAATTTACCGAGTTTGCGGCTTTCAGCTCCGGTGAACGCTCCTCGTTCGTGGCCGAAGAGTTCGCCTTCAAGCAGATTCTCCGGGATCGCGGCGCAGTTGACCGCGAGGAATGGTTTGTTGTTGCGTGTCGAATGCTGCCACAGCGCACGGGCCACGAGTTCTTTTCCCGTGCCGGATTCGCCACGAATCAGCACCGGCACTTCGCGTGGAGCGACCTGGCCGATTTTTTTACAGACTTCGTGCATCGCGGCGGACTGGCCAATGATGCGGTCAGCGCCAGAGTGCTTGGACGGCTTTTTCCCGGACCCATTTTCGGCGATGCCACTGTCCACGCGTCGATTCAAGCGCGCGGACAGGAGTGCTTTCGAGACGACCGTGTTCAGCATTTCTGTTTCGAACGGCTTCATGATGTAGTCGTACGCGCCGCGCTTCATCGCTTCGATGGCGGTTTCAGTTGAGCCGTGGGCGGTCATGATTACGACCATTTGGCGCGGGCGTTCGGTGCGGATTTGCTTGAGGATTTCCAAGCCGTCCGATCCGGGAATTTTGACGTCGAGCATGACCAAATCCGGATCTTCGCCACGCAACGCTTCGAACCCGGCGTCCGGCGTCTGCACAGCGGTCACGCGGCGCTCGTCGCTGGATAACTGCCGCGCCAGCGAGTAGCACACACCTTCGTCGTCATCGATGATCAAAATCTTCTGCATAACCACTCCTCAAAAAGTTTCTAGTTTCTAGTTGGACGGCGTTCAAATCTTCGGGCACATCCAGAAACCAGAAACGTAAGCTCCGAAACTAACACGACGGCAACGAGACCCGGAACAGCGCCCCGCGACCAATGTCCTTGCGCGGCGACTCCACGTCCAACCTGCCGCAGTGTGATTCAACAATTCGCTTTACAATCGAAAGTCCCAACCCGACGCCAGATTTCTTCGTCGTGACAAACGGCTGGAACAATTTCTGGTGCACTTTCTCGGCCAACCCCGGACCATCGTCTGCGATTTCTAAAATGGCGTTGCGACCGTCCGGGGCATTGCTCAGAATCTTCGTTCGGACGCACACGCGCCCACGTTTGTCCACGGCCTGGATCGCGTTCAGAACCAAGTTGTAAACGACTTGCGACAACTGCGTACCGTCGCCTTTTACGGACAATTCACCGTCGCACAAATCGATGATCATGCGCGTGCCTTCGCTGGCCGACGAGGCCAACAGCAACATCGATTCGTCCACCGTCGCATTGAAATCTACAACCTTCATTTCCGTCGGGGCGACTTGTGCTCGGGCGGTATTCAAGAATCCTTCGACGATCGATTCGAGTCGCGCGATCTGCTTGACTATCATGTCCGCGTCCTGCGAGGCGTTCAGCGAGAACTTTTCGGTCTTATGAATCGACCCGAACAACATCTTGATGCTCGTCAGCGGATTGCGAATTTCATGCGCAAGTCCGGCCGCGAGTTCGCCGAGCATCGAATGCTTTTCCGATCGCCGCAGCGTTTCTTCGGCTTGTAGCATGTGCCGATGGACGCGCGCGTTTTCGATGGCGAGTGCGCTGGACAGCGCCAGGCTTTCGAGCAGGCTGCGGTCGTGGTTGTCGAAACGTTTGCCTTCCGCGCCGAAGACGCACAACACCCCGACCGGGCGTTCTTTCGAAATCAGCGGCACTGCAAGGAGCGACCGCACACCCGCATCCAGCGACAGCAGCGAGCCCTCGTTTGCGGTGTGCGCGTCTTCAATCACCATCGCGGTCGTCGATTCAATCACGCGTCCCAGCAACGAACCGGCGGCAGGAACGGGCGGCTGCTGGCGGTACGCGTCGGAGCCGCCGTGGCATGCGGCCATGTCGAAATCAGTCTCAGCATCGTTCAACAAAAAGACGGAGACGATCCGGGCGTTACAGACTTTCGCGGTCAGTTCGACGGCTTTGGCTAGAACCTCGCGCAAGTCAAGCGAGCTGTTCAATGCACGCGTCACGTCTCCGAGCAATTGCAATTCATCTGCGCGGCGGCGCGCTTCTTCGTAGAGCTGCGTCGATTGGATTACACGCGCGGATTGCGCGGCGAGAGACGTGAGCAGCGCTTCATCTTCTTCTGTGAAATGATTAACTTTCGACGAATCACATGAAATCACGCCGATCACGCGGCCGCCGATTTTCATCGGCACGGCCAATTCGCTTTTGAGGTCCTGTTGAACGCTGACGTAACGCGGGTCTTTCGCAACGTTCCCCAAACGCAGCGCGACGCCGGTTTCTGCAACCCAGCCTGTCACACCTTGGCCCACTTTCAGGCGCGTGTTAAAAATCCGTTTGCCTTTGAATCCTTCTGCGACTTCGACGCTCAGGTTGTCTTCGTCGTCGAGCAGCATCAGACTGGCTGATGTCGCGCGCGTCACGCTGAACGCGGCGTTCAAAATCAATTTGAGCACTTCCGTCGGCGATTTGTCGGCACCCAGCGCTTCTGAAATGGGAGTCAATGACATCATGTCCACATGATGGGGGCTCGACACGGCATCCAAGCGTTGGCTTTCTGTTTTTTTTGAATCTTTCGGAGCGTGGCGTATTGCCGTTTTTGCCATGCTGGGATCCTTTGGTGTGCCCGACTGCGCCATGATTCGCTTTCTGCTTTCTTTGTAGCAATTTAGGTAATTAACAAATGAATGGCCATACTTTAAAATATCTCAACACGATTTAGCCCTATGACTGAATCAAGGACGCGTCTCGATAATCCAATTATAAGTCAAAATGGTTAAAAATCAACATTAATACAAGTGGCTTGTATTGATCAATTCGTAGGCATTAATAACGGAACGGCCTTGAGATTAAACGATTTGTATCGATAAAGGGCAGGAAACGATTCTATATTTAAAACGAAGGCGTCATGGCATAGAAGCCATCATTGATTCGAGAGAAGCATCGTTCAGTCGTTGGATTTTTAGGAGTTACACTTTTGATTTTTGCGTGTTCTGGAAAAGATGGCGGTTGGCGTAGAAATAATCAATGCCGGACCAGACTGTCACCACTGTGACGACCCACATCAATGTATGAGCCAGTGACGTAACTTCCGCCCCTTTAGTTGCCGGTTCCATCGCGACGAGATTCTCGCCGTATAGAACCGCCATGCCCAGCACGAGAAAAATGGCGGTGCCTTGTGCGATGGCTTTGATCTTTCCGCTGCTGCGCGCGTGGACGAATTCCCGGCGCTCAATTCCGAATGCCCGGATGACCGTGACCAGCATGTCGCGGTAGAACAAGACCATGACCATCCAGATCGGGATCCACTTGCCGTGCGCCTGGCTGGCGAACGCAAAGAAGACGCTCAAGCGGAACGTCGAATCGGCGTAAGGGTCAAGAATCTTGCCGAAGTCCGAGACTTGATTGAGGTGCCGGGCGAGGATGCCATCGAGAATATCGGAGATTTCGCTGGCACTCATCACAATGAGACACGCGATCAAACCCGCTCGGCCGCTCAGCCATTCAGGTAAAAAACCGTCTTTTCCGGAACCGATGAACAGCGCTAAAAACACTGGAGCTGATGCGAGTCGGAAGAGAGTCAATATGTTTGGGACAGTCATGGGGATAGATAATAAAGGAGTGGGCCACGGACGAAAGTGGAATTTTGGTGCAAAGCAATCAAGAGCTGCGCACGTTAGTAAGCGGCAAAATCACAGGCGATCAATTTAATCCAAGCCGCTTACTGGCGTGCGCGGCTCTTGTCTGCTAGCCCGCATCAAGTGTCTTGTCGCCCGTTTGTCGGTCTCGGCGGTACTGACTCGGCGTCACGCCCAATTCTCGGACAAACACGTCGTACATTCCCGCCGCTTCGCCAAAGCCGACCGCATTTGCGATCTCGGCCAGGGAGCGTTTGCCTTGGGCGAGTTCGCGTTTGGCTCGCTCGATTCGAACTCGGCGAATCTCCGTTGCAATCGGTCGATTCAGAAATTTATTAAAGCGGCGTTGAAGCGTCCGCGTCTCGGCGCTCACGGCGCTCGCCACATCGTCTTGCCCGATGACCTTGTGGCAATTTTCTGCGATAAATTTCAACGCGGCCGCAACCAACGGATCTTCGACGGCGAAGAAGTCAGTCGATTCGCGAACCACGAGGCCTTTGGGCGGAAGCAGCATCGGCTCAGCCGGCGCTGCTACACCATCCATCAAACTATCCAGCAACTTCGCCGCTTCATACCCAATCCGCTCGTAGCCAATCTCGACACTGCTGAGCGTCGGTCGAAGGCTCTCGCAATAGGTCTGCTCGTTTTTGCCAGCGATAATCGCGACATCTTCCGGCACCCGCCAGCCACGGTTGGTGCACATCTGAGCCAACAGGCGGCCATCGCGTTCCGAGCCGACAAACACGCCAATCGGCAGACGCCATCCATTCATGCAATTGGTAATCGCTTGATCGAGTTTCCGCCAATTCGTCGATGGATAGGCTGACAGGGGCACCGTTCCAGAAGCGCACGAATAGCCTGCTTCGCCAAGCCGTTTGGTAAAGGCCTGCAACTCAGCCGCATGCGTTTCATCGTTGTCGCACGTGACGGCTGCGAAACGGATAAATCCCCGTGATAATAAATGCTCCGCTCGCAAGCATCCTGCGGCGGCATAATCCGGAAACACCCCCGGCACCGATCTCCATGCTGGAGAACTGCGCCAGACGTTCACAAGCGGTATTTTCAAACGTGCTGCACGCACTGCCAGTTTCTTAGACGCTCGGGCAATGATACCGTCGTAGGGCACCGACAAGGGGCTGTTCACGGATAGTTTCTCATCGACGAATTCGTCCATGATCGAGTGCCAACCGTGCTCCTGCCCATACTGTTGTGTCCCGGCGAAGGTGCTGACGTGCCGTTTGAATGGCCAGTCCAGATCCAGCATGATGGCGACACGTCGAGGTTTCTGCATGAAAATCCCTGTCTTATTTTTCGCGTTTTTTGTCCCAAAATAAGGCGCGTTGTCGTGTATATCACAATTGAGTTCTACGTGCAAAGAATTAAAGTGTAGAATAATAGGGGAGCAACTTGGGCGCTGGGCCTTGGCCACGCTACTTAAATAAGGCAACATGATACGACGCAACGCACTTATTTTGACTCTGATCGCCGCCATGGCTCATGCATCTGACGACGGTGGTTCCACGGCATCTTTCACCGTGCCCCAACCGGTTCACGAGGTCATGGCCACCTATTGTATGAGTTGCCACAACGAAAAGAAAAGCAAAGGTCAGGTGCGTCTCGATACCTTCTCGAAACTGGACTTGAAAGTGCGGCTCGACTTACTGAACAAGCTGCAGGAACAGTTGTACTTCAAAGCGATGCCGCCCGAAGAAGTTGATCAGCCCAAGGCTGCTGAGCATAAAGTGCTCTCTGAGTGGGTGCGAAGCGAGCTGATCAAATCGAACGCGCCGTTGATCGAAGACAAACTGCGGTATCCCGATTTCGGAAATAATGTCAATCATGACAAACTTTTCAGCGGCGAGATCAAAGACAAGCCATTCACCCCGGCCCGGCGCTGGCTGGTGAGTCCGCAACTATTCCAAGCGCGAGTACTTGACGTCTTTAAACTCGATCCCAAAGAGCGCGATGGCATGAAAGCGCAGGGACTCTACGGCGTGACCAATCCGTTCGTATTGCCGGACAACTCTGGTGTTCGCGACTACTCGATTAATGCGCTCGATGGGGGACATCTTCTGGTGATGCTCACCAATGCAGATTGGATCGCCGGCAAACAGATTCGAGCCGCTCGCGTCAAGAAAGGGGATTTTAAAGCCAACGAATTTGAGAACCCTCAGGATAAATGGGCCCCGAAGCTAACTCCACCGGCTTTCGAGACGATCATTCTGTCTAAATCAAAACCTGCGGACAGCGATATGGTTGCGGCCATTCAGACTCAGTTTGAGTGTGTATTGCAACGTAAAGCAAATGACGCGGAGCAAGAGAAGTATTTGGCATTGACGCGCTCGGCAATTGAACTGGGCGGCAATACTGAAGGCATGCGACAGATGTTGATTTCAGTTCTATTGGAGTCCGAGTTCTTGTATCGTCTTGAATTCGGCGCTGGAGCTGTGGACGAGTCCGGTCGGAAAATGCTCTCGCCGCGCGAAGCCAGTTACGCCATTGCGTATGCCATGGGTGACCGCAATCCGGACCCCGCATTGGTCAAGGCCGCTCAAGAAGGGCGATTGAATTCGAAAGATGATTACAAGCGGGAAGTGCAGCGGTTGCTGGCGGACAAGACTTACTACGCAGGTCCGATTGACAAGATGATCAATGATTCAACGCCCACGTCACATCCCCAGATCATTCGATTTTTTCGCGAATTCTTTGGCTACCACAATGCCGTCAAAGTCTTCAAAGACAAAATCAGAAGTGGTGGCTATTACGATAATCCGGGACGCGGCAGCGCAGGCACACCGGGTCGCCTCATTCGCGAAGCCGACATGATCGTGGATTGGTTTGTTCAAAAAGATAAACAGGTTTTTGAGAACCTGTTGACAACGGATCAATACTTTCTGTATCACAATGTTGATAATGAAAAAGGCTCGAAAATCATTGCTGATTGGAAAGAACTGTATGAAACATTGAAAGATACCAACTGGAAGAAAGACCCGGCAAAAGTCGCTGCGGATCATCTGGATTTGTTGAAGAAAAACCACGTTGATATTGTGCCCACCGGTCGAGGAGTCCACTCCAGTACATTGCCGCGCGTCATGGAACATTTATCCTACACGTTCGGTAAAGGCAACACCCCTTTTACGATATTCCCATGGGCCCACGGAAACCCGTACAGGTATTCTCAAAGCTACGGTATCCCAGCTACACCGGGAGTCAGCGGGCACTATGGCAATGAGAACGACACATTAGATTACCACGTTGTCCAGCCCTTCACGATGCCCAATCACATGGGGATTCTCACGCATCCCGCTTGGCTGATCGCGCATTCGTCGAACCTCCACACCGACCCGATCCGACGCGGACGCTGGATTCAGGAAAAGCTTCTGGCCGGTCGCGTTCCGGATGTGCCCATCACCGTAGATGCCAAAGTTCCGGAAGACCCGCACAAGACGTTGCGAGAGCGCGTCGAGTCTGTGACCGGTTCAGAGCAGACGATGTGTTGGAAGTGCCACCAACACATGAATCCGCTCGGTTATCCCTTCGAGAAATTCGACGACTTCGGACGCTTCCGTTCTGAAGAGCCTTTGGAGAATCCAGAGAACCTGATCGAGAAACCGAAGGGAAAGTACGATGCCGATACGTATAAAACAAAGCCGGTGAATACGGCTGGCGACCTGCATGGAACAGGTAACCCGAAACTCGATGGTCCCGTCAAGGATTCCTTCGATATGATCGAGCGACTTGCTAAATCGGATCGCGTCCGCCAGTCCATTATTCGACATGCGTTCCGCTTTTATATGGGACGTAATGAAATGCTTTCTGATTCTCAAACGCTGATCGCTGCCGATAAGGTGTATGTCGAAAGCGGTGGCAGTTTCAAAGCCGTGATTGTTTCTTTGTTGACTTCTGATTCTTTCATGTACCGTAAATAGGACCGCACAAAGGAAAGGTGCCATAGCCATGACGACGAGACGAGACTTCCTGAGAGCATCAACATTGGGCGCGGGTGCGGCCCTGTTGGCTCCCTCCATGTCGAGTGTGTTTGCTGAAGACAAAGTCACCGGCAAGCCGCCGATGCGCTTTATCTTCATGCATAAAGGCAACGGCCTGTTTCCCCATGTGATGGTGCCGCCGAATCTCAGTGCGCAGGACATGGAAAAAGAGAAGAAGAAAGAGCCGTTCGAAGTGAGTTTGGACAAACACGAGCTTCCGAAATGGATGAGTCAGCTCAACGCCCACAAGGAGAACATGACGATTCTCCAAGGGTTATCAGGCAAGATGTGTACCAACGGGCATCACTCCTGGCAGTCATGTCTCGGCGTCTACGCGGCCACTGAACGGCTGAGCTCCATCAAATGGGCGACGGTCGATTTTGAGTTGGCAAAACTGTTCCCCTCGCCGCTGGAACACATCGAACTGGCTTGTTTCCCCAGCGGTGGCGGCAACGCGCGCGGCAACATTAACGGCATCGAAAAAGGCTTCTCGGCGCGGGGCGCACAGCAGCCCAACTACGCTTTCGGGTCACCCAAAGTGGCCATCGATGAATTGTTCAAGTCTGTCTCCAATAACGAAAGCGGTCGTGTCCGCTACGAACTCGAACGCAAAGTATTGGAGTTCGCGGCCAGCAAACAAGCCGGCCTCAACAAGGACCTTGCCGGGATGGAATTGGCGAAAGTCAAGAACTACGCCGACGCGATGGAAGACATCCGTACACGCAACCGAAAATTGGACGCCATGGGCGGGATCATTGGCAAGAATGTTCCGAAGTTGGACAAGAAGTATTTTGATGAAAAGCTGACCACGATTGACCGTCAAATCGGCCACACTGAAATCCTCTTGTCTGCATTGATCTCCGGCATGACCAATGTCGTCACCTTCACCGTAGACGAACTCGGCACTCTTTACACGGGTGTTCCCGGACTTGAAACGGAAACCATCAACCTGCATGACGTCGGTCACGGCAAGTCGGTTGGAGCGGTCAAGGCCGAAGACGCTCGCGAAGTGATGTGTCATAGCCACATGTCGTTGATTGATACGATTGTCAAACGGTTGAAGAGCGTTCCGGAAGGCAACGGCAGCATGTTCGACAACACCATGCTCTGCTATTTCCCGGACAACGGCGAAACGCATCACAGCAGCGGCATCGAATGGCCGTTCCTGATTCTGTCCGGCAAGAACACCAAACTCAACATCGCCGGCCGCTACATTCGCTTGCCTTTCTGGGGCAAAGAAGGGCATCAGACATTAGGCAACTGGTACACCACAATTCTCAACTCCTACGGTAACCCGATCAAGCATTTCGGCGACTTGGATTTGGGTTTGAGCAAATACGTCGCGAATCAGACTGGGCCGATCAAGCGGTTCATGAGCTAGACGTCGCACCGTGGATTCTGTGATTTTAACGTTGCTTGCCACCACCTTCAGGTGGTGGTTTTCGAGAGGTATACAAACTTCAGTCGGCTTCAGCCGACTTCCGCGTACTCTATGAATGTATGTACCCTCGTTGTTGCGCTGCTGTTCGTGACCTTGCCGGTGCTCGCAGAACAAACGACAGGCGAGTCCGGCATAGACACGACGATCATGCCATTCTTGAAAGAGAATTGCGTTCGCTGTCACGGGCCTGAGAAGCCCAAGGGAAAGTTTACCGTCGCCGCTCTTGACGCAAACTTTGCGACAGGTAAGGACCTCCTACAATGGGAACGCGTCCTGAACGTGCTTGAAAAAGGCGAGATGCCGCCTGAAGACGAACCCCAACCAGACGCAACGAAACGCAAAGCTGTAGGCAAGTGGATCGAAAGTAATCTGCGTAAAAACGTGGCGAAGTCCGACCCAGAAGCTACGGTTGCGACGGCGCGACGACTGACCAACTTTGAATATGAAAACACGATGCGCGACCTGCTCGGCTTTAGACTGAAATTGGCCGAGAACCTGCCGGAAGATCCGACCAAGCCCTACGAATTCAATAACTCCGCCGAGTTCATGCGCATGGGTATGGAGCAGATGGATCGCTACCTCGAAAACGCGCGACGAGCCATGGCCTCGGCCATCGTGGACCCGAAGAAACCTGAAATCCACAAGACCGAAATAAAGTGGAAAACCGTCGCTTCTGACACGGGTTTGGCTTCCAATGAACTCGGTGTGTATGGAAATCGCCGCGGTACTCCGGCCACCGGCATGGGGCTGAAGAGTTGGCCGAAAACCGGCGAGTACCGCATCCGCGTCAAAGCTGCCGCAGTCCTGACACCAGGCATTACGGAAATCCCGTTGCGACTGGTGATGGGCTACAACTTGAATGAAAACAGCTCGATGTTGCAGTATGAGCCGGTCGGAACGGTGCAACTTCGTAACGGTGCGGATCACCTGCAGGTCTTCGAATTTCGCGGGCGCATCGAAAATCATCCTATTCAACAGGGGCACGTGACCAAAACCGGTCTTGGCCCTCCTAAAATGCATCTGACTCCCCAGAATCTTTTCGACGACGGCACTTTGAATGATGATCTGAACTTCCACAAAGCGCGGAACGCAACGCTGCCGCGAGTCGTGATTGACTCGCTTGAATTCGAAGCACCTGTCGCCGATGTTTGGCCGCCGGAGCATCACACCCGAATCCTGTTTGATTCGCCGCTGCGCACGACGGATACGAAAGCTTATGTCAAGGAGGTGCTCAAGCGCTTCATGACTCGCGCCTATCGCCGACCTGTTGCTGCCGATGAACTCGAGCGTTTCGAGAAAATTCACGCAACCATAGCATCCGAATTTCCCACGCTCGAAGAAGCCATGCGAGAAACGCTGGCGATGGTGCTGGTCTCGTCGCCATTTCTGTATCACACGGCAACGGTAGACGGTGTTGCGACTCGGCAATATGAACTGGCGTCGAAGCTCTCTTACTTCCTGTGGGCAACCATGCCCGATCAGGAACTGTTCGACCTGGCCGCGAAGGGAAAACTCGACGACGCGAAGGTCATCGATCAGCAAGTTCGGCGGATGTTGGACGACGCGCGATCACACGATTTCGTCAACAACTTCACCTCGCAGTGGCTGAGCATCGCCAAAATGAAAGCGGTGAAAATCAACACGAAATTGTTCCCTCGTTTTCTGTACTTGGTCCCGAGAGGCGAACGCGCCGGCACAGAAGAGCCTTACCGTCCCACCATCCGCGACTTCATGCACGACGAGTCCGTGGCGTTTGTCTCCGAGTTGATCCGACGCAACGCCAGTGTGCTCACTATCGTCGATTCGGATTTCGCATGTCTAAACCAACCGCTCGCTGAACACTACGGAGTCGAAGGCGTTCAAGGCCAGGAACTCCGCCCGGTCGCGCTGAAGCCGGAGCATCGGCTGGGCGGCCTGTTGACGCAGGGATCCGTGTTGATCGGCAACGGGACCGGATCAGCGCCGCACCCGATTTACCGAGCTGTGTGGCTGCGCGAAGCGATTCTGGGCGAAGACGTCAAACCGCCGCCAGCCGAGGTGCCAGCCTTAGCGGATTCCGCAGGCGATGCGGCAGAAAAAGCCGTCACAATCAAGGATCTTCTGCGCAAACACCGCAAGCAGGAAAGCTGCAACGAATGCCACGCGCGTCTCGACCCGTGGGGCATTCCCTTCGAGCAGTACAATGCCATTGGTAAATACCAGCCGATGGTTCCCAAAAATGGCGTGACGGTGAGGGGATTCAATGCGACCACCGATAAAGACATGAATGGCTACATGACTTATTTGAAAAGCATCAACACCGTTAAAATCGAAGCCGACGCGCGCGTCCCTCACGGTCCTGAGATTAATGGCATGGAAGAGTTAAAAGCCTACTTGCTGAAGTCCCGCAAAGACGACATTGTCGAGAACGTGGTTCGTCGTTTACTCAGTTACGGAATCGGGCGCAAGCTCTCCTACCGGGATCGATTCGCGGTTGGGGAACTGGTCGAGCGCGCCAAGAAGAACGACAACAAATTACAAGACATCATTGTGACGATCTGTCAGAGCGAAACATTCGTGAAAGGACACTAAGCATCATGAAACAAAAATCCTGGCATCTGAGTCGTCGCGAATTACTCAAGGGCAGCGGCATGGCGCTGGCGCTGCCGTTCCTCAGCGGCATGAGCTGGGGCAAGGACGCCGACAACGCGCAACCCAAGCGCATGGTCGTGACGTATTTTGCATACGGCGCGTACATGCCCAAGAGCGAGGGCGGCAAGCATCATGAGTGGAACTGGTGGCCGTGCCCGGATGCAGGACCGCTCAGCTTAAACAAATCGTCGGCACCCTTCGAGCCGCTGAAAGACTCGATCAGTTATTTGCGCGGGCTCGATCACGCTGGCGGATGGAGCCTCGGAGGTCACAGCAGCGGCGACATTTTCGCCACCGGTGCCGACATGGTCAACCGCGAGAAGACGAACAACATTTCCATCGACCAATTGGCTGCCAAGGTGAACGGGCACAAGACGCGCTATTCCTCGCTGGTGCTGGGCACTGAAGGCGGCACGGGGTCCTACGGCAGTTGCAAGACGCTGTCTCATTATGGTGTCGGTCGCGCCATCCCCGCCATGCACAAACCCCAGGAAATTTTCAATCGCCTCTTCAAGCCTTATGCTGGCAAGAGCGTTGAGCAAGTGCGCGCGGAACTCAAACGCGAGGCCAGCGTCCTCGATCAGATGCTGGATCAAAGCCGCAGCATGAAAAACCGTCTCGGCCACGAGGATCAGGGTAAGCTGGATGAATATCTGGAATCGATCCGCGCCCTCGAGCAGCGTATCGAGCGCACCAGCAAATGGACTCACGAGCCGTTGCCAAACATAGACACCAAGGGGCTGAACCTCGACGTCCATTATCAAAATCCGCTCGAATATACCCGCTGCTTATATGATCTACTTTATCTGGCATTGCAGACCGACTCGACTCGTTACGCGACGTTCATGCTGGAGAGCGAGCAGTCAACGTCCAATGAAGTTGGAAAATTCGCGACCTATGCTTTGAACTACAGCGGACAGACGCACGATATTGCTCACAAGCGCCCGACGGAATCGGGACTTTGGGACAAGTGGCGTTCCGAACAGCACGCCTATTTCCTGAAGCGATTGCGCGACACCAAAGAAGGCGACGGCAACATGCTGGATAACACGGTCGTGTTGTGGGGCTCCGCACATCCCCACGGCTCGCATGACACTAAAAACTATCCGATTCAAGTGGCGGGCGACAACAAGCTCGGCTTCAAGCACGGCAAGCTGCATGCGTTCGAAGGCAACAAGAAAGTGCCGCTGGCGAACCTCTTCGTCTCGATGCTCAACGCCGTCGATGTGCCGACCGAAAAATTCGCCGACAGCACGGGACGGATGACCGAACTTGTGAGCTGACGCATGAGCATGATCGTGTTGATAACCCGAAGGATTTCATTTCATGACGTACCCATTATTATTGGTCGTCACACTTCTGCTCAGCGTCGTCATGGCGGGCGAAGGGGGCGACAATGCAACCGGCACTGCCAAGCCTGATCCTGTTTATGATCTGGTCATTTACGGTGATTCTTCCGGTGCCGTGATTGCCGCCGTTTCAGCCAAGCGCGAGGGGCGCACTGTTATTCTGGTCAACCCGACGAGCTTTCTCGGAGGCATGAGCGCGAGCGGATTGGGCGCGACTGACTTTCTCGGCAGACGCGGCACGTTCGGTGGAATCGCTTCGGAATTCTACGACGCGGTTGCAGCCGCTTACGGAACGAGTTTCGTCCGTAGTTTCGAGCCGCACGTCGGCTGGCAGGTCTTTAAGAAAATGATCGCGGATGCCAACGTACCGGTGGTGTTCAACGAGAAGCTGGATCGGACTCCGGGAAAAGGCGTGACGATGAGCGATCATCGCATCACGTCCATCACGACACTCAGCGGCAAGACCTATCGCGGCAAAATGTTTCTGGATGCAACCTACGTCGGCGACCTGATGGCCGCTGCGGGAGTGAGCTTCACGGTTGGTCGCGAGCCTGAAAGCCAATACGGTGAATCGCTCGCGGGTGTGCGACGCGGAGACACCAAGCCGCGAGTTCATTACACTCAGGGCACCAAAGATCATTTCGTCAAAGATGTCGATCCCTACGTCAAGCCGGGCGACCCCAACAGTGGTCTCCTGCCGTCAATATTCCACATTGACGGTCTCGCCAACGGACAGGGCGATAAGAAAATCCAAGCCTTCAATTACCGTGTCTGTCTCACGACCGATCCAACGCTGCGCATTCCGATTGAAAAGCCGGAAGGCTATCGCGAGATCGATCACGAATTATTGCTCCGCAATTTCGAAGCGGGAGATGAACGCATGCCGGCCCTGATCGAACCGCTCGCCGGATCGGGCAAGAAAGTGGATTGGAACAACATGCACGCGGTCGGCTCCGATCATCCCGGCGCGAATTGGGAGTATCCCGAAGCCAGCTACGAAAAGCGGCGCGAGATTGAGAAGGATCACGAGACCTACATTCGCGGATTCTTGTGGACACTTGCGAACAGTCCTCGCGTGCCCGAAACGATCCGAAAAAAAGCCGCCGCCTACGGTCTGGCCAAAGACGAATTCACCGACAACGGTGGATGGCCGTGGATGATCTACATCCGCGAAGCACGACGCATGGTGTCGGACTATGTGACGACTCAACTCAATTGCGAAAGCAAACGTGTCGCAGAGGATCCCATTGCCCTCGGATCCTTCGGCATGGACTCGCATGTCGTCCAGCATTTCGTCACCGAATCCGGGCGAGCTCAAAGTGACGGTGTGATCTGGCACGTCCCGCCAAAGCCTTACGGCATTTCGTATCGTTCCATCGTTCCGCGCAAGGGTGAATGTGAAAATCTTCTGGTGTCCATTTGCCTCTCGGCATCTCACGCATCATATGGATCGATGCGCATGGAGCCGGTGTATATGGCAGTCAGTCAAAGCGCTGCCATCGCGGCAGGGATGGCCATCGACGGCAAAATCGCAGTGCAGGACGTCGCCTATCCAGCGCTGCGCGACAAGCTCGAAGCCGCCAAGCAGATTGTGAGCCCCGAGAAAATTCTGAAAACAGGCGAGTCGAAAAAGCCCTCGAGCAAGAAGAAGCAATGAAAAATTCCTTCGATGTCATCATCGTCGGGGGCGGACACAACGGTCTTGTCGCCGCCAGTTATCTCGCCCAAGCGGGCAAGTCGGTGCTCCTGCTTGAAGCGCATGACGAACTCGGTGGCGCTACAACTAGCGTTAAACCGTTCCCGGAATATGATGCCCGGCTTTCGCGGTACTCGTATCTGGTCTCGCTGCTCCCCGATCAGATCGTGGCTGATTTGGGCATCAACTTCAAAACGCTTGAGCGTTCGGTTTCGTCCTACACGCCTTATTGCCGGGAGGGTCGGGAGGATGGACTTTTGATTTCAGCGGACTGGGATGAATCGACTGCGAGTAGTTTCAAACGCCTGACCGGATCGGATCGAGAATTCAACGCATGGCGCACGTTTTACGGTGAGATCGCTGAACTGGCCCAACGCTTTGCGCCGTCCATGCTCCAACCACTCAAGACTGCGGCAGAATTGAAATCCGACATCGGATTGCCTGACGTGTGGCGAAACCTGATGGAGGTTCCGATTGGTGACGTCATTCGCAATCGCTTTAGTGATGACCTGGTGCGAGGCGTGGTGCTCACCGACGCGCTGATCGGAACGTTTGTCTCCGCCGATGACATGCAAGCCAATCGATGCTTCCTCTATCATCTGATTGGCAACGGCACCGGCCAATGGCGCGTGCCCCAGGGCGGAATGGGCGCGTTGGTCAAGGAACTGCATCGCGTCGCCACGTATCACGGTGTCGAAATTAAGTTGAATTCTAAAGTCGCCGCGCTGGAAAGCGGTCTTGCGGGCGTTCGAATTAAAACTGAATCAGGCCATACTTATACAGCCAACGATCTGCTCTTTGCAGCCGCTCCCCAACATCTGGACCGTTTGCGCGGACGTGCGATTCCGGATTCGCTCGAAGGATCGCAGCTCAAAATCAACATGCTCCTGTCGCGCTTGCCACGACTTAAATCCGGCATCGATCCTCGGCTCGCATTCGGCGGTACGTTTCACGTCAACGAAAGTTACTCGCAATTCGAAGCCGCTTACACCAACGCCCGAGCCGGAGTGATGCCTCAGCCTTTGCCGCTGGAAATGTATTGCCACACTCTGACTGATCCCACAATTCTCTCCGCCGAGTTGATCGCAAAAGGTTTTCACACCCTCACGCTTTTTGGTCTGCATACGCCAGCAAAACTTTTCGATGCAAATCCGGAACGCGTCAAAACGCAAGCCAAAGCACACGCCATCGCAAGCTTGAATCAGGTACTGCTCGATCCCATTGAATCCGTCCTGGCACCATGCCATGATGGCACACTCGCGATTGAAGTGAAATCACCGCTCGACTTGGAGCACGATATTTCTCTGCCGCGCGGTAACATCTTCCATCGCGATTTGGATTTTCCGTTCATCGACGATGAGAGGGAAGGGCAGAGGCAACGTTGGGGCGCAGAAACCGATGACCCGCATATTTATTTGGCGGGCGCTGGAGCTCGTCGCGGCGGTGGAGTCAGCGGCATCGCAGGACATAACGCAGCCATGGCACTTTTAGAAAAGGCATGATCGAAACACATGAAAAAAATACTCGCGCTCCTCGTTGTTCTTGTACTGTTTCCACTGGCTTCATTCGCTGCTGATGCCGTACTGCCCAAGCGTCCAAACGTCCTCTTCATTCTCGCGGATGATCTCGGCTTTTCCGACTTGGGCTGCTACGGTTCGGACATCGCTACGCCGAATCTGGACCGGCTGGCCGCGAACGGTTTGCGCTACACGCAATTCTACAACACCGCGCGCTGCTGGCCTTCGCGCGGAGCACTGATGACGGGCTACTACGCGCAGCAGATTCATCGCGATGCTCTCCCCACCGTTTTCGGCGGCGCTCGCGGCGCGAGACAATCGTGGGCACGCCTGTTGCCGGACCTCTTGAAGCCCGCCGGCTATCGCAGCTATCACAGCGGCAAGTGGCACTTGGACGGCAAATCGCTGGACAACGGTTTTGATCGGTCGCTGCTCATCAATAATCCGGGCAATTATTTTACGTCCGCAGGCAGTTTGATAGACGATAAGCCTGTGCGTCCGCCCGCCAACGAGAAGGACTACTTTCTGACAATCGCCGAAGCGGATTTCGCCATCGAGTGCTTGAAGGATCACGCGACGAACTTTTCCGACCGGCCGTTCTTCCAATACATCGCCTTCCACGCGCCGCACTTTCCACTGCATGCTCTACCGCAGGACATCGCCAAATATGCCGACAAATACCTCGCTGGTTGGGACGCGATGCGAGACGCACGCTTCGCTAAACAGAAGGAATTGGGACTCGTCGAGACGACACTGTCTGCACTCGAGCGCAATGTCGGTCCGCCTTACGCGTTCCCGGAAGCGATTAAAAAGTACGGCCCCGGCGAGGTCAATCGCCCGGTGCCGTGGAGTGAACTTACCGAAGAACAACGCCGCTTCCAAGCCACCAAAATGGCGATCCACGCAGCTTTGGTTGATCGTATGGACCAGGAGATCGGTCGCATTCTTGAGCAACTCAAAGCGATGAAAGCTCTCGATAACACGATCATCTTTTTTGCGTCCGACAATGGAGCCAGCGCTGAAATGATGGTGCGCGACGGCGGGCATGATCCATCTGCGCCTCCCGGCAGCGCGAAGACCTACCTCTGTCTCGGACCGGGTTTCTCCAGCGCCTGCAACACGCCGTTTCGGCGGCACAAGACGTGGACTCACGAAGGCGGCATCAGCTCGCCGCTCATTTTGCACTGGCCCGATGGTATTAAAGCGCGAGGCGAACTGCATCACACGCCCGGGCATTTGATCGACATCGTGCCCACCGTTCTGGAATTGGCCGGCGTTCAGAAACCGAAAGAATGGAAAGGCGAGCCGATCCCCGAAGCACCCGGTCGGAGCCTCGTTCCGAGCTTCGCTAAAGACGTGACGATTCCGCACGATTGTCTCTGGTGGCTGCACGAAGGCAATCGCGCGGTGCGCGTCGGCGATTGGAAACTGGTCGCGGCAAAAGGCGATCCATGGGAACTCTACGACTTGAAAACCGACCGCTCCGAACAACACAACCTCGCCGCTAAAATGCCAGACAAAGTGAAGGAACTGGAGAAGGCGTGGCAGGATCAAGCGGACCGCACTACCGAGCTCGTTAAAAAAACCATGGCCAGCCAACCCAAAGGCGGCAAAAACAAAAGCGCACAGGATTAAAGAACACACATCGCAGGTCAACAGGTCATCGCGACCGTAGCAGCCGACGATGAAAGAGGTCAAGGTCGTCGATCACTCATTTCATCAGGTAAGTAACTTCACGCAACTGATGAACGGTGAACGAGGGCGTGTTCATCATTGAAAGGATTCGAAAGCTTCATGTCTCGACTAGCGCTGTCCATATCTTTGATGGGGATGCTCTGCCTCGACCTCTCATCGGCAGAGACAGGCCCCATTCCCATTGTGGATTGTCATGTGCATCTGTGGGACATCAATCGGCCTGAGGGGCTCGGGTGGATCAAGAAAGACGATACGATCCTCTATCGTTCTTTTCTGCCCAAAGATCACGAACCGATTGCCAGCGCTAATCACGTTCGCGCCGTGGTCGTCGTCCAGCCTGGTCAAAGCTTGCCCGACAATCAGTGGTGCCTTGATATCACCGCGCAGAACAAATCGCTTTATCGAGGCATCGTTGGTAATCTCTCCAAATGCATCGGCACGCCGGAATTCAAGCCGCTCTTTGAGAAGCTTTGCGACGATCCACGGTATGTGGGCTATCGCTTATCCGGGCGCTATCAGGATACATTAACCGATGCGTTTTATCGCGATCTGCAACTCACTGCGGACAAGGGTAAGAC
>Ga0194061_1000479_pt1 | contig 24434 bp, 18 predicted proteins | sample SepL2221m_MetaG_FD_163423 | JGI IMG/M metagenome (GOLD analysis project Ga0194061, IMG submission 163423) | Anoxic zone freshwater microbial communities from boreal shield lake in IISD Experimental Lakes Area, Ontario, Canada - Sep2016-L224-21m | ecosystem: Environmental > Aquatic > Freshwater >... | reverse complement strand
TTAGAGACCTAGTCGACGCTGGTGACCCGGTGGAATTAGCGAAGATATATGGTGACGCAGGTGCTGATGAACTTACCTTTCTTGATATTTCTGCATCGGTGGAAGATCGCTCGACTACTCTGGAAATAGTTTCACGCACCGCTGAGCAAGTTTTCATTCCATTGACTGTTGGCGGTGGCATTCGTGAGGCTTCAGATGTTGATCGCTTGTTACGTGCCGGTGCCGATAAAGTTGGTGTTAATACCGCTGCGATTCTTCGTCCCGGCTTGATCAATGAAATTGCCGATAGGTTTGGAAATCAAGTCTTGGTGCTCTCTGTTGATGCCCGCCGTGGAGCAACGGCATCTGGTTTTGAAGTAACTACTCATGGCGGACGAACCGGCACCGGGATCGACGCCTTCGCCTGGATCATCGACGCGACGAGTCGAGGAGTCGGTGAAATCCTGCTCAACTCTATGGATGCCGATGGCACTCGGGCTGGTTACGACACCGAGATGATCCGTCAGGTGCGCGAGATTACTCATGTGCCCTTGATCGCGAGTGGCGGAGCGGGCAAATTAGCAGATTTTTCTCAGGCCTTGGCAGCCGGCGCAGATGCCCTACTGGCGGCGAGCGTCTTTCACTTTCAGACCTTTACGATTGGTGAGGTTAAGGCGGATCTCGCTCGTCATGGATATTCGGTACGCCTTTAGTAAGGGTTAAGGCAGAATAGGCGCGTGGATATCCCAGTTGAAGTTGCAGCGCGGTTCTCCGAAGGGACGCTTGTCGCGGCAATAGCCCAAGATGTCACAAATGGCGAGGTTCTGATGATGGCGTGGATGAATGAGGATGCGCTGCAAGAAACACTTGCGACAGGACGCGTAACCTATTGGAGTCGGAGCCGAAACCAACTCTGGACCAAAGGTGAGAGTTCGGGTCACACACAAAAATTGATCAGTGCAAGCTACGACTGCGATGGAGATGCGCTCTTGCTACAAGTTGAGCAGGTAGGCGCTGCCTGCCACACTGGTGAGCGCAGTTGTTTCTTCCGCGCGATTGGGGTTGCAGAGTGAGCCTGCGTTCAATGACCCTCGAAGAGTTTCGCGCGTATGCCGCCGAGTTCAATGTAATTCCAGTTTCGCGACGCTATCTGGCCGATAGCCAGACACCGCTCTCGCTCTATAAAAAATTGGCGCAGGATCGTGCCGGCACCTTTCTTCTCGAGTCAGCTGAACACGGTGGCGTCTGGTCGCGCTATTCATTTATCGGCATTAAGAGCGTGGCAACTTTAACCGAGAAGGATGGCAAGGCGACTTGGATCGGCACCGCTCCTTCAGGTGCACCAACCGACATTGATCCACTCGAAGCGCTCAAAATCACCGCGCAACATCTGCGCTCTCCTCATATTCCACACCTCCCACCTTTGACTGGTGGATTGGTTGGCTATGCCAGTTATGAAATCGTTCGACGTCTGGAGCGGTTGCCCTCCTTGGCGCACGATGACCTGCACATTCCCGAAATCGCATTCATGCTGACCTCTGATCTTGCGGTCTTCGATCACTTTGATGGAACCCTGACTTTGATCGCTAATGCAATCAACTGGGATGGAAGTTCCGAGCGCGTCGATGATGCTTACTTCGATGCGATCGCTCGCCTCGATGCTCTTGAAGTGCAATTACAAACTCCGCACGATGGGGGAGTGAGCCACCCGCTCGTCGCTAAGAAGCCCGCTTATCGCCGCGATATGAGTTCGGTTGATTATCAGGCGAAGGTTGAAATTCTGAAGGAAGAGATCCGCGCCGGTGAGGCATTCCAAGTTGTGCTCTCGCAGCGCTTCGTGATGGAAGCCACCGCCGATGCCTTTGAAATTTATCGTGCCCTGCGCGCATCAAATCCCAGCCCGTATATGTACCTCTTTCGCTTCGCCGACGGACTCTCTGTTGTTGGTTCTAGCCCAGAGGCGCTGGTGAAGATCAATGGAAGTGATGTGATGATCCATCCCATCGCTGGGACTCGCCCTCGTTCTGCTGATCCGGAAATTGACCTGCGCTACGGCGTGGAACTATTGGCAGACCCTAAGGAGCGCGCCGAGCATCTCATGTTGGTTGATCTCGGGCGAAATGATCTGGGCAGAGTCTGTAAACCCGGCAGCGTTGAAGTTGTGGAATTTATGCAGGTCGAACGTTTCTCGCATGTAATGCATATTGTTTCAACAGTTACTGGACAACTAGCCGAAGATTCCAGTGCCGTGGAAGCCCTACTTGCCGTCTTTCCGGCGGGCACCCTCTCTGGCGCTCCGAAGCCAAGAGCGATGGAAATTATTGAGGAGAACGAACCGACTCGACGCGGTATCTATGCTGGAACTATCGGATACCTGGATTTCCGCGGAAATATTGACACCTGTATTGCAATTCGCACCGCTGTGCTGAAGGACGGAAAAGCATATGTACAGGCGGGAGCTGGAATTGTTGCCGACTCAGTTCCGTTGACCGAAGATCAAGAGTGCGAAAATAAAGCCGCGGCGGTTCTCGGCGCAATTGCGACTGCCAATGAAATGCGATCGCTCTAAGTGCTTATTGTTAAGTTGATGATTGTTGCAGGATTACTCCTCCTCTTTATTTACTTCTCTATCCGTCTTACCCGGCGCGGGCTTTCCAAGCGTTATGAACCACGCGCAACAACTCCGTGGAACTCTCTCAACGAGGGGGAGGATCCATCGGTATGAGTACGGTCCTAGATTCAATCGTTGCTGGGGTGCTGGAAGATCTGAAGGCGCGGGAAATCCCGCTGACGCAACTGCGCGAACAAGTGGCAAACGCTCCTGTAGTTCGCAACGCCTTTGACGCACTCGCCAAACCTGGAATGCAGATCATCGCAGAGGTGAAGCGGTCCTCACCTAGCAAAGGCGCTCTCGCATTGATTGGTGATCCTGCAGAACTCGCTTCGAAGTACGAATCGGCTGGCGCCGCAGTGATAAGCGTTCTGACTGAGGGTCGTCGATTTGGCGGAAGTTCTACCGACCTCGTTGCGGTTCGCAGTGCGATCACTATTCCGGTGCTGCGCAAGGATTTCATCGTTACGGAATATCAAGTGCTTGAAACTCGTGCCCTCGGTGCCGATCTCCTGCTTTTAATCGTGGCGGCACTGGACGATAGTCAGCTACGAGATTTTCAAGCTCTGGCCTTCGAGTTGGGTTTAAGCGTTCTCGTTGAAGTTCACGATGAAGCCGAACTGGATCGGGCGCTCGCAGTGAATGCCAAAATCATTGGCGTAAATGCCCGAAACTTGAAGACCTTGGAAATTCACGATGAGGCATTCGCTCGATTACTGCCACTGATTCCGAGTGATCGAATTAGGGTTGCCGAATCTGGGATTTCTACCCGCCAACAAGTAGAGGCAGCGGAAGCAGCTGGCGCAAAAGCGATATTGGTCGGCGAAACCTTGGTGCGCGCAGGTGACCCAGCCCTCGCAATTTCAGCCCTCCTCGGTAGATAGCCTGCTGGTACCGTTCGCAGATGAGCGTTGCTGTTGATTCCAACATTATTGGCCACTTTGGACCCTATGGCGGACGTTTCGTACCCGAAGCGCTGATCGGCGCCCTCGATGAATTGGCGCTTGCCCACGAAGTGGCGCTGAAGGATCCAGTCTTTCAGGCCGAGTTAGCCGAATTGCACCGTACCTATACCGGTCGCCCAAGCATCATCACCGAAGTCAAGCGCTTTGCAGAACATGCCGGGGGAGCTCGCATCCTTCTTAAGCGCGAAGATTTAAACCACACCGGCAGTCATAAGATCAACAACGTTTTAGGTCAGGCCTTACTAACAAAGCGCATGGGTAAGAAGCGGATTATCGCGGAGACTGGTGCCGGTCAACATGGAGTTGCCGCGGCGACTGCAGCAGCGTTGATGGGCCTGGATTGCGTTGTTTATATGGGCGAAGAAGATACAAAGCGTCAGTCACTTAATGTGGCGCGTATGAAATTACTCGGGGCCGAAGTAATCCCCGTAACCCAGGGAAGTAAGACGCTTAAAGATGCGATTAACGAGGCGATGCGCGATTGGGTCACCAATGTTGAGACAACCCATTATTTGCTAGGAACGGTCGCTGGACCTCATCCCTTTCCAACCATGGTTCGCGACTTTCATCGCGTCATTGGAGTAGAAGCGCGCGAACAGTGCCTGGAGTTAATGGGACGTCTGCCCGATGTCATTCTTGCCTGTGTTGGAGGCGGTTCCAATGCGATTGGAATCTTCCATCCCTTCTTGGAGGACACCAGCGTCAGACTTGTGGGACTTGAAGCGGGCGGATCCGGAATTGAATCTGGGCTGCACGCTGCAACGATCAGCGGTGGTTCTCCAGGAGTCCTCCATGGAACTCGCTCCTATGTATTGCAAGATGAGAATGGCCAGACCGTGGAGTCTCACTCCATTTCGGCGGGGTTGGATTATCCCGGAGTCGGTCCGGAGCATGCTTATCTGAACGATATTGGTAGAGCGGAATATCGCCCGATTACAGATGCGCAAGCGATGGAAGCATTTGCCCTACTCTGTAAGACAGAAGGAATCATCCCTGCGATTGAGAGCGCGCATGCGCTGGCTGGCGCGATGCAAATTGGTAAAGAACTGGGATCTGAAGCAGTACTTCTCGTGAATCTCTCGGGGCGTGGCGATAAAGATGTGCAAACTGCCGCCGATTACTTTGGAATTCCACTGTAATGAGTACTCCTCTCGACGAACTATTTGTAAGAACACGCTCTGAAAATCGGGCAGCTCTCATTGGCTATCTACCTGCTGGGTTTCCATCGCAGCAAGGTTGTATTGATGCACTCACCGCAATGGTCGAAGGCGGAGTCGATGCCATCGAAATCGGTTATCCCTATAGCGATCCCGTTATGGATGGGCCGGTTATACAGGCGGCAGCGGATACATCGCTGCGCAACGGAACTGGCGCAGCAGAAGTGATGACGACGCTGGCTGCCATTGCAAAGATTGCACCCACAGTTGTTATGACGTACTGGAACCCAATTGAAAGATATGGCGTCGATAAATTTCTCGCAGATATTAAGGGTAATGGGGGATCGGGGGTCATTACTCCTGATCTGACTATCGAGGAGTCCGAGCCTTGGATCGCAGCATCACGAAGCCATGACACCAACCGAATTTATGTTGTTGCTCCAAGTACTTTGGAAGAGCGCTTGAAGCGGGTAACGGCTGCCACTTCAGGCTTTGTATATGCCGCATCCTTGATGGGAGTCACGGGAACTCGCACAACCGTATCCAGTAGCGCACGAGGACTCGTTTCTCGACTCCGTGAGGTTACCGATCTTCCGATTGCAGTTGGTTTAGGAGTTTCTACTCCAGAGCAGGCCCGCGAAGTGGCGCAATATGCCGACGGAGTGATTGTCGGATCAGCGTTCATTCGCTTGCTCCAAGATGCCTCAACTCCCGACGCGGGAGTAGCGCAGGTGCGCTTGTTGGCGCAGGAATTATCGAAAGGTTTACATCGTTCCTGAGAAAGTTCTGCAGCCAATGAGAAGATAAATACGGGTAATATGGCCTCTTGGAAAGTAAATTTGGCATCTAAAAGACAATTTCAGAATATGAGGAGAAGAGAAGATGGCTAATAAAAAGCAGGCGAGTGAGAAAAAAGGCGATAAGACCACGCGCTACCTTGTTATCGGAATGATTGCCTTTATAGTCCTTGCCGGGGTGGGTGCTTCCCTCGCTAAGAATAATTCAAACTCGCATGTCACTCTTCCTTCGACCGTCTCTAAAGCAAATGGATATGGAATTACCTTTAATCCAACCGCCAAGGTTAAAGTTGATGTTTACGAAGATTTCCGTTGTCCAAATTGCCGCAACTTTGAAGCGGTGAATAATTCCTATGTCAATGGCTTAGTTCGCGCCGGGAAGATTCAGGCCGTGTATCACCCAATGCATTTCATCGCCTCTGATTCGCAACTGACCGCTGCAGCGGTTGCATGCGCTGCCGATCAAGGTAAGTTCCTCGAGCTCCACACAGCTTTATATGTCAATCAGCCTTCAGCTACTCAGATGGCTGAAAATTCTCCATATTGGACCAACGCGCAATTGATCTTGCTTGGCCATTCCGTGGGAATTACTTCAAAGACCTACGACACCTGCATTAATGACGGTAAGTACTTAAAGTGGACTGACAACATCAATAACGATGCCGCTTCTAAGAATATTAATGCAACTCCTACGATCATTATCAATGGCAAGACAATCCCGTTAGCGACCGCATACGACGCCAAGAAATTTACCAAGGTGCTGACAGACCTTGGTGTTAAGTAGCCAGATCCTTGTTTGATCGATTTATCCCAACTCCGTCGAGTTCATCGATTGAGTTGGGAGCGGTCACACTTCATTATTATGCGCTCTGCATCCTTCTCGGAATAATTGTTGCTCTTGCAATTGGAAGATTACGCTGGCGCGCGTCGGGCGGCGTCACGAGCGAACTCTATGATTTAGCAATTTATGTCATTCCTGCTGGAATTATTGGTGGTCGGCTATATCACGTGCTTACAACTCCTGAACTTTATTTTGGCCCACATGGTCGCCTGAGTGATGCCTTCAAAATTTGGGAGGGCGGGATGGGGATTTGGGGAGCGGTCGCACTTGGAGTGCTCGTCGGCTATCTCTATTTTAAGAGGCGAGATCGGAGTATTACTTTTCCCCTTGCCCTGGACGCGCTGGCTCCAGGACTTCTCATCGCTCAAGGGATTGGACGCTGGGGAAATTGGTTTAATCACGAACTCTTCGGTGGTCCAACTTCGCTACCGTGGGCCTTGAAAATCCCCGTCGCTGATCGCCCATTGGGCTATGAAAAATTTTCTACCTTCCAACCCACATTTCTCTATGAGTCACTCTGGTGCCTGATATGTGCTGGTCTGATTCTCTTTCTTCCTCGCATCCGCCGGTTGCAACCTGGAAACACCTTTCTCGTGTATCTCTTCTTGTATTGCGCCGGGCGAATCTGGATCGAAGCGCTGCGCATCGATCGGGCGCATCTGATCTGGGGGATTCGCCTCAATGTATGGGTAGCACTCATTTGCGGGGTAGTTTCGTCAATGTTCATTATGAAGCGTGAGCGGCTGCACGCGACCCAGCCGTAAGCATTGGGTACTATAAACCCATGAGTTTAGAAGCTGTTTACAAAAGAAATGAACATCACCGGGCTAGCAAATCTGGATGGTTACGTGCCGCCGTGCTCGGTGCAAATGATGGATTGGTTTCAAGTGCATCGCTCTTGATTGGTGTCGCCGCAGCAGGACGCAGCAGTTTCTTGGTAGTTGCTGGAATTGCAGGATTGGCAGCTGGTTCGATGGCGATGGCGGTTGGCGAATTCATCTCAGTAAAGTCACAAGCAGATATTGAGGCCTCCGATCGACTAATGGAGATGGGGCATCTCGCCGCAGACCCAGCGGGGGAGCTAGAAGAGTTAACACAGATTTATCAGTCGCGTGGCTTGCCACGTGAGTTGGCAGAAACCGTGGCGGTCACCTTGACTGAGAAGGGAGCACTTGAGGCGCACCTGCGCGATGAACTGGGACAGCATGAATCAACTATGGCTCGCCCCTATGCCGCCTCGATCGCTTCGATGATTAGTTTTGCTTTAGGAGCTACCGTCCCGCTCCTTGGAGCACTTGTTGGTGGGACCAGCACAAAGGTCATGCTCATCATCCTCTTCACCCTCGGTGGTCTCTTGGGCACCGGAATCATCTCTTCGAAACTGACCGGAGCGCCTGTCATTCGTGCCTCACTCCGCGTTCTTATCGGGGGCAGCCTAGGAATGGCGATCACCGCTGGAATCGGTGCGCTCGCAGGCATTTAATATCGGCTACCGCCTCGCTCAAGCAGGTGGTGCCAACTTTCTCTAGTAGTTGATAGTCTTTCCCTTCGCTCGGCTAACACTGGGCGGTATTCGTTGGGCCATTGTCGTCCCGACCGTTCTTTAGGAGCGATCGTGACCCTCTTCTCTACCTTGCCATCTGCACAGGGGCTCTACAACCCTGCCGATGAACATGATGCTTGCGGCGTTGCGATGGTTGCAACCCTAAAGAAAGAGCCAACTCACGAGATCGTCGCACAAGCGCTTACTGCTCTGCGCAATATGGAGCACCGCGGTGCATCAGGCGCAGAACCAGATAGCGGAGATGGTGCCGGCATATTAATTCGAATTCCCGATGAGTTTTATCGCAGTGTCGTTGAATTTTCACTTCCGGCAGTTGGTTCATACGCTACCGGCATCGCCTTTATCGATAAAGATTTTGATGATCTTCCAGGCATTGTAAAGATCGCCGATGAGGAGAACCTTTCAATCCTCGGATGGCGTGAACTTCCCACAAATGATTCATCGCTGGGAACAACCGCGCTCTCTGTTATGCCGCGTTTTGTGCAACTCTTTATTGCAGGTAAAGGCGATGAGAGCGATCTGGAACTTGATCGCCTGGCATTCTGTTTCCGCAAGCGGGTTGAACATGCACTGCCTATCTATTTTCCCTCTCTCTCGGCTCGCACCATTGTCTACAAGGGAATGCTTACGACTGGTCAATTAGAAGAGTTCTTCCCTGACCTCTCCGATGAACTCGTAAAGTCTCCATTGGCTTTAGTGCACTCGCGATTCTCGACTAATACTTTTCCTTCTTGGCCACTCGCGCACCCATACAGATATATCGCGCACAATGGCGAGATCAATACCGTCCGCGGCAACCGAAATTGGATGCGCGCCCGCGAAGCTCTCTTAGCCAGCCCACTTATCCCCGGTGAAATCTCTCGCTTATTTCCCATCGTAAATAACTCGGGGAGCGATTCTGCATCATTTGATGAGGTACTCGAACTTCTCTATCTCACCGGCCGCTCGCTTCCTCATTCAATCTTGATGATGATTCCTGAAGCCTGGGAGAACAGCACCACGATGCCGCAAGAACTCCGCGATTTCTACTCCTTCCATGCATCGCTGATGGAGCCTTGGGATGGGCCGGCGTGCGTGACCTTTACCGATGGTTCTCAAGTGGGGGCCGTTCTCGACCGCAATGGCTTGCGTCCTTCGCGCTTCTGGGTCACTGACGATGGTCTGGTAATTCTCGCTTCTGAAGTTGGAGTGCTCGAGATTGATCCAGCGAAGGTTGTTCGCAAGGGTCGACTACAACCCGGTCGCATGTTCCTAGTTGATATTGCCGAGGGTCGAATAATCGAGGATGGCGAGATCAAGGGTTCACTTGCTGCATCGATGCCCTATGGGGAATGGCTCGCTGAAGGTGTCGTACGCCTGGCTGACCTGCCATCGCGCGAACACATTATTTATCCACACTCATCTGTTCTGCGCCGCCAGCGCGCCTTTGGTTACACCGAAGAAGAGTTGCGCATCATCATCGCGCCGATGGCCAAGAATGGGGCCGAGCCCCTGGGATCAATGGGAACGGACTCTCCTATTGCTGCGCTCTCAGAGAAGCCCCGCCTGCTCTTTGATTATTTCGCCCAACTTTTTGCTCAGGTGACCAACCCACCGCTCGATGCAATTCGCGAAGAGATGGTTACCAGTCTCGGTCAAACTATTGGCGCAGAATCAAATCTGCTCAACCCATCGGCCGACTCCTGTCGCCAGATCTCTCTCGACTTTCCAGTTATCGATAACGACGAACTCGCCAAGATCATTCACGTAAACGCAGATGGCGAACATCCCCATTTTGATTCACATGTAGTGCGAGGACTCTTCCCAGTAATGGGTGGGGGAGAAGCGCTACGAGATCGCATCGAAGAGATCCGCGCCGAAGTTTCACTCGCTATTAAACATGGAGCTCGCATCGTCGTCCTCTCCGATCGCGACGGGGATAGCGAAGAGGCACCAATTCCTACCTTATTGCTCACAGCTGCGGTGCATCATCACCTTATTCGGGAGAAGACGCGTACGCGCGTAAGTCTGGTTATCGAAAGTGGCGAGGTACGCGAAGTCCACCATGTGGCACTTCTCATCGGCTTCGGGGCATCGGCGGTAAATCCATACCTCGCAATGGAGAGCGCTGAGGATTTAGTCCGTCAAGGTGTCATTTCAGGAATCACTCCGGAGAAAGCGGTTGCGAATCTTATTAAGTCGCTGGGTAAGGGCGTGCTTAAAGTTATGTCCAAGATGGGAATTTCAACGATCGCTTCCTATCATGGAGCCCAAGTCTTTGAAGCGATTGGACTCTCATCTGAAGTCGTTGATGAATACTTCACGGGGTTAACTTCGCGCCTCGGCGGAGTATCGCTCGATACTTTGGCAGAAGAAACTGTGAAGCGACACCACATCGCTTACCCTCCTATGGGGGAAATTCCCGGCGCCAAGAAGTTGCCGATCGGTGGCGAGTATCAATGGCGCCGTGAAGGCGAGCCTCACCTCTTCAATCCAGAGACGGTCTTCAAGTTGCAACATGCAACTCGTGCAAAGCGATACGACATCTTCAAGCAGTACACCAACTTGGTGGATGATCAGTCAAAGAACCTGATGACGCTGCGTGGCCTCTTCACCTTTAAAGAGGGTGTGCGAAAGCCGATTGCCATCGATGATGTGGAATCTGTTTCATCCATTATCAAGCGATTTGCGACCGGTGCCATGTCATATGGCTCGATCTCGCAAGAGGCGCATGAAACGTTGGCGATTGCGATGAATCGTATTGGCGGCAAATCTAATACCGGTGAGGGCGGAGAAGATCCCGCTCGAAATACTCCCGACGCCAACGGAGATTCGCGCCGTTCTGCCATTAAACAAGTTGCTTCGGGACGTTTCGGCGTAACCAGTGAATACCTGGTAAATGCCGATGATATTCAGATCAAAATGGCACAAGGAGCAAAGCCAGGTGAAGGCGGGCAACTCCCTGGAAATAAGGTTTATCCCTGGATCGCTCAAGTGCGTTATTCAACTCCTGGCGTCGGATTAATTTCACCTCCTCCGCACCACGATATTTATTCCATTGAGGATCTAGCGCAATTGATTCACGATCTTAAAAACGCGAATAAGAATGCGCGGATCCATGTGAAGTTAGTGGCAGAAGTCGGAGTTGGAACAGTCGCCGCCGGTGTCTCGAAGGCACATGCCGATGTTGTCTTGATCTCGGGCCATGATGGCGGAACAGGCGCATCTCCGCTCACCTCGCTTAAGCACGCCGGTGCGCCATGGGAGCTCGGCCTGGCAGAAACGCAACAAACTTTGATGCTCAATGGCCTGCGCGATCGCATCGTCGTTCAAGTTGATGGTCAGATGAAGACGGGGCGCGATGTAGTGATCGCCGCATTGCTGGGTGCAGAAGAGTTCGGATTTGCGACCGCACCGCTGGTCGTCTCTGGTTGCGTGATGATGCGCGTCTGTCACCTTGATACCTGCCCAGTTGGAGTGGCAACCCAAAATCCTGAGCTGCGTCAGCGTTTCTCCGGAAAGCCAGAATTCGTAGAAACATTCTTTGAATACATTGCCGAAGAGGTTCGCGAATGGTTGGCTCAGTTGGGCTTTCGCACCATCGAAGAGGCGATTGGCCAAGTTGAACTTCTCGATACCCGCGATGCTGTTGCGCACTGGAAGGCGAGCGGACTCGACCTGGCACCTTTGCTGAAAGCACCTCTCTTCGCGGGTTCCCGCAAAAATACCGAGGTGCAGGATCACGGACTTGCCGCTGCGCTTGATAATTCTTTGATCGCGCGTTCCTATGGCGCGCTGACGAAGGGTGAGGGAGTCCGCTTCGAAGTTCCTGTTCGAAATGTTAATCGGACGGTGGGCACCATGTTGGGTGCTGAGATTACGCGTGCATATGGCAGCTCTGGCCTACCTGATAACACCATCGATATAACGCTTCGTGGTTCTGCCGGTCAATCGCTCGGAGCATTTATTCCAAAGGGTCTCACCTTGCGATTGTACGGAGACACCAATGACTATGTTGGCAAAGGACTTTCGGGAGGGCGCATCGTCGTCCGACCTGATGAGAGTGCCACCTTTGCATCGCATGAGAATGTTATTGCTGGCAATGTCATTGCCTACGGCGCCACCAGCGGAGAGATATTCATCCGCGGAGTTGTCGGCGAGCGTTTTTGTGTTCGTAACTCCGGCGCAACTGCTGTAGTCGAGGGAGTCGGCGATCATGGGTGCGAATATATGACCGGTGGAGTCGCCGTGATTCTTGGCGCTACTGGCAGAAACTTCGGTGCCGGGATGTCAGGTGGAGTGGCCTTCGTTCTCGACTTAGATCCGCGTCTGGTCAATCCAGATATGGTCGATGTTTTGACGCTATCACCGGCGCGTGCTGAACAAGCGTACGAACTCATTACAAGATTTGCGGCCGAGACCGGATCGCAGATAGCAGCGGCACTTCTTAGTGACTGGGCGATCGAGAGCCTGCGCATATCTCTCGTCATGCCCCGCGACTACGCCAAGGTGTTGGCGATCATGGAAAAAGCCGAGCGTGAAGGTTCAAATGTAGAAGAGGCAATTATGGAGGCGACCCGTGGCTGATCCAAAGGGATTTTTGACGACCGAGCGGAAGACGCCACAACGACGTCCGGTCGATGTTCGCATTAAAGATTGGAAAGAAGTTTACGAAGAGCAACCCTTCGGCGACCTGCAGAAGCAAGCTGGCCGTTGCATGGACTGTGGAATTCCCTTCTGCCACCAGGGTTGTCCGCTCGGGAATTTAATCCCCGAATGGAACGATTTGATCTGGCGCGGAGAGCGTGCTGAAGCGATTGATCGTCTACATGCGACAAATAATTTTCCAGAATTTACCGGGCGCTTGTGTCCGGCTCCGTGCGAGACTGCTTGTGTCGTTGCAATTAATTCTGATGCAGTCACGATTAAGCAGGTAGAACTTCGCACCATTGAAGAGGCATTCAACAATGGTCTTGTCGTTCCCCTTCCACCCGATCGCCTTACAGGTAAGACGATTGCTGTGGTTGGCTCGGGACCCGCAGGTTTGGCGGCAGCGCAACAGTTGACTCGCGCTGGGCATACCGTGGCGGTCTACGAGCGCGCTAATCGCATTGGCGGACTGTTGCGCTACGGAATTCCAGAATTCAAAATGGAGAAGTCCATTGTGGATCGTCGTATTGCGCAGATGGAAGCTGAAGGAACCCGTTTCCGTGCTGGCGTCAATGTAGGTGTCGATATCACTGGCTCTGAACTACGCAATCGCTACGATGCTGTTGTTCTTGCGGTTGGTGCAACTGATTGGCGCGATCTGCGCGTTCCGGGGCGCGAAAACGTTGGGATTTATCAGGCGATGGAATATCTTCCCTGGGGAAATCAGCAAGGACTTGGTGAGTTAGCGGGAGATCCTCCCATTAACGCGCATGGCAAGCACGTGGTGATTCTTGGCGGTGGAGACACCGGCGCAGATTGCTTAGGTACCGCGATTCGTCAAGGCGCCGCAAGTGTCACTCAACTTGAAATTCTTCCGCGACCCACAGAAGAGCGGCCATCGAACCAACCTTGGCCCACCTATCCAATGATCTACCGGGTAAGTAGTGCGCACGAAGAGGCAGGTGAAAGATTATTTGCAGTCTCTACTGAAGAGTTCATCGGCGATGGTGCTGGAAATGTGAAGGCGCTCAAACTCGTTGAAACCGAATTCATTAATGGGAAATTTGAAAAGGTCGAGGGCAGTGAAAGAGAAATTCCCGCAGACCTCGTGTTTCTTGCGATGGGTTTCCTCGGACCCGAAAAATCTGAACTCATCGACCAACTTGAGGTGAAACTCGATCCACGCGGCAACGTACTTCGCGATGAAAAGTTTGCAACGAGCGAAGAGGGTATTTTTGTATGTGGTGATGCTGGCCGTGGTCAATCCCTCATTGTGTGGGCGATCGCGGAAGGTCGGAGTGCTGCAGCTGCGGTAGATGAATATCTGCTGGGGGAGACGGGGCTACCAGCACCCATACTTCCGACCTCGCGCTCTTTGACCGTCTAATCTCTGATTTACCGATAAAATAAGGGCTCGAGTACCGACCGCACAATTAATTAGAGCCATTCTTGGCTCCCCGAAGAGAGGCCTCGGCTGAATAAATGCGCAGAGCGAAAATAGTATGCACGATGGGTCCCGCTGTTGAATCTCCTGAGAAGGTTGCGGAGTTGATAGCTGCTGGCATGAACATGGCTCGGCTCAATCTTTCCCATGGTGGATATGACGAACATCAAAATCGACTCGATTTAGTGCGCGCCGCGGCGGCGAAAGCGAAAGTTCCTGTTGCAATTCTGGTTGACCTGCAAGGTCCCAAGATTCGTTTGGCGCGATTTAAAGATGGTCCTCATGAATTGGCGCGTGGCGATATCTTCACAATCACCACCGATGAGGTCGAAGGGACTAAAGATATTTGTGGAACCACATATAAGGGTCTCGCGGGTGATTGTCGTCCGGGAGATCGCATCTTGATCGACGACGGCAAGGTGACGTTAGAAGTAGTGGAAGTAAAGGGCAACAATGTTGTCACCACAGTTATTCAGCCGGGATTTGTAAGCAACAATAAGGGAATTAACCTGCCTGGAGTAGCGGTCTCTGTACCGGCTCTCTCGGAGAAGGATATGGATGATCTGCGCTGGGGATTGCGCGCCGGAGCCGATTTCATCGCCCTCTCCTTTGTGCGAAGTGCAAAAGATATTGATGATGTACATCGCATCATGAACGAAGAGGGTATTTTCCGCCCAGTGATCGCAAAGATCGAGAAGCCGCAGGCGGTTGATAATCTGGAAGAGATCGTTGCCGCCTTCGATGGAATAATGGTGGCTCGTGGCGATCTCGGTGTGGAGATGCCAATTGAAGAGGTTCCACTAGTACAAAAACGCTGCATTTCTATGGCTCGCAGCCAAGCCAAGCCAGTCATCGTTGCCACACAAATGTTGGATTCCATGATCACAAATTCCACTCCAACTCGCGCGGAAGCGACTGACTGCGCAAATGCGGTCCTGGATGGTGCCGATGCCTTGATGCTCAGCGGAGAGACCTCAGTTGGCGCATTTGCTATCGAAGCCGTTGCAACTATGGCTCGGATCATCGCGCGTACCGAAGAGGCGATGCTGGATCAGATCGCCCCGCTCGGTCATAACCCGGCTACAAAGGGTGGAGCAATCACCAAGGCCGCCAAAGAGGTTGGCGAGATCGTCGGCGCAAAGTACCTCGTGGCATTTACGCAGAGCGGAGATTCGGCCCGCCGCATCTCTCGTCTGCGATCAGTAATTCCGATCCTTGCTCTCACCCCAGAGGTGCCGGTTTATAACCAACTCGCTCTCTCGTGGGGAGTCGAATCCCAGATAATTGCCGTCGTTAGTCACACCGATGAGATGGTCAAACAGGTCGATGCGCTCCTGATCGAGTCCGGTCGCGTCGCTAAAGGAGAGCCGGTCGTGATTATTGCCGGTGCCCCTCCTGGAATTCCGGGTTCAACCAACGCCCTACGCGTCCATATCGTTGGAGACGCTATCGACGGCGTCGCCCCTGCATACCGCAGCTAATTTCAGCCAGTTATACTCTGATCTTCCTAGACTCCTAAAAGTTTCTAGGGGAGAGCCTCGGTACTCCAACGGTAGAGAGGGCAGACTCAAAATCTGCACAGTGTCGGTTCAAATCCGACTCGAGGCACATGACTAAGTCAGAAGGTAATTCGCCAGTTCCGCTGCGCATTCTCGTCGCCGAGGATGAGGCAATCATTCGCCTTGATCTCGTTGAGATGCTGACCGATGCCGGTTACCAAGTGGTTGCAGAAGCAACCAATGGAATAGAAGCGATTGCGCTCGCTAAGGAGCACCTACCTGACATTGCGATCTTAGATGTCAAGATGCCAGAGCTTGATGGAATCTCTGCGGCAGAACAGATCATCGAAATTTCACCGGTTTTGATGCTCACCGCATTTAGTCAACGAGAACTTGTGGAGCGGGCTCGTGATGCTGGTGCAATGGCTTACGTAGTCAAACCCTTTAGCATCTCTGATCTGGTTCCGGCCATTGAAATTGCGGTCGGCCGCCATCGGGAACAGCAAGTGCTACGGGGAGAGGTCACCGACCTGCAAGAGCGTTTAGAGACTCGCAAGGTGATCGATCGCGCGAAGGGGATCCTGATGAAGACCCTCAACCTCTCCGAACCCGACTCCTTTACCTGGATTCAGCGAACTGCCATGGATCGCCGGATCTCCATGAAGGCCGTCGCGCTCGCCGTGATCTCGCCTGACGCCGTCCCGGAGTAATTGTGGGAAAGACTTGCTGCTAAAGCGTTACCCAATATTTATAATAGATCCCTGCATCTCGCTGACTTCACGCTCATTTTGAATTTAAAGTGCGCCCGTTTTGTGACGATAAGTCTTGATCTAGCCCCCTACCACGGGTAGCCTTCACTCCTCCCTGTCCCGGGACTAGCAAAATCAAAGTAAACAGGAAGGTAACAATGACAAAACTCACTCGCGTAGTCAGTGTCGTTGCCGCCGTCTCAATGGTTGCGACTGCTTTCGTAGCAGCAGCAGTTCCATCACAGGCAGCAGCAGTTAAGACACTCATAATCGCAACAGACCTACCTCTTCAAGGTTCGTCTTTCGATTCTAATGACTCAACGAACAAGGCAATTGCTCTTTATTTGAAGTCTGTCGGCGGAATGGCTGGCAAGTACAAGATCGTTCTAAAGTATTACGACGATGCAACAGCAACAGCTGGAGCATGGGATGCTGGACAATGCACCCAGAACGCTCAGAATCACGTAGCTAACAAGGCTGAAATCGCCGTTATCGGTACTTACAACTCAGGTTGCGCCAAGATTGAGGTTCCAATTTTGAACCAAGATCCCAAGGGCCCAATGTTGATGGTTTCACAAGCTAACACCAACCCAGGACTTACAAAGTCATGGAACCCTGGTGAGCCAGATGCTTACTATCCAACAGGTGCTCGTAACTATGCACGTGTTTGCACAACTGATGACAACCAAGGTTCTGCTGCAGCTCAGTTCGCTAAGTCAATTGGCGTTAAGAGCGTTTATGTCTTGAACGATACTCAGACCTATGGTCAAGGTGTTGCACAGGCATTCACAACAGAAGCTAAGAAGCAGGGATTGACCGTTCTTTCAAGCGGTCCTGCTGGTCAAGGTTGGGATACATTGCAATCTGATTACACCGCTCTCTTCCAGAAGATCCAGCCTTTGAACCCAGATATGGTCTACTTCGGCGGAATCTACGACAACAACGGTGGCCAGCTCCTCAAGGCTAAGGTTGCTGTTCTCGGAGATAACACCAAGGTTAAGTTGATGGCTCCAGATGGATTTACTGGATACCCACAATTCAACTCAGATCCAAATGCTGCTGGTGCATACCTCAGCTTCGCAGGTCTCTCTAACGAGCTTCTTGTTAAGAACTCTCCAAAGGGTGCCGGCGCTAAGTTCTTGGCTTCTTACAAGAAGACATACAAGAAGGATCCAGTCGGTTCTTACCCAATCTACGGCGTAGCTGCTCTCCAAGTTATCTTGGCTGCAATTGCAAAGTCAGATGGAACTCGTAAGAGCGTCACACTCAACGTATTCACTGGCTTGGGAATCACAATTCCTGCAAACCAGTCAGTACTCGGCAAGGCTCTCCACATCAGTACATTGACTGGAGATACAACTGCTAAGGACATCACCATTGAGCAAGTTATTGGTGGAGTTGAGACAACACTGAAGGCTTGGACAGTTAAGTAGTAGAACTCGTTCTACTGAATAACTAGTTCAACAGTTTGTAAATTAGATGGGGCCTGAAACAGGCTCCATCTAATTCTGTAAGAACCCACACCCATCTAGAGGAGAAACACGTGGCAGGCGTTACCTACAAAACTCGCCAATTGCGCAGGCGCTACATAGAGAGAGCCTTTGCGACAGTAGCAGTGGCTGGCGCCGCTTTTTGGCTGATCGCCAATCTCATTAAGTCGCCAACTCAATTCTTCGAAGTGACATTTACCGGGCTAAGTAATGGAATCTTGTATGCGCTGATCGCGCTGGGATACACCTTGGTTTACGGAATTATCGAACTCATTAACTTTGCTCATGGCGACCTATTCATGCTGGGTGGACTTTTCTCAGCCCATTTCATTACCTTATGGTTTGGTCAGAAGACCCCATCGGCAGTTGGTTGGGGCGTGCTCGCCCTCTGTTTGATAGCGGTTATGGTTTTCTGTGCAACCATCAACGTTGCCATTGAAAGATTTGCCTACCGACGCCTGCGTCGCGCGCCAAAATTAGCGCCGCTCATTACAGCTGTTGGAATGTCTTTCATCCTGCAATTTGTAGGTTTGCGTTGGAACGGTTCAGGTCAAAAGATTTGGCCGAGCCTGCTTCCCAATGGCCACCTCTCCATCTTCGGTGTTAAGTTGCCTTACACAACGATTATCTCCTTTGCTATTACTATCCCGGTCTTATTGGTTCTGACGTATATCGTAACTCGCACTCGTCAAGGCAAGGCGATGCGCGCGACTGCGCAAGATCAGGATGCCTCCCGCCTGATGGGAATCAATGTTGATCGCACCATCTCCTTTACCTTTGGACTCGGCGGAGCACTTGCTGGCGCTGCTGGATTGCTCTTCGAGCAGACTCGTGGGTTAACTTCTTACAATCTTGGGTTCCAACTTGGCCTGATTGCATTTACTGCAGCTGTTATGGGTGGCATCGGAAATCTCCAAGGCGCTGTTCTCGGCGCAATCATTATCGGATTAATCCAAGGGCTCAATGATGGACTTCCGATCGGACTCGGCCAGCAATGGTCTAATACCGTTGTCTTCTCTATCTTGATTCTCCTAATGGTATTTAAGCCGACAGGCTTGCTTGGTAAGCCAACGACGGAGAAGGTATAAGCCCATGGCCATGATTACTCGCAAGAAGAACGCTTCTAAGAAGCACAAGGCACCTGCCTCGCAACGTACCTGGTCTATTGGTTTTCTGACCTTGGCTGTAGCGATCTATATTTTCTACACCTACATCGTTCCGCACACACCGGAAGGGTTTCAGAGTCAGATCCAAACTTGGTTCCCACCCTCAGCGCTCAATGAAGCGCTGGTATGGGTTATTGCGGCGCTCGGCCTCAACATCGTTGTGGGTTATGCGGGCCTGCTAGATCTAGGTTTCGTAGCGTTTTGGGCCATCGGCGGATACACCGCGGGTTGGTTCATGTCGGGCTTCTTCTACCAAATAAACATTCACTTTGGTTCGGAAAGTCCAAAGCATTTTCCTGGTATCCACTTATCGTTCTGGATCGTTCTCCTTCTCGGCGCACTCATCTGTGCCTTCTTTGGAATTCTGATCGGTGCACCAACTCTGCGCCTGAAGAGCGATTATCTCGCGATTGTGACTTTAGGCTTCGGAGAAATTATTCCGCAGATCTTTGTTAACGGTGAGAACATCCGCGGTTTCAATCTTTCCAATGGAACTAAAGGTATTTCACCGATCGACAATATGGGTTTATTTGGAAAGCGCCTAGGACCATTCGATCTCAACTATAAGTACATGATCTTTGTATTTATGGCCGCTCTCATGGTCTTTATCTCATTGCGTCTGCGCAGTGGGCGCTTGGGACGTGCTTGGCTTGCGATTCGTGAAGATGAACTAGCCGCCAGCATGATGGGTGTTCCGCTCATGAAGACCAAGCTCTCTGCTTACGCAGTTGGTGCCATTTCTGGTGGTTTAGCTGGCGTTGCATACGCAACTCACGTTAATGGAATCTTCGCTGAGCGTTTCCAATTCTCTATTTCAATCATCCTGCTTGCTATGGTCGTCTTAGGTGGAATGGGTAATGTCTGGGGAGTTATGGTGGGTGCCCTACTTATCGCTTGGGTAAATTCAACGGGTCTTCCTGCCCTGGGCGATAGAATTAATAGCACCTTTAACACAAACATTAATTTCCCTTCCTATACCTTCTTAATCTTCGGCGGATTGCTCATTCTGATGATGCTCTTCCGACGCGAAGGCATTTTGCCGGAGTCGCGTCTGAAGATGGTTCTCCATGAGACCGATGATGAAGATAGAAACGAAGAGCCTCACAAAAATATTAGCGAAGAGGAGGCTTTGTAATGTCACTTGATTCTGCTCCAGTATTAGAAGCGAAGAATATCTCGGTGGAGTTTGGCGGCCTCAAGGCGGTTGACGATGTCTCCTTCGACATCCCAGATCGCAGCGTGGTCAGCCTAATTGGCCCCAACGGTGCAGGAAAGACCACATTTTTCAATGTGCTGACTGGGCTTTACAAGCCAACTTCAGGCTTTGTTATTTATAACAATGAAGATATCACCGGAGTCGTTCCCCATAAGATCGCAGAGAAAGGCTTGGCGCGTACCTTTCAGAACATTCGCCTCTTCGGTCTCATGACCGCGGAAGAGAATGTCATGGTAGCTATGCACTCGCACCTCAAAGCAGGGATCATCGGAACGATAATTGGTTCTCCTTTGCAACGCCGTGAAGAGCGCGAAGCGCGTGAAGAGGCTCGCGCCTTACTCACATTCGTGGGTATTGGTAAAACCGCTTTAGAGTTTGCGCGCAATCTCTCTTATGGCGATCAACGTCGCCTAGAGGTCGCTCGCGCTCTTGCGCTACGTCCTAAGGTGCTTCTACTTGATGAGCCAACTGCAGGTATGAACCCGCAGGAGTCCGCAGTCTTCGTTGATTTCGTGCATAAAGTCCGCGACGAGAAGAACTTGGCTATCTTGTTGATTGAACACGATATGTCAGTGGTCATGAAGGTCTCTGAGCGCATCACCGTCCTGGACCGAGGAATGAAGATCGCCGAAGGATCGCCAGCAGAAATTAAATCTAACCCTCGCGTGATCGAGGCCTATCTCGGTAAGTCTGCGGAGGTCAATAAATAATGTTAAAGGTAGATAATATTCAAGTCGCCTACGGAAATATTAAAGCGATCAAGGGAATCTCACTAGAGGTTAATAAGGGCGAGATCGTTACCTTGATCGGTTCCAACGGTGCTGGAAAGTCAACAACTCTGCGCGCCATCTCTGGTCTACTCAAACTCAAAGGGGGATCGATTACCTTTGAAGGCGAGCGGATCGATGGAAAAGAGGGCCATGAGGTTGTTGCCAAAGGAATCTGCCAGTCACCCGAAGGGCGACGTATTTTTCCTCGCATGACTGTCTCCGAAAATCTCGATCTAGGCGCCTTTCTTCGTAACGATAAAGAGGGAATTGCAACCGACCGCGAACGAGTTCTCGAACTCTTTCCCCGGCTAGCAGAGCGCATCACGCAGAAGGCCGGAACCATGAGTGGTGGCGAGCAGCAAATGTTGGCTGTCGGTCGTGCGCTCATGGGTAACCCAACCTTGTTACTACTCGATGAGCCTTCTATGGGTTTAGCACCAGTATTGGTCGACATGATCTTCGAAACGATTACCAAAATTAATCAGCAGGGGACGACGATCCTCTTGGTTGAGCAGAACGCTTTGGCAGCGCTCAACGTTGCCCATCGTGCTTATGTCTTGGAGTCAGGCAATATCAAACTTAGCGGAAATGCTAAAGATCTGATTTCAGATCCAGCGGTAACAAAGGCTTACCTCGGCGGTTGAGAGAAACTATTCACTCAGGATGAGGCTGGTGATGCGCGCCGTACAGGTTCGCTCGCCGGCCTCATTTGTTATTACGATCTCGTAGCACGCTAACGTGCGGCCTCGTGAAACCGGCGTAGCTACCCCAGTGACGATGCCACTGCGCGCGGGTTTGTGATGTGTGGCGTTAATATCAACACCGACAGTTTGCCTCCCACCGGCGTGGAGCCATGCCCCTAACGATCCCAATAATTCTGCAAGTACCACATTTGCTCCTCCGTGGAGCATGCCAAAGGCCTGGGTATTTGTTTCGACGGGCATGGTGCCGACGATGCGTTCAGGGGAGGCCTCGATAATCTCAATACCCATCTTCTGATCGAGAGCCCCGATGCCGCGTTCGTTAATCATTTTTAGATAGTCGGTCATGGCGTTATCTTAACGCCGCATCTGCAAATTCACCCTAGAATCATAGGAATGAAACGGTTACTACTTATCGATGGCCATTCCATGGCCTATCGCGCCTTCTATGCGCTCCCCGTCGAGAATTTTCGTAGTAGCAAAGGTCAGCCCACAAATGCGGTTTACGGCTTTGGCTCGATGTTGGTAAACCTCATCTCTAATGAGAAACCCACGCACATTGCTGTCGCCTTTGATGTCTCGCGTAAGACATTTCGCACCGAGATGTTTCCCGAGTACAAAGCCACGCGCGCTGCTACTCCCGATGAGTTTCGCTCGCAGCTTTCCTACATCAATGAGATGGTTGACGCGCTGGGCATTAAGCGCTTTGCGATAGAAGGCTTTGAGGCCGATGATATTTTGGCAACACTCTCTACGCGAGCCGTTGCAGAGGGAAGTGAAGTTCTTATCTGCTCTGGTGATAGAGACTCGTTCCAACTCGTTACATCAGAGATAACTGTTCTCTACCCCAAAAAGGGCGTAACCGAGATGAATCGGATGACCCCAGAGGCCGTCTTTGAAAAATACGGTCTAACACCATTGCAGTATCCGGACTTTGCTGCCTTGCGTGGAGACCCCAGTGATAATTTGCCATCCGTACCAGGAGTAGGCGAGAAGACGGCAACGAAGTGGATCGCGGATTTCGGATCATTAACTGCGCTGACCGACGCTATTGATTCCATTCCGGGGAAGGTTGGAGATTCGCTTCGATCTAACATTGCCCTGGTTCTGCTCAATCGCGAACTCACCGCACTGCGCCACGACCTAGCCATCGATACCTCTATTGATGACCTGACTTGGTCCGGACCAGAATTCGGACTGGTCGATACCCTGCTCGATACTCTAGAAATTAAAGCTTTAAAAGATCGCATTCACTCGTTGGGCGGTAGTGCAACGAAGGCTTCACCCGCACAAGTTGCGACCGAGATTACGACGATATCTGGAAGAGAATTAGCGGCGAAGTTGAAGAACCGCACCGAACCGATCTCACTCTTTTCGACAGGCTTGCTGCGGGACGGTGGATTCTCAGTAGCACTCTCTGCAACTGAGATTTACCAAGTGGAGGAGGCTGCGGGCGATTGGTTACTTGACGCGGCGCTCCCTAAATGGGTGCACGCGGTGAAGCACGCGCTCCGTGGCGAAGAGATTGCTGGCATCGTTTTCGACACCGAGTTGGCGGCATACTTAATCAACCCGGGTGGCAGGAATCTGGAACTTACAGATTTGGCGCAGCGCTTCCTAGAAGTTTCGATCCCCGAGATGAGTGACGATCTCTTCTCTACCTTTAATCCGGTGCTGGCGGGAACTATCTACCAATTAGTCCCGGTGCTTCGACAAGAGATGTCTGACCGCCAACTTATAGATCTTTATAACGACCTGGAGATGCCTACCGCCTTTGAGTTGGCGGATATGGAGCGGCTGGGTATCGCTGTTGATAAGTCGAAACTTGAAGCGCTACGCACCTTCTTCATGCAAGAGGTCGAGCGCGAGACCGCCGCAGCGCATAAGGTCGCTGGCCACGAATTCAATATTGGATCTCCGAAGCAACTACAAGTAGTCCTCTTTGATGAGCTGCAACTACCTAAGACAAAGAAGATCAAAACGGGTTTTACCACCGATGCTGAAAGTCTGGAGTGGCTGGGTGCGAAGACTGGCCATCCGATTCTGGCTCACCTCCTTCGCATTCGCGAGACCAGCAAATTGCTCACCACGGTCGATGGTCTGCGCAGCGCCATCGGATCAGATGGTCGAATCCACACCACATTTCAGCAGACGGTCGCAGCAACTGGACGCCTCTCTTCTACCGATCCTAATCTGCAAAATATTCCAGTCCGCACCGAAGAGGGTCGGCGCATTCGCGATTGTTTTATAGCGGCACAGCCTTACGTCAACCTTATGACCGCGGACTACAGCCAGATTGAGATGCGCATCATGGCTCACCTCTCCAAAGATGCAGGCCTCATCGCCGCCTTTAAAAGCGGGGAAGACCTGCACAGCACTGTAGGTGCCCAAGTTTTTGGCGTACCTGTCCACGATGTGGATCCAGAGATGCGCCGCCAAATCAAGGCGATGTCATACGGGCTTGCTTATGGATTATCTGCTTATGGTTTAGCACAGCAACTTAATCTCTCTCCAGGTGACGCCCAAGAGTTGATGCACCAGTACTTTAAGCGTTTCGGTGGAATTCAAGATTATTTAAAGATCGTGGTGGAGGAAGCGCGCGCCAAGGGTTATACCGAAACGATTCTGGGAAGACGTCGCTACCTTCCAGATCTCTCTAGTGATAACAGACAGCGTCGTGAAGTTGCAGAGCGCATGGCCCTTAATGCACCCATCCAAGGTTCAGCCGCTGACATCATCAAAGTGGCGATGCTCAACGTTGCTCGGGTTTTAAATAGCGAGAAATTCAAATCGCGTTTATTGCTGCAGGTCCATGATGAACTTATTTTCGAGGTTGCTGCTGGCGAAGAGGATCGG
>Ga0194061_1000478_pt1 | contig 24452 bp, 20 predicted proteins | sample SepL2221m_MetaG_FD_163423 | JGI IMG/M metagenome (GOLD analysis project Ga0194061, IMG submission 163423) | Anoxic zone freshwater microbial communities from boreal shield lake in IISD Experimental Lakes Area, Ontario, Canada - Sep2016-L224-21m | ecosystem: Environmental > Aquatic > Freshwater >... | reverse complement strand
GCGCCCGACGGCTACACGCTGTTGATGGCGGCCCCGCCGCTGGTGATCAACCCGTTTTTGCACAAAGTCAATTACGACCCGGTAAAAGATTTTGTGCCGGTGGCGCTGCTCACCGCCATTCCCAATGTGCTGGTGGTGCACCCGTCGGTAAAGGCCAACACGCTGGCCGAGTTGCTGGCCCTCGCGCGCGCCAACCCGGGCAAGTACACCTACGGCTCGGGCGGCGTGGGCTCGTCCAACCACCTGGCCGCCGAGATGATGAAGGCCACCGCCCGCGTGGACATCGTGCACGTGCCCTACAAGAGCGCCACGCTCGCGCTCACCGCCGCCCTGGGCGGAGAGACGGACATTGTGATCGTCGCCGCATCGAGCGCGGCCTCGTATGTGAAAGACGGCCGCATGCGCGCGATTGCGGTGCTCGACACCAAACGCTCGAGCGCCATGCCCGATGTGCCGACCGCCGCAGAGGCGGGCATGCCGGCTCTGGTGGCGGTGAACTGGTACATCCTGCTCGCCCCCGCGGGCACACCGCAGGCGATTGTGGACAGGCTCAACGCCGAGTCGGTAAAAGCCATGGCCGCGCCCGACATGCGCGAGCGCCTGGTGGGCCTGGGCGGCGAGCCTTCTGCATTGACGCCGGCGGAGACAGCGGCGTTCTTGCGCCAAGAGTCGGCGCAGTGGGGCAAGGTGATACGCGAGCGGGGGATTAAGGGGGAGTGATTTTCGCCCTCCTCCGTCGAGGGGGAGGGGAACTGACGGCTACACTGCGCGGCGTTCGAATCGCAGGCTTTACGTTATATGCCGCCATTTCCTCACGCAGCACCCGGCGCAGGGTATCGGCAAGGACGTTGTCCTGGCGCGCGATGTGGTCTTTGAGCGCCAGGTTGATCTGCGTTTGGTAGTTCCCGCCGCCATCGGCGTGCACTTGCCGGCGAAACCAGTCAAGGATTTCATCATCAACCCGGATGGTGATGCGCGTCTTGCCTTTGGCTGCCGGGGCAATAGCGCCGCGTTTGGCACGGGAAAAGTCATATTCGTTTTTCATGTTGTAATTGTATGCACATATGTGCACAATACTCAAGCTGTGCATGCGGCGCCAAAGTCAGAATCGCCTGGAAAGCCCCGCCAGATAAGGGTTTCGCGATGACGCTCGCCAAGGTTAGACAGTGTTTGCCACCAGTCAGTTAATGCGTATATACTTCGCGTATATACATTTTGTAGAGGGTGATTTCCATGAGAACGACGTCGGTGTTTAAGTCGGGCAATTCGCAAGCGGTGCGCTTGCCAAAGGATTTTCAATTCAGCGTGAGCGAAGTCGAAATCTTTCGTCGTGGAGACGAGGTGGTGTTGCGCCAGGTGCCGAAAAACCTTTCCGCCGCGTTCGATCTCCTGACAACGCTGCCGGATGACTTTATGGCCGAAGGCCGCTCCGACCCGCCGCCGCAGTCGCGCGAAGGACTCTGATGGCATTGCGCTATCTGCTAGATACCAATATCTGCATTTATATCGCCAAGCAACGCCCGCCGGCCGTTGCCCGGCGCTTTGCAGACCTGGCGACAGGCACGGTAGGAATGTCGCTCATCACATTTGGCGAATTGCGCTTTGGCGCAGAAAAAAGTACGCGTCGTGACGAGACCTTCGCCACACTGGTACGGTTGAACGAATTGATCCCGGTGATCGAACCGGCCACCGAGGTCGGCGAAACTTACGGCATGCTGCGCGCCCGCATTGAGCGAGCCGGCACACCGATAGGCAACAACGATTTGTGGATCGCCGCGCACGCCCTTAGCCTGGGCGTAACTCTCGTCAGCAACAACACGCGCGAGTTCGAACGCGTGCCGGACCTAATGCTGGAGAATTGGGCGATATAGGCAAGCGTCAGGACGCGCGTCGAATGGCCGCACCCAAATTAACCAACACCCAACAATAACCATCATGAATACCCCGAACCACCCCACCCCCGCCCGCCATCTGGTCGCAAATTTGGTTGCGGCATTCATGCTCGCCGCCGCTTGCCTTGCCCCGCTCGCGCAGGCGCAGCCGCTGGCCAAGCCCGAGCGCGCGCCCGATGTGCCTTACCAGCCGACCAACGACGAGGTGGTGGTGGCGATGCTCGACCTGGCCAAGGTCAAGGCCTCGGACGTGGTCTATGACCTGGGGTGTGGCGACGGGCGCATTGTGATTGCGGCGGTAAAAGAGCGCGGTGCGCGCGGCGTGTGCGTGGACATCGACCCGCAGCGCATTGCCGAGGCGCGCGCCAACGCACGCAAGGCCGGCGTCGAGGGGCGCATCAAGTTCCTGACGCAGGATTTGTTCAAGACCGATTTTCGTGACGCCACGGTGATGATGCTGTTCCTGTGGCCCGAGGTGAACCTGCAACTGCGGCCGCTGCTGTGGCGCGACCTCAAGCCCGGCTCGCGCGTGGTCTCGCACATGCACACTATGGGCGACTGGCCGCCCGAGCAAACGGTGCAGATCAAGGCCACCGACCGCGAGCGGGTGATTTATTTGTGGACCATCCCGGCGTGGGGTAAGTAGTTTAAGCGCGCGTCCCAAACAGGGGCAAAAGTCACTGGATTCCCGCTTTCGCGGGAATGACGAGGCCTGGAGCCACCATTGATCCGCCGCTAACACCGGGCCATCGAGGTTGGACAAAGCCGGGCCCACGCATTAACCTTGGCTCACTCCGCCAGCACGGAGCCCACTACAACAACGCCGCCCGGCACCGCCGCGGCCAAGCACCAGGGAGCTTATCGTCGCCACACCACTGCAATCGCCTTCGCGCGCCTGGCCGGCGGAGGGCTTTACGCGCGTGCCCTACTGGGTGCTCAACGACCCGGCCATTTACGCGCGCGAACAGGCGGCCATTTTCCGGGGCAAGGCCTGGCATTACCTCGGCCTTGAAGCCGAGGTGCCCGAGCCCGGCTGCTTCAAGAACACCTTTGTCGGCGACACGCCGGTGCTGCTCACGCGCGCCGAAGACGGCAGCCTGCACGCCATGCGAAACCAGTGCGCCCATCGCGGCAACCTGGTGGCGCGCGAGGCCTTTGGCAAGGTCAAGGAACTGTATTGCGTGTATCACGCCTGGGTCTATGACCTCAAGGGCGACCTCACCGCGGCGGCGTTTCGCAAGGGCCTGCGCGGCGAGGGCGGGCTGCCGGCGGACTTTGAGCTGGCCGAGCACGGCCTGCGCACGCTGCGTGTGGCCTCGTTTTGCGGCATGGTGTTCGGCACTTTCTCCACCGAAGTCGCGCCCTTTGAAGACTGGGTCGGCGCGGTGGGCGACGGCATGCGCCGTGTGCTGTGTAAACCGCTCAAGGTGCTGGGCTATGACACGCAGCGCATCAAGGCCAACTGGAAGTCGTATCACGAGAATCCGCGCGACGCCTACCACGCCAACATCCTGCACACTTTTTACGGCACCTTTGGTTTGTCGAGGCAGTCGCAGGAGTCGCGCATGATCCTCGATGAGGCCGGGCGGCATGTGTATTTTTACACCAAGGCCGGCACCGAAAAGGCGTCAAGTGATTACAAGGAAACCGCATCGACGCTGCGCTCGCACAACGACCAGTTCAAGCTCGAGGACATGAGCCTCCTGAAGCGCGTGGACGAATTCGGCGACGGCATCAGCATCCAGATCCTCACGCTCTACCCGGGTTTTGTCATGCACCAGATCTCCAACAGCCTCGCCACGCGCCAGCTCATTCCAAGGGGTCCGCACGAGGCCGACCTGGTGTGGACCTACTTTGGCTACGCCGACGATTCGGAAGACATGACCGCGCTGCGCCTGGCGCAGGCCAACCTCGCCGGCTCGGCCGGCATCGTGTCAGTGGAGGACGCGGCGGTGTGCGAAATGATCGATCGCGCCATCGGCGACGGCGAGGACGAGACCTCGTTCATTGAAATGGGTGGCAAGACCCTCACCAGCGGCGGTGACAGCAAGTTGTCGGAGCGCGCACTGAGGAATTTCTGGAACGTCTATCGCCAGGACATGGGGTTGTGATGGCGGCGAACCACGAGCAACACCATCGCGCCGTCGAGAACCTGATTTACGAATGGGCGCGCGCCATCGACGAGAACCGCGTCGAGGACATCGCCGCCCTGCTCACGCCCGACGGCATCTACAAGGTCGCTTCGCGCTTTAACGTCGATCGCGGCCTGCCCCTTGCCGTAATCGACTGCAAATCGCCGGGGCAGCTGCGCGACCGCATCAAGTCGATGCGTATCGCCAACGTCTATGAGCCGCACCACTACCGCCACATCATCAGCGGCGTGCAAATCCTCGGCGAAAAAGACGGCGTGCTCGAGGTGCGCTCCAATTACCTGGTGGTGCGCACCATGGACCACGACGGCTCGATGGCGGTGTTCTCCACCGGCCAGTGCCGCGACAGCGTTGTGATGGGGCCCGATGGTCCGCGTTTCAAGCAGCGCGACATCGTCTATGACTCACGGGCGATTGAAACATTGCTGGTGATTCCGCTGTAACGATGGCAACTTTCATCGCAAAGATGTCCGCCTGGGAAACACCGAAAGAGTCCGTCATTCCCGCGAAAGCGGGAATCCACCTTGACCTTGGGTTTGAAATCAATATGGAAAAATGGATTCCCGCTTGGCCGTTCCTCGAAATTTCGCCTCGCTCCGCGAGTCTCGTTTTCGCGGGAATGACGAAAAGGGGACTCATTCAGTGTTTCGCCTGGATACTCGGCTGTGTGTTCGCAACCCCACTTCTGGCGCAGACCTGGCCGCAAAAGCAGATCCGCATGGTGGTGCCCAACCCGCCGGGGGGCAGCGCCGACCTGATGCCGCGGCTGATTGCCGAGCAACTGGGCCAGCGCCTGGGGCAATCGGTGATTATCGAAAACCGCATCGGCGCCGCCGGCAATATCGGCGCGGAGTATGTCTATAACGCCGAGCCCGACGGCTACACCCTGCTCGCCGCCCCGCCGCCTTCGCTGACCATCAACATCAGCCTTTATCCCAAGCTCGGCTACGACTCGACCAAATTCATGCCGGTATCGGTGCTGGCGACGGTGCCCAATGTGCTGATGGTCCACCCGTCGCTGGCGGTAAGCAGCGTGCCCGAGCTGATCGCCTACGCAAAAGCCAATCCGGGCAAGCTCACCTACGCCTCACAGGGCAACGGTTCGACGGCCCACCTAACGGCCGAGCTGTTCAAGATGAAAACCGGCGTGAACATCACCCACGTGCCCTACAAGGGTGACGCGCCCGCGCTCACCGACCTGCTCGCCGGCCGCGTGGACATGATGTTCGGCAACCCCGGTGCGGCGGCGCAGAATATTCGCAGCGGCAAATTGAAGGTGCTGGCGGTGACGAGCAAGAACCGCCTCGCGGCCTTTCCCGGCGTGCCGGCGATGGACGAGATCGTGCCTGGCGTGGTGGCGGTAACCTGGTTTGGCGTGGTCGCGCCGCCCAAAACGCCGCGCGAAATCACGCAAAAGCTGTCGGAGAACATCGCGCAAATCCTGCGCCAGCCGGAGATGATCAGGCGCCTTGCCGAATTCAACGCCGACCCGGTAGGCAACACCCCGGACGAAATGGCCGCGCACATGAAAGAAGACATGGAGCGCTGGCGCGCCGTGATCAAGGCGGGGAACCTCGGGGTGGATTGAGCCGCCTTCCAATCGGGTGCAAACCCCATGGGTTCCGGGTTCCGCTTCGCGGCCCCGGAACGACGGAAGAAGGTGTTATTCCGCGGCCCCGTAACTACGGGAGAGAGCGTCTTTCCGGGGGCGAAGCCGGGGTTTCGCGGAGCACCGCTCCGCGCCGGCTGAGCGAGATCGGCCTACCGGCCGATGTGCGCCCTGCAAGGGCGCAGGCGAACCCGGAATCCATGGGGTTCGTCGCTCCGCGACGCGCGTCGTTACAGCCGCAACAACCTGCGCGCATTACCCTCGAGAATCAACGCCTGCTCCTCAGCATTGAGCCCCGGGTGGGCGGTGACGACTTCGACCGGCTTTTCGTAGGCGATGGGGAAGCAGTAGTCGCTGCCCATCATGATGCGATCCGCCCCGACCAGGTCCTTGAGGTATTGCAGCGGCTTGTCGGCGTAGCTGATGGTGTCGTAGTAAAAGTGGCGCAGGTATTCGGTCGGGCCGAGCTTGCAGGGATAGGGCTCGCGGCGCTTGTCGTAGCCGCGCTGCAGGCGGCCGATCAAATACGGAAACGCCCCGCCGGCATGCGGCAGCACCCAGGTGATTTTCGGGAAGCGGTCAAGCACGCCGCCGAATATCAGGTGGCCGGCGGCAATCGCCGTCTCGAACGGGTTGCCCAGCAGGTTGTGCAAATAGAATTTTTTCAGGCGCTCGGTGCCGATGACTTCGCACGGGTGCAAAAACACCGGCAGGCCGGCCGCCTCGATGGCGGCGTAGATGCTGAAGAATTTTTCATCCGACAAGTCGTGGCCGCTGATTTGCGTTGAAAGATAGACGCCGCGCGTCGAGGGCAGCTTGGCGGCGCGCTCGAGCTCGCGAATGGCCAGGTCAGGCTCGTTCATCGGCAGTGAAATAAAATTGATCAGCTTGCCCGGGTGGGCGATGCAGGCGGCGGCCGCAGCGTCGTTGTAGATTTCCGAGAGTTTGTGCGCAAACTCGCGCTTGGCCCAGTCAACCATGGGCAGCGACAGCGACAGCGCGTGCACCGCCACGCCCTGGGTTTCCATGGCCTCGAGGCGCGCGTCCATGTGCACGAATTGCGGCGACAGCGGCGGCAACTGGATGTCGGCCACCTTGAGCGTCATGCCCTTGCCGGGAATCTCACCTATCTCGGCGCCGCAAGACGGGCCGGCCTTGGCGATGGCCTGGAGGAATTCCTGCGGGTAAAAGTGCGCGTGAATATCGATGGGGTTGCCGTGGTGGGCGTGGTCGTGGCTCATGGTGAGTCCTGGGGGTGGAAGTGTGAATGGGTGTGACGGCTAACGCACAGAAGATCGAATCTTTGACACTGTCATCCCCGCGCAAGCGGGGATCCAGTGACGTTCGCCAAAAGTCGCTGGATTCCCGCTTTCGCGGGAATGACGAAAGCGGAGAGCGGCAGCATTCGCCACCTCATTTGCCGTGATACGGCCGTGTCGCCTGCAGACGCACGCTGATGCCCAGGGCGGCGGCGGCATCGACCAGGCGGTCGAGGGTGAAGATGTCGCGGTCGGCGCGCAGGCGGCTGAGTTGTGCGGGGGCAAGGCCCAGCAGCGCGGCCGCGTCATCGCGCGTCAGGGCAAGCTGTTCGAGCCGCTCGTTGATCTTGTCGCGCAGTTCGCTGCGCAGCTTGACGCTCGGTGGTTTGGCCGCCATGGCGTGGCTCCCGGGGAGGAAATAGTGACAAAAAAGTCACGCTAATATAGCGCAAATGCCCGACTGGCGGGCATTTTCCGTTTTAAATGTTTTGAATTTGCGTGTCCTCACCGCCCCCGCCGCATCATGCCGGAAGGCGGGCGCCATCATGCACCGGGGTGCGCGCATTCGCACCAATACTGTGCCGGCCTTATCTTTTAAAACGGTTTGTGTACGATGTCTCTTTTAACTGCGAAGGGCCGTTGCCATGAAATCCGAATTTACCCGCCGCGCTTTCCTCAAGACCGCCGGCAAGGGCGCGCTGGCCGGCGCCGGCCTGGGCTTGTTGCCGGGCATGGCCGCGGCACAGACCTTCCCGTCGCAGCCGGTGAAGTGGATCATTTACCAGTCGGCCGGCGGCCTCATCGACACCTCGTCGCGCCAGTTGCAGCCCTATCTTGCCGAGCAGGGCATCGCCACGGTTTTCGATTATGTGCGCGGCGCCTCGGGGCGCATTGCACGCACGCAGTTGTACCGCTCCAAGCCCGACGGCTATTCGATCATGACCGAGGCGATGCCCGAGGAGGTGCTCGGGGAAATCGTCTACGACGCCGAATACAAGACCAAGGAGTTGCAGCCGCTGGTGGGCTGGTTCGTCAACGCCTTTAATTTGTATGTGCGCAACGACTCCAAGATGCGCACCTTTGAAGATTTTGTAAAAACGGCGCGCTCGCAGCGCGTGACGGTCGCCTCGCTCGGCCAGGGCGGCCCCAGCCACTTGCAACTGATGCTGCTGCGCTCCAAGCTCAACCTGAACATCGAACCGATCCCCTTTGCCGGCGGCGCCCCGGCTTTTGTCGCGCTCTCGGGCGGGCACGTCGATGTGGCGATCGGCGGTTCGAGCACGGCGCGCAACGCCGACAAGGTGACCTTCCTGGCGGTGTTTCGCGACGGCCGCGATCCCGCGCTGCCCTCGACACCGACCACCGATGAACTGGGGTTCAAGGTACCGAACATCAACGAGGTGATTTACCTGCAGACCGGCCCGGGCGTGCCCGCAGACCGTGTGCAACGCCTGGTGCAGGCCGCGACCAAGGCCATCGAGAACCCGGAACACATCGAAAAGCAGAAAAAATTCGGCGTCTTTTCCAAGGTCATACCCGCGGCCGAACTGCGCCAGCAGATCAACGAGCGCTACGCCTTTGTCAACGAGTACAAGGCGGAGCTGGTGGAGAAAAAATAGCCTGCCGCAATGGCGATGCGGCCGCGTGCCTGAAATTCCCGCGTTCGCGGACACCGAACCGACTAAAATAAGCGCATGACAAAACTCCTGATTCGCGGCGCGCGCGTGCTCGACCTTGACGGCGACACCGACATGCCACCGGTACAAGACATCCTCATCGAGGGCGACAGCATCCGCGCCGTCGCGCCGCACCTGCACCTTGTGGAAGAGCACACACGCGGCGCCGACGTCATCGAGGCCCACGGCAAGCTGGCCATCCCGGGGCTGGTCAATTCGCACTATCACTCCAACGACATCCTCGCCAAGGGCATGATGGAAGACCTGATGCTCGATTCCTGGAGCATGATGGCCAGCCCCCTTGGCACGCGCCGCAGCCTGGCCGAGGTGCGCGCACGCACCCTGGTGGGCGCCATCGACTGCCTCAGGAACGGCATTACCACGGTGCAGGACTTCAGCAATTTCTCCCCGGCAAACGAAGAGGTGCTCGACACCATACTGGACGCCTATAGCGACGCCGGCATACGGGTGGTGTTTTCGGTCACGCTGCGCGACAAGTCGCAAGTGGACACCATTCCGTGGATACGCGAAATCGCACCCGCGGCGATGCACGCGGCCATCGGCAACAACGTCGAGGCGCCCGGCCCGCAAATGGATTTTGTCGAGCGCCAGATCAAGCGCCTGGGCGATCGCGACGGCATGCTGCGCTGGGCGCTCAGCCCCTCGGCGCCGCAGCGCTGCTCGCCCGGCCTGCTCGAGGCGGTGGCGGCCCTGTCCAAAAAGCTCGGCCTGCCGGTCTATACGCATGTCTATGAGACGCGCATGCAGCGGGTGTTCTCGCAGCTGAACCTGCCCGATTACGGCGGCTCGGCCATCCGCATGCTCGAGGCCACCGGCCTGCTCGGCCCGAACGTGAGCATCGCCCACGGCGTGTGGCCCGAACACGATGAAATCGAGTTGCTCGGCGCGACCGGCACCAACGTCGTGCTCAACATGCTGAGCAACCTCAAGCTAAAGAACGGCGTCGCGCCGGTGATGGACTACCGCGCCAACGGCGTGAACCTGGCACTGGGCTGCGACAACTGCAGCTGCAGCGACGTGCAAAGCCTGCTGCAGGTGATGAAACTGTTCTGCCTGCTCACCGCGGTGAGCTCGCCCGGCCCCACCGGCACGGGCGCCGTGGATGCGTTTCGCGCCGGCACCATCGGCGGGGCGCGCGCGGCCGGACTGGGCACGACGCTGGGCGCGATCAAGCCCGGCTTTAAGGCCGACCTCGCGCTGATCGACCTCGATGACATCGCCTACGTGCCCTTTAACAGCGCGATCCGGCAGCTGGTCTACTCCGACAGCGGCCGCGCCATCGATACGGTCATCGTCAACGGCCGCGTGGTAATCGAGGAGCGCAAGCTGCTGAGCGTGGATGAGACAGCCTTGCGCGAAGAAGTCGCCGGCTTGATGCCGGCGGTGCGCACCGAATTATCGCGCCTGCGGGAGGGGTATGAAAAGGCGCAGCCTTACCTCGATGAAGTACAGCGACGTGCATGGGAAGTGCCGTTGAGTGTGCACAGGCATGTTGGTGCGCCGGCGACGGTGTTGCTGCCACGCAAGGGAAAAGGTAAGGGTTAGTCATTCTGGCTATGGCTGACAACACGCCCGCAGGGCTTGTTGCGGCGAAGGCTAACGTGCGCAGAGCGAACGTTAAGCGCGAAGCGCGGCCGAAGCCAAGATGCCCTACTGGAGCGTGTTTCCAGCCATTCAGCGCCGGTCCGCCATGCCTGCGGCCACTGCCGTCATTCCCGCGCAAGCGGGAATCCATGGGTTTGCTTCTTCGTTGTGCGTGTGACGCACTACTCTTGATCTTGCGGTTTCACTCCCCTACGGGGAGCGAGGTTTGTCCTTTCTCTTGATCTCGCGGTTTCACTCCCCTGCGGGGAGCGAGTCACTTTCTTTTGCTTGTGCAAAATAAAGTAACCAAAGAAAACACACCCCCGACGCCGCCCCTTCGGGGTGCCCTGTGCTACTCGATGCAGCGGGCCGGTCCCTAAACTCGCCCCTGCGGGGCTCAGACAACGGGACCGGAGAACTCCCGCTGCATCTGCGTTGCTCGGCGGCGCCGCAGGGGCCCCGAAATCAAAAGCAAAAAACGTCGCATGGCATCGTTTGGCGTTGCTGTTGTCCTTGACCTACCCTCCCGTAGGTGACGCCGAGAAGCGCAGCGCCGATGGGAGTCGTCCGGGACCTATGTCTGAGGCCCACGTCCTTTGTGGGCCGAGTTTAGGTCCCGGCCCATTGGCGCGAGCATCGCAGGGGAGCTCCGAAGGAGCCGTCACCTCCGGGCGCGCTTTCTTTGGTTACTTTCTTGCGCGAGCAAAGAAAGTGACTCGCTCCCCGCAGGGGAGTGAAACCACCCAACTGAATAGAAAGAGTCTGCCTGCGCAGCGAGGAACCAACCCCATGGATTCCCGCTTTCGCGGGAATGACGGCTACTCGCCGAGAGAGGCGAATGGTCGGAAACCCTCTACCAGAGCGGTTCTCCAGCCGACAGGCTTACCTTGGCAGATCGGACGACCCCATCAGGAACTCATCCACTGCCCGTGCGCACTGGCGCCCCTCGCGGATCGCCCACACCACCAACGACTGCCCGCGCCGCATGTCGCCGGCGGCGAATACCTTGGACACGGAAGTGGCATAGCAACCAACGCCGTCGGTGGTGGCCTTGGCGTTGTTGCGCGCGTCCTTGGCGACCCCGAAGGCGTCGAGCACCGATTGCACCGGGCTGACAAAGCCCATGGCGAGCAGTACCAGGTCGGCTTTCATTTCGTGCTCGGAGCCGGGCACTTCCTGCATCTTGCCGTCCTTCCACTCGACGCGCGCGGCGATGAGCTTGGTCACCTTGCCGTCCTTGCCCTCGAAGCGCTTGGTGGCGACGGCCCAGTCGCGCTCGCAGCCTTCTTCGTGCGACGAGGAGGTGCGCAGCTTGGTCGGCCAATAAGGCCATACGAGGGGCTTGTTCTCGGTTTCGGGCGGCTGCGGCAGCAGTTCGAACTGCGTCACGCTGGCCGCGCCGTGGCGGTTGCTGGTGCCGACGCAATCCGAGCCGGTGTCGCCGCCGCCGATGACCACGACGTGCTTACCGGTGGCCATGGTCTGCGCCTTCAACTTGTCGCCGGCGTTGACCTTGTTTTGCTGCGGCAGGAATTGCATGGCGTAGTACACGCCCTCGAGCTCGCGCCCGGGCACCGGCAGGTCGCGCGGCAGCTCGGCGCCGCCGGCGATGACCACGGCGTTGAATTCGGCCAGAAGTTTGTCGGGTGAAACGGTGGTCTTGCTGTCGTTGCCAATGGTCGCGGGTAGCGCATCCTTGCCGACGAAAATACCGGTGCGGAACGCCACGCCCTCGGCCTGCATCTGTTCGACGCGCCGGTCGATGTGCGATTTTTCCATCTTGAAATCGGGGATGCCGTAGCGCAGCAGGCCGCCGATGCGGTCGTTCTTTTCGAACACCACCACCTCGTGGCCGACGCGCGCCAGCTGCTGCGCGGCGGCAAGGCCGGCGGGGCCGGAGCCGACGATGGCGATTTTTTTGCCAGTCTTTTTGACCGCGGGCTGCGGCACAACCCAGCCGTTTTGCCAGGCCTTGTCGATGATGGCGTGCTCGATCGACTTGATGCCCACGGCGTCGTTGTTGATGTTGAGCGTGCAGGCGGCCTCGCACGGCGCCGGGCAGATGCGGCCGGTGAACTCGGGGAAATTGTTGGTCGAGTGCAGCGTGTCGATGGCGTTCTTCCAGTCCTGCCGGAACACCATGTCGTTGAAGTCGGGAATGATGTTGTTGACCGGGCAGCCGGTGGTGCAAAACGGAATGCCGCAGTCCATGCAGCGCGCGCCCTGCACCTTGGACTCTTCGTCGGTCAAATGGACGATGAACTCGTTGTAATGCTTTTTGCGCGCGACGGGTTCTTCGGCCGCTTCCTGCAGCCGCTGGTATTCGAGGAATCCGGTTACTTTGCCCATGTTCTCTGTCTCGTCATTCGATTGTTATTGACGGTGCCGCGCTCAAGCCACTGCCTTGCGACCGGCCGCCGCGAGCTCGCCCAACGCGCGCTTGTACTCGTGCGGGAAGACCTTGACGAAGCGCAGGCGGTAAGCGGCCCACTTGTCGAGGATTTCGCGCGCGGCGCGGCTGTTGGTGTAACGGGCGTGATTGTCTATCAGGCGGCGGAGCGTGGCCTCGTCGGCCTCGCCCATGTGCCAGACGTCGCGCGACAGCTTGGCCTGCTGCTCGGCCTCGGTGAGCACCGGCCCGAGTTCGACCATGGCCGGATTGCAGCGCTTGGCAAACTCGCCCGATTCGTCGAGCACGAAGGCGATGCCGCCGGACATGCCTGCGGCGAAGTTGCGGCCGGTTTCGCCCAGCACCACCACGGTGCCGCCGGTCATGTATTCACAGCCGTGGTCGCCCACGCCCTCGACCACCGCATGCGCGCCGGAGTTGCGCACGGCAAAGCGCTCGCCGGCGACGCCCCTGAAGTAGGCTTCACCGGCGATGGCGCCGTAGAGCGCGGTGTTGCCGGTGATGATGTTCTCGACCGGGTTGCCGCGGAACTTGGGCGAGGGCTGCACGCAAATGCGCCCGCCCGAGAGGCCCTTGCCGGTGTAGTCGTTGGTCTCACCGACGATCTCTATGGTCACGCCCTTGGCCAGGAAGGCGCCGAAGCTCTGCCCGGCGGTGCCGGCAAAGCGGATGTGGATGCTGTCATCGGCAAGGCCTTCGTGGCCGTGGATGCGCGCGATCTCACCCGAGAGCATGGTGCCGGCGGTGCGGTTGATGTTGCGGATCGGCATGTCTATGGTGACGCGCTCGCCGCGGTCTATGGCCGGGCGCGCCAGTTCGATGAGGCGGTGATCGAGCGCCTTGGCGAGGCCGTGATCCTGGCCCTCGACGTTGTGGCGCGCGACGGCCGCCTCTACGTTGGGCTGGTAAAAGACCTTGGAGAAATCCAGGCCCTGCGCCTTCCAGTGTTCGACGCCCTTCCTCATATCGAGGAGGTCGGCGCGGCCGATGAGCTCGCGGTAGGTGCGCACACCCAGTTGCGCCATGAGCTGGCGCGCCTCTTCGGCGACAAAGAAAAAGAAATTGACCACATGCTCGGGCTTGCCCTGGAATTTCTTGCGCAACACCGGGTCTTGCGTGGCAACGCCGACGGGGCAGGTGTTGAGGTGGCACTTGCGCATCATGATGCAGCCCTCGGCCACCAGCGGCGCGGTGGCAAAGCCCACTTCGTCGGCGCCCAGCAGCGCGCCGATGACCACGTCGCGGCCGGTTTTCATCTGGCCGTCGACCTGCACGATGATGCGGCCGCGCAGGCGGTTCAAAACCAGCGTCTGCTGCGTCTCGGCGAGGCCCAGTTCCCAGGGCGTGCCGGCGTGCTTGATCGAGCTCCAGGGCGAGGCGCCGGTTCCGCCGTCATGTCCTGATATGGTGACGTGGTCGGCCTTGGCCTTGGCCACGCCCGCGGCCACCGTGCCGACGCCCACTTCGGACACCAGCTTCACGGAAATCGACGCACGATGGTTGGCGTTTTTCAGGTCGTGGATGAGCTGCGCCAGGTCTTCTATGGAGTAAATGTCATGGTGCGGCGGCGGGCTGATGAGTTCCACGCCCGGCGTGGAGTAACGCAGCGCGCCGATGTACTCGGAGACTTTCTTGCCGGGCAGCTGGCCGCCCTCGCCGGGCTTGGCGCCCTGCGCCATCTTGATCTGGATTTGCTCGGCCGAGGCGAGGTATTCGGCGGTGACGCCAAAACGCCCCGAGGCGACCTGCTTGATCTTGGACTTGAGCGAATCGCCTTCCCTGAGCTCGAGGTCGCGCTCGACGTTGGCCTTCCCGAGGCGCGAAGCGAGGGTCTCGCCCTTCTTGATGATGGCGTAGCGGTTGCGGTCCTCGCCGCCCTCGCCGGTGTTGGACTTGCCGCCGATGCGGTTCATGGCGATGGCCAGCGTGGTGTGCGCCTCGGTCGAGATCGAACCGAGCGACATCGCGCCGGTGACAAAGCGCTTGACGATTTCGGCGGCCGGTTCGACTTCTTCTAGCGGCACCGGGGTGACCTTGTCGAGGCGGAATTCGAACAGGCCGCGAAAAGTCATATGGCGGCGCGTCTGGTCGTTGATGATCTGCGCGTACTCTTTGTACGTGGAGAAACTGTTCTGCCGCGTCGAGTGCTGCAGCTTGGCGATGGCGTCGGGCGTCCACATGTGCTCTTCGCCGCGCACACGGAAGGCGTATTCGCCGCCCGCATCGAGCGCACCGGCGAGCACCGGGTCGGCACCGAAGGCTTGCTTGTGCACGCGCAGCGCCTCTTCGGCGACCTGGAACACGCCGATGCCCTGCACGTTGGAGGTGGTGCCGGTGAAGTACTTGTCAACGAGCGCGCTCGACAGGCCGACGGCCTCGAAAATCTGCGCGCCGGTGTAGGACATGTAGGTCGAGATGCCCATCTTGGACATGACCTTGCGCAGGCCCTTGCCGATGGCCTTGACGAAATTGTTGATCGCTTTTTTCCCGTCGCCCTTGCCGATGTCGTTGTTGAAAGAGAGCAGCGTCTCGAGCGCGAGGTAGGGGTGCACGGCTTCGGCGCCGTAACCGCCGAGCAGGGCAAAGTGGTGCACTTCGCGCGCCGAGCCGGTTTCAACCACCAGGCCGGTGGAGGTGCGCAGGCCCTTGCCCACCAGGTGCTGGTGGATGGCCGACAGCGCGAGCAACGCGGGGATGGCGACCTGCTCGCGGGTCACCTTGCGGTCGGAAATGATGATGATGGAGAAACCCGAGCGCACGGCGTCCTCTGCCGAGGCGCACAGCGAGGCGAGGCGCGCCTCGATGGCTTCGCAGCCCCAGGCCGCCGGGTAGGTGATGTCCAATTCATAGGACTTGAACTTGCCCGAGGTGTAGCGGTCGATGTGGCGGATTTTTTCCATTTCGAAAAAATCGAGCACCGGCTGGGACACTTCCAGGCGCAGCGGCGGGTTCATCTCGTCGATGCCAAGCAGGTTGGGCTTGGGGCCGATGAAGGAGACGAGCGAGGTGACCAGCTCTTCGCGGATCGGGTCGATCGGCGGATTGGTGACCTGCGCGAAGAGCTGCTTGAAGTAGTGGTACAGCGTCTTGTTCTTGTTCGAGAGCACGGCAAGGGGCGAGTCGTTGCCCATCGAGCCGGTGGGCTCCTCGCCGTTGGCGCTCATCGGCGTGAGGATGAACTTGAGGTCCTCCTGCGTCCAGGCGAAGGCCTGCTGGCGGTCGAGCAGCGGCACGCCCGAGCGTTCCGGCTGCTGGCGGTCGGTCTCCACGTCGTCGAGCTTGATGCGGATGCGCTCCATCCACTCGGCGTAGGGCTTGTTGCCGGCGAGCGTCTCCTTCAACTCCTTGTCGTCGACGATGCGGCCTTTTTCCAGGTCGACGAGGAACATCTTGCCCGGCTGCAGGCGCCACTTGCGCACGATTTTTTCTTCCGGGATGGGCAGCGTGCCCGATTCCGAAGCCATGATCACGAGGTCGTCGTCGGTGACGATGTAGCGCGCCGGGCGCAGGCCGTTGCGATCGAGGGTGGCGCCGATCTGGCGGCCGTCAGTGAAGGCGATGGCGGCCGGGCCGTCCCAGGGTTCCATCATCGCGGCGTGGTATTCGTAAAAAGCACGGCGGCTGCCGTCCATGAGGGTGTGGCCTTCCCAGGCTTCGGGAATCATCATCATCACCGCGTGGGCGATGGAGTAGCCGCTCATGGTGAGCAACTCGAGCGCGTTGTCGAAGGAGGCCGAATCGGACTGGCCCGGATAGATCAGCGGCCAGAGCTTTTCCAGGTCCTTGCCCAGGACCGGGCTGGAGATGGCGCCCTGGCGGGCACGCAGCCAGTTGACATTGCCGCGCAGGGTGTTGATCTCGCCGTTGTGGGCGATCAAACGAAACGGATGGGCGAGGTCCCAGGTCGGGAAGGTGTTGGTCGAGAAGCGCTGGTGCACGAGGGCCAGCGCCGACACCACGCGCGCATCCTGCAAGTCCTTGAAGTAGGAGCCGACCTGGTCGGCGAGCAGCATGCCCTTGTAGACGACGGTGCGCGCCGACATTGAGGGCACGTAAAACTCCTTGCCGTGCGCCAGGTGCAGCGCCTGGATGGCGTGGCCGGAGGCCTTGCGGATGATGTAGAGCTTGCGCTCGAGCGCGTCGGTGACGGTGACGTTGGCGCCGCGGCCGATGAACACCTGGCGCACCACCGGTTCGATTTTCTTCACCGACACACCCAGGCCGCTGTTGTCGCGCGGCACATCGCGCCAGCCGAGCAAGACCTGCTCTTCGTCCTTGATGGCGCGTTCGATTTCCTGCTCACAGGCGATGCGCGAGGCCGGTTCCTGCGGCAGGAAGACCATGCCGACGCCGTATTCGCCCAGCGGCGGCAGCGTCACGCCCTGCCTGGCCATTTCTTCGCGAAACAAGGCGTCGGGGAGCTGGATAAGAATGCCGGCACCGTCGCCGGCGAGCGGGTCCGCCCCTGTGGCGCCGCGATGCGTGAGGTTTTTCAGGATCAGCAGGCCCTGCTCGATGATCGAATGGCTTTTCTTGCCCTTGATATGGGCTACAAAGCCGACGCCGCAGGCATCGTGCTCGTTCGCCGGGTCATACAGACCCTGACGCGGGGGAATCGCCGGATGGTTCACGCAACACCTCTCACAGGAGTGTCGACCACAAGTGTCGACCACAAGTGTCGACCACAAGTGTCAACCACAAATGCTGGACTGGTGCGGGAGGCTCGACCCGCAACGCCAGCTCAGGGGGAGGACGAATATACCGCTGATTTCCCGCAACTTCAAGCGCTTAGGTGATTTTTTCCGCATTGCGGCATGGCGCCGCAGGGAATCCGGCGGGGCTCAGGCCGGCAGGGGCGTTGCAAGCGTTTGAAGCACCAGCGAATCGGGCACATCAGCGCGCACGCTGGCGCGGCCGATTCCCTCGAGCAGGATGTAGCGCAACTTGCCGCCCGAGGATTTCTTGTCGTGGGTCATCAGCTCGACAAACCGTGCCGGCTCGATGGGCGGCGGCGCCACCGGCAGCCCGGCGGCGGCGATGAGCGCGCGTACCCTTGCCGCGGCGGCGGCGTCGATGAGACCCATGCGCTGCGACAGCCCGGCCGCGAGCACCATGCCCGCGGCAACCGCCTCGCCGTGCAGCCAGACGCCGTAGCCCATCGCCGCTTCGATGCCGTGGCCGAAGGTATGGCCGAAGTTGAGCAGCGCGCGCAGGCCTTGCTCGCGTTCATCGACGGCCACCACCTCGGCCTTGATTTCGATGGAGCGGCGGATGGCCTGGGCGAGCGCATCGGCGTCATGGGCGAGCAGTTTGGCCATGTTCTGTTCGAGAAACGTCACGTAGGCCTCGTCGCGAATAAAACCGTGCTTGACCACTTCGGCCATGCCGGCCTTGAGTTCGCGTTCGGGCAGGGTGTCGAGGGTGGCCAGGTCGGCGATGACGGCACGCGGCTGGTGAAAGGCGCCGATCATATTCTTGCCCAGCGGATGGTTGATGCCGGTCTTGCCGCCGACCGAGGAGTCGACCTGGGCGAGCAGGGTTGTCGGCACCTGGATGAAGGGTACGCCGCGCTGGTAGGTGGCGGCGGCAAAGCCGGCAAGGTCGCCGATGACGCCGCCGCCGAGGGCGACCAGCGTCACGCCGCGGTCGCAGCGCGCCTGCAACAGGGCGTCGTAAATGAGGTTGAGGGTCTGCCAGTGCTTGTGCTCTTCGCCGTCGGGCAGGATGACTTCGACCACGCGCACGCCGTTGGCAGAAAGCAGCGCGGCCAGCGGCTTGAGGTACCAGTGCGCGACGGTGGTGTTGGTGACAATGGCCGCAACCGCGGCCTTTGTAGCCAGGTAGGGCAGGAAGGACTCCGCCTTGCCGATCAGGCCGCGCCCGATCAGGATGGGATAGGCGCGCTCGCCCAGTTCTACGCGGACAGTTTGCACAGTGGTTCCAGTTTGGTCAGCAGTTGCGCCACCAGCGGGCCGACGTTGGGGCGGCCGGTGTCGACAACGATGTCGGCCACTTCGGCGTAAAGCGGGTCGCGCTGCAAGTAGAGCTCCTGCAGCCGGCCAAGCGGGTCGGGGGTCTGCAGCAGCGGGCGGTTCTTGTCGTTCCGGGTGCGGTACCACAGGTCGCGCGGCTGGGCGCGCAGGTAGACCACCACGCCGCGCTCCTTCAACAGGGCGCGATTGGCGGGCGAGAGCACGATGCCGCCGCCGGTGGCGAGCACGATGTTGTCCTGCGCCGCAAGTTCGGCCAGCGTCTGTTCCTCGCGCGCACGAAAGCCCTCCTCGCCCTCGATCTCGAATATCACCGGAATCTTGACACCGGTGCGCGCCTCGATTTCGTGGTCGGTATCGTAAAACGCGCGGTCAAGGCGCCGCGCGAGCAGGCGCGCGACGGTGGTCTTGCCGGCGCCCATCAGGCCGACGAGGAAAATATTGGTGGTGTTCTTCACCTGCGTATTCTACCGCCCGCCCCGTCCGCTTCCAATTACGCCGGCAGTTTTACGGCCGCCAGAATGCAAAAAGCCGGCCAACAGCCGGCTTTTTGCGCGCAAGGGAACCCTACCGGACAACGAGGTTGGGATTGATAATGCGCGGCGTGATGAACACCAGTAACTCGGTCTTGTTGTCCCGTCGCACGGTGTTCTTGAACATGACGCCAATCACCGGCAGGTCGCCGAACAGCGGCACCTTGGTGGTGCTGACGTTCTCGTCCTGGGTGAAGATGCCGCCGATGACGACGGTGCCGCCGTTCTCTACCAGCACCTCGGTCTTGACGTGCTTGGTGTCGATGGCGAAACCCGAACTGGTCTGGATGCCGACCGTGTCCTTGTTGACGTCCAGGGTCATGATGACGTTGCCGTCGGGTGTGATCTGCGGCTTGACCCGGAGCGCGAGGTTGGCCTTGCGGAAGGACACGCTGGTCGCGCCGCTGGAGGTGGCCTGCTGGTAGGGCAGTTCCGTGCCCTGCTCGATCAGCGCCTCGACCTGGTCGGCCGTGACCACGCGCGGACTGGAAATGACCTTGCCCTTGCCGTCGGCCTCGAGCGCGGAAATCTCAAGGTTGAGGAAGCGCGTCATGCTGGAGTTATAAAGAATCATCGAGAACACGCCGGCCGAATATCCGTTTATACCGCCCGCCGGCAGGTTGGAGGCAAGGCTGTTGTCCAGGCTGGAGGTGCCGAAACCCTGCGCCGCCGGTCCCGGGATGGTCGCCGTCTGGTTGAGGTTGCCGCCAAAGCCGAAGCGCGGCGAGTTGCCGCTGCTGGTGATCTGGTTGCTGGTCAGCGCGTTCACACCCAGGCGCGCGCCCAGGTTCTTGCTGAAGTTGTCGGTCGCCTCGACAATGCGCGCCTCGATCAGCACCTGGCGCACCGGGATGTCGATCTGCGTGATGACCTTGCGCACTTCCTCCAAGCGGCTGGGCACATCCTGCACAAACAGCTTGTTGGTCCGCGTATCGACCACCGCACTGCCGCGCTTGGACAGCATGCGCTGCTGCGGATTGGACAACAGGGCCGCCACTTCCGAGGCCTTCTGGTAATTGAGCTGGAAACTCTCGGTGCGGGTCTGCTCGAGGTCGACGATCTGCGCCTGCGATTCGAGCTGCAGTTTTTCCTTGGTGGCCAGTTCGTCGCGCGGGGCGATCCACAACACGTTGCCGTTCTTGCGCATGTCCAGGCCGCGCGTTTGCAGGATGATGTCCAGGGCCTGGTCCCACGGCACGTCCTTCAGGCGCAGCGTCAGGTTGCCGCCGACCGAGTCGCTGGTGATGATGTTGAGGTCGGTGAAATCGGCGATGACGTTGAGCACGCTGCGCACTTCGACATTCTGGAAATTGAGCGAGAGCTTCTCGCCGTTGTAACCGCCGCGGCTGCCCTGGGTGAGCTTGTTCGGGTCGAACTGCACCGGCTTGACCTCGACCACGAACTGGGTGTCGGTCTGGTAGGCGTTGTGCTCCCACAGGCCCTTGGGCTCGATCACCATGCGCACGTTCTCGCCCTGCGGGAAAACGTTGATGCTCTGTACCGGCGTGGCGAAGTCGACCACGTCCAGGCGCCTTCTCAACGCATCGGGCAGGTTGGTCTTGAGGAAATCGACAATGATGGTCTGGCCCTGCTGGCGGATGTCGATGCCCGTGGTGGTGTCGGACAACTCGACCACCAGCCGGCCCTCGCCGCCCTTGCCGCGGCGGAAATCGACATCGCGCAGATTGTGCTTGCCGTCGGCCTTGTTTTCGGCGAAGTGCGAAACGGTCGTGCCGCCGGGTTTTGCCGCCGTGGCCACCGGGGTCAGGGTGACCAGCATGGTCTTGCCGTCGATCTGGGTGTCATAGCTCACCAGATTGCGCAGGTTGAGCACCAGGCGCGTGCGGTCTCCCGCCTGCACCATGTTCATGCTGCGCAGATCATTCTCACCGATGTTCTGGGTGTTGCGTCCGAGCGCGTTGGCGGTATCGGGAAAGTCGAATGCGATGCGCGCCGGGTTGGCGACGGTGAAGCTGGCCGGCGGGGTCTTTAGCGGCTCCTTCGTGGTGATGCGCACGACAATGCGCCCGCCCTGCTGGGTGACGTTAAAGCCGTCGATGCTGTTGGACTGCGCGATGGCCGCCTGGGCGAACCAGGTGAGCATGAATACCGCGCCAGTCAGGAGTCTGCCGTATGTAATCTTCATCTTCCACCTCCGCCCGATTCGACGAGCTGTAGCGTGCTTTGCCGTTCAGCCCAATCCCCACCCGCATCCTGGACCAGTTCACGCAGCAAGATCTGGTTTTCCTTGATGTCGGTGATGATGCCGAAATTCTGTCCCATGTAATTGCCGATCTTGACGCGATAGACGCTGGCGTCGGCCTTGACCAGCCCGAAATTCATTTTCGGCTGCTGGATCACGCCGACCATGCGCATGGATTCAAGCGGGAACGCCTCGAGCGGTTCCTTCGGACGGTTCAAGTCCGGCTGCAAGCCCTTGGGCGCGACGGTGCCCGCGGTCTTGGTGACGAGCTCGATCTTGGCCGGGCCGAACGGATCGGGGATGTCAAAGCCGGTATAGGGCACCGGTTCGTAGGGCTTGACCACCGGCAGCGGGTCGATCTTGCCGCGCAAGTCCTTGGTCAGGCCCTTCAACTCGTCCTTCAGGTCGGCAAACTCGCCGCCGCCGCAGGAGACGAGCAACACAAGCACGGATAGCAGGGCGAGCCGCTTCATTTCTTCGCCGCCGCTTTGGGTGCCGACTTGCGCTGCTTGGCCACTTCCTCGTCATCGAGGTAGCGGAAGGTCTTGGCGGTGGCATCCATCACCAGGGTGCTGTCCTTGGATACTGCGAGGGTCATGTCGTTAAGGGTCACGATGCGCGACAGTTGCCCGATGTCGCTGGCGAAGGCGCCCATGTCGTGATAGCTGCCGGTGACCTTGATGGAAATGGGCAGCTCGGCGTAGAAGTCCTTGGCCGCTTCGGCCGGCGCCGGCTTGAACAGCTCAAACTGCAACCCGCGGCCAAGGCCGGCCTGGTTGATGTCCACCAGCAAGGCGTCCATTTGCGAGCGGTTGGGCAGCTGCTTCAACAATGCGCCGAACGAGCTGTCGATTTCACGCAACTGCTGCTGGTACAGGTCGAGGTTGACCGACTGCTGCTTTTTCTTGACGTATTCGTCCTTTAACTTGACCTCGGCGGCAGCGCCGGCATCGAGCTCCTCGATCTGGCCGGCCCAGTCGCCGAAATAGGCGCCGACGATGATGCAGACCAGCAACGCCAGCAGGGCCACCGCCTTGGGGACGGGCGGCCAGCTGCCCGGATCTTTCGGGTTAAGGAACTTGAACTGTTCGAGTAATTGTTTCATCGTTCAGCCTTTTTTCGCCGCGGCCGGTGCGGCCTTCGCCCCGGCCTTGCCGGCTTCCTCAAGCTGCGGCCGCTTGATGTTCACGTTCATGGTGAACTCTGAAATGCGCTTGTTGTTGATGGTGGCCGAACGGATCTCCACCAGGTCCGGGTTTTCAAGGTAAGGGGACGAACCGAAATTGCGCATCAGCGTGGAGACGCGCGCATTGGACTGGGCGTAACCGGTAAGGTTGACGCGCAGCCCGGTCTGTTTCACCGTTTTCAGATAGACCCCGTCGGGCACCTGCCTTACCAGCTGGTCGAGCAGGTTGACCGACTGGCTCCGCTCGGCCTGCAGGCGTTCGATCACCTGCTTGCGCGACAACAGTGCGGCGATCTCGTCCTTCAATTTCTTGATTTCCTCGATTTCCTTGTCGAGCTTGGTGTTTTCCTTTTTCAGGAACTCGTTACGGTCGGCCTGGATCGCGATATACCCGGCGATCACGCCGTGCACCAGGACCGCGATTGCGATGCCTAGCACGGCGACCATGCCGGCAAGAATGCCCAATTGCTTGCGCTGGGCCTTGCGGCGCTCTTCGCGGTGGGGCAGCAGGTTTACGCGGATCACGGATCGAATCTCCGGATGGCCAGGCCGCAGGCGACCATCAAAGACGGCGCTTCGGTCAGCAGTTTTTTCAACTGGATGCGCGGCGACACGGCCATGCTGGCAAACGGGTTGGCCACCATGGTGTTGACCTGGGTGCGCGTCGAAACCACGTCGTCCAGGCCGGTGATGACCGCCGAGCCGCCGGTAAGGAGGATGTGCTCGATGGTGTTGTATTGGGTCGAGGTGAAGAAGAACTGCATCGCACGCTGGATTTCGACGGCGACGTTTTCCATGAACGGGCGCAGAACCTCGGCATCAAAATTCTCCGGCAGTCCACCGCTCCTTTTGGCGTTTTCGGCCTCCTCAAGGCTCATGCCGTACTGGCGCATGATGTCCTGCGTCAGCTGGCTGCCGCCGAAAGCCTGCTCGCGTGTGTAGACCGTCTGGTCGTTGCGCAGCACGGTGATATTGGTGACGTTGGCGCCGATATCGACCAGGGCGACGTTCTGGTCCTTGCCACCGTTGGGAAACTGCATTGCAATGAGCTCAAACGCCGCCTGCATGGCGAAAGACTCGACGTCCATCACCAGCGCCTTTAAGCCGGATGCCTCGGCCACGGCGACGCGGTCCTCGACCTTTTCCTTGCGGCTGGCAGCGATCAGCACTTCGACTTCCTCGGCCGAGGAGGGCGCCGGACCGACCACCTGGAAGTCAAGGTTGACCTCCTCCAGGGCAAACGGAATGTACTGGTTGGCCTCGGTTTCGACCTGGATTTCGAGCTCTTCCTCGCGCAGGCCGGCCGGAACGATGATTTTCTTGGTAATGACGGCTGCGGTGGGCAGCGCCATGGCGACGTTCTTGGTGCGGGTTGCGAGTTTTTTCCAGGCGCGCTTGACCGCCTCGGACACGGCCTCAAGGTTGGCGATATTGCCGTCCACCACCGCGTCCTTGGGCAGCGGTTCGATGGCGTAGCGCTCGATGCGCCGCTGACCCTTGCCGGCATCGACAAGTTCGACCATCTTGACCGAGGAGGAACTGATGTCCAGCCCGATCAGCGGCGGTGTCTTGGGTGTGAAAATGTCCAGTTGCACGACTATTATTCCCCGGTAATACTCAAGTACGCAGGCGCATCAAACCGCTTTGACCGGGGACAGGGAAACCAGCCCCCGCACCCCTTACCCGTCAAGCAACCGGCCGGTCCAGGAACTGAACCTGCGCCGGGCACTGCTATCTATCTCCGCCCTGCCTTGCCGCCGTATTTGTAGCCGTATTTACGGCGATACTTCATTTCGAATCGTGCTGTTAGGCCGCATTAGTATAATTCACATTAAAGCCTAGCAACAAGTCTAGGCAGTGTAAAGCAAATTATTCACGCTTGTTTTGCCATGCCCGAGCCTAAACCCTATAATAGCGCAGCCCCCGCCCACCCTTAAAT
>Ga0194061_1000477_pt1 | contig 24453 bp, 20 predicted proteins | sample SepL2221m_MetaG_FD_163423 | JGI IMG/M metagenome (GOLD analysis project Ga0194061, IMG submission 163423) | Anoxic zone freshwater microbial communities from boreal shield lake in IISD Experimental Lakes Area, Ontario, Canada - Sep2016-L224-21m | ecosystem: Environmental > Aquatic > Freshwater >... | reverse complement strand
CTTGCGGAATTTTTCATCGCACAAGGCCACCTCATCATCGGCTGTGGACGCTCGGAAAAACACATCGCCGAACTGCGCGAAAAATTCGGCCCGCCGCACGATTTCACCGCGCTCGACGTGGCTGACGACGAAGCCGTCCGACGCTGGGCGGAACGAACCAGCGTCACGCACGGAGCGCCGGATCTGCTCATCAACAACGCCGCCGTGATCGCATCGAATGCACCGCTGTGGAAAGTGCCGGCGGCGGAAGTCAGCGCGACGCTAAATGTGAACATCGCGGGCACGGCGAACACGATCCGGCACTTCGTCCCGGCGATGGCAAAGCGCGGCGGCGTCATCGTGAATTTCAGCTCCGGCTGGGGCCGCAGCACCTCGCCGGACGTCGCGATTTACTGCGCGAGCAAATGGGCCATCGAGGGCCTCACGCAGGCGCTCGCTCAGGAACTGCCGAGCGGACTCGCCGCAGTCGCGCTAAATCCTGGAATCATCAACACCGAGATGCTGCGCTCATGCTTCGGCACCGGCGCAGCGAGCCATCCAAAACCCGCCGAGTGGGCGAAGCGCGCCGGGCCATTCCTGCTTGGCCTCACTGCGAAAGACAACGGACGGCCGCTCGACGTGCCCGATGTGCCCGCAGACTAAGACAGTGCGCCGAAAACCTCGCCTCCCCTGTGCGCCAAAGGCGCGTCCCCCCTCGCCTCCCTCGCCTCCCTCGCCTCGTCTGTGCGCCACAGGCGCACCCCCCTCGCCTCCCCTGCGCGCCAAAGACGCACCCTCCTCGCCTCGTCTGTGCGCCAAAGGCGCAACCCATACCAGCCTGGGGCAACGCCCCAGGAATTTGAGGAAACGAACCGAGGCCTGAAAGCCCGATCCATGCGGTGCGACCGAGCGGAATAGATCGGGCTTTCAGCCCTCGGAAACACGGGAAACAATTTCCTAGGGCGTGGCCCTGGGCTGGTATGGCTACGGGCCTTTGGCCCTCGAAAAGTGCCGTTACACCTTCAAAATCCCGTGCTTATCCGGTTGCTTGACACAGTACGAATCCCACGGCTTTTCCGGCCCATTTCCCGTCGCCATCCTTGAAAATCCAGTCGAGAACCGAGATTTTCAGGGAGTGTGTCAGGCAACCGGATAAGCAAGCAAAATCCTACGGCACGACTGGAGCGATCGGAGCAGCGGCGGGGGCAGCCGCCCGTGCTGGAATCGGCGAGGAAGGTGCAGTTTCCGCGGCAACGGGCTTCGCGCTTTTCAGCAGGCGGAACAGATCGCCGTCCGTGGAAAGCACGATGCTCGTCTCGCCGAGCAGGATCTTTTTATACGTCTCCATCGTCTTCACGAAGCCGTAGAACTCGACGGCCTGCGGGCTCTTGTTGAACGCCTCGGCGTAGATGCGCGTGGCCTCGGCGTCGGCGGCGCCCTGGATTTCCTGCACCTTGCGGTATGCGGTGGATTCGATCTCGCGAAGGTCGCGATCCCTTTTTCCCGTGATGCGCAACGCCTCGCCCTCGCCCTTGGAACGGTAGCCCTGCGCGATCTGCAGACGCTCGCTGATCATCCGCTGGTGGATGCGCTCGACGACCTGCGTGTTGTAGTTCACGCGCTTGAGCCGCACGTCGAGCAGCTCGATGCCGAGGGACTTCACCTTGGGCGCGGCCTCCTTCAGAATGTCGCGCTCGATCTCGCGGCGTCCGCGCAGGATCTTCGGCAGCTCGGCGGCCTTCCCGGCGAAATCCTTGTCCACGGCATCCACCATCTTTCGCGCCTTGTCGCTGCGGACGATCTCGATGAGTTCGTGCCGCGCGACGGCGATCCGGATCTCGCTGCCGATGATGTCATCCAGCCGCGACTGCGCGCTGCGCTCATCGCGCAAGCTCACGAAATAGATCGCGGGATCGTGAATCCTCCAGCGTGCGAATGCCTCGACGGAGATGTAGGTCTTGTCCTCCGTCGGCATCTCGCTCACGGGGCCGTCCCATTCGAGCAGACGCTTCTCGATGCGGTTCACCGACTGGATGAAAGGCAGCTTCCAGTGCAGCCCGGACTCCGTGACCGGCGTGCCGATCTGCCGGCCAAACTGCGTGAGGATGACGACCTCGGTCTCGCGCACCGTGTAGGCGCTGCTGCCGAGAACGATGATGCCGAGGATCGCGATGACGATCAGAATGATTCGTGAAGGGTTCATTTCCGTGGCCCCCCTTTCTGGCCGACACCGGGTAACATCGGCAGCAGTTGCGTGATCTTGTCGTCCACGATCACCCTCTCTCGCACCTGCGGGAGCACGTCGGCCATTGTCTCCAGATAAATCCGCGTTCGCGTGACATCGGGCGCCTTGAGGTATTCGGCGAGCACCGCATTGAACGCCGACACATCGCCGAGCGCCTCGTTCACGCGCTTGAGCTTGTAGCCCTCGGCGACGCTGATTTTCTGCTCGGCCTCGCCGCTCGCGCGCGGGACGACCTTGTTGTACTCACCGTTGGCGATGTTCATCATGTTCTCGCGATCCTGCTTGGCCTTGTTGACTTCGTTGAACGAGGTCTGCACCTCGCGCGGCGGGTTGATATTCTTGAGCTGCACCTGATCCACCGCGATGCCGAGCTGGAATTCCTTCACCACCTCGCGCAGCCGCAGCAGCGAGCTGTTCTCGATGTCCTGCCGCCCGATGGTGATGACCTCGTCCACCGTCCGGTCGCCGATGATCTCGCGCATGATGGATTCGGAAAGATCGCGCAGCGTCTCCTCCGGACGACGCACGCTGAAGAGGTAGTCCTTCGGAACGACGAGGCGGTACTGCACCACCCACTCGACGAGCGCCGTGTTCAGATCGCCGGTGACCATGTTCTTCTCGCGATCCTGCTCATTGGTGAACTGGTAAGGATTCGTCGCGCCCGGTGTCGCGAAGCCGAACTCGTGCTTCTGCTGCCGCTTCACCGCGACCGGCAGGACTTCATCAATGCCAAACGGCAGCTTGAAATGCAGCCCCGGCTCGCGGATCGCCTCGAATTTTCCGAAGCGCAGTACGACGCCGACCGACTCGGCGGGAATGGTGTACCAGCTCGTGAGGATGAGCCACAGCGCGAAAATGAGAAACGGAATGACCGGAACCCATCTTGCAAGATGCGGCGGGAATTGCACGGTGATCGTGCGGGGAGAATTGAGTGCCATGCACTGCGTGTACGTTGCGCGAGCGAGCAGCGCAAGGGCGCCCATTCGCTGCCGCAGGGTTCACGCATCAAAATCACATTGCCGTGCGGCGCCGACTCCCGGGTGGAGCACGCGATTCGCGTGCTGTTTCAGGCGACCCGCCGGAAACACCTCGTGGCGTCAGAGGAGACACACAGGGTTTTCAAATCTGCACGTCATCAAATCTGCACGCCGATCACAAACGCACGAGCGTCGAGTGTCCGCGGCGAGTCGCCGCAGACCGCACGCGAGTCGCGTGCTCCACCCGAAATCTTCCGCTCACCGCTTCCGTGATTTTGATGCATCAGCCCGTTCGCCGCCGTCACAGCCAGTCCCACGCATCCGAGCGCAGCCAGTCATGAAAATGCGCCCCGGCAGGGGGCAGCGCGAAGCCGAGCAGAGGCGCCGACCTCGCAGCGGTCGAAGCGCTCCGCCGGGCCGTGGCTGCGGATGAAATTCAGCAGCGCGCCGGTCGGGCATCCGTAGTGACAGTAGGCCATCGGCACGAAGCCCGCGACGACAAGCCCCACGATCGCAATCGCGATGGTCGCCCATCCCGCCGTGCGAATCGCATCCGCATCGAACGGCTCAAATGCCGCGAGATCCGCGGGCAGCACGAACATCAACACGCCGAGGATCATCGCGAGCGTGAGCAGCGGCAGCGACTCAACGCGCATCCGCACCGCATGATTCCGTAGCAGCCACACGATCGCGACGAGCACGGCAAGACAGTAAAATTGGACGTTCACACGGCGCACGCCGCGCACGATGCAGGACGCAATTCTGTATCTCCAAGCAGAGACTCCTCGATTCGCGCGCCGGAAGCGGCCGACGATTACAGCGGCGGGATGCTGAAAAAGTGACCACAGCCCCGGACGGGATCGTGCTTACTTGAAACGATAAGTTATGCCGACCACATACGTGCCCTGTCGGGAACTTTCCGTCAGCGGCTGCTCGTAACGGAAGGCAACAACCAGTCGCTCGTCGCGATCCCAGGAGCGACCCACCTCGAACTTCATCGAAGCCCCGGCAAAACTATTAAACGCTCCGATGCTCTCTCCTTTCGCGAGATCCCACTTCGGAGCGTATTCGACGTAACTGTACCATCGTCCCGGCAGGTTGATTTCGATCCCCGGCTTCAACTCGAAGGTCTGCCGCTCACTCACACCCTCCCTCGTTGCGATGGACTGGTTGTATTTGAACGAAGCCGTCAGTTTAGCGCGCTTACAGAAACGCCAGGAGAACCCGGCGAACGGTGAGAGGACATACATGCCGTCCCCGAGACCGAGTTTTCTGGCGGTGTCGAGTTGCGCCTCCATTCCGATGTTCCAGCGTACCTTGCTGCTGCTTTCGAACGCATGATTGAGTATTAGCTTCACGTCGCCTATCCCGGTCGCGCTCTGGAGCCCTGAACCGGGAGCCGCGTGGTAGGAGACGAGCGGCCAGTCGAGCGTGAACTGCCAATCCTTGCGCCCGCGAAAACCAACAGCGTAGCTTCCTGAATATGTCAGCGTATTTCTCGATTCCCCGTCCGTGTAGTCGATGAATTCGTTCTCAAGCCGCAGGCGCGTGCGATTGGATGTCTTGTCATTCTCGATATTCACCTCGTTGCTCTCCGTGGCTTCGGGTGCCGGGGAAGGCTGCGCGGGTGCCGCAATCAGATAGCTCGCACTCAAAGCTATCGCGAAGGTGGTCACTTGGAGGCAAGGCCGTGGCATTGTGTGTCAATTCACGCAAATCGCGCGGAGTCGCGCGTTGAGCTTCTGTTGATCGTGGAGTGCATCATCGTGCGTTAGCTTTTGCGGCCGCAATAGCGGCGCGCGTGGCGTTGATTGCGGAGAGTTCCGGGATGAGCGCGTTGTAGCGTCCGAACAGCGTGTTGAAGTCGCGGCGTAGTTCGGCGATGGCGGTGTTGAGCGCCTTATCCAGATCCATGGCTTCTTTCAGCCCGACCGCACGGGTGGTTGTCTCGGCGGGCATGAGCGCCGTGGCGATTTGCTTGCGCCGCTCGGTAATCAGGGCGTCATTCTTGGCAATCTCCTTTGCGATCTCCTTCGTATTTGCGGCATACGGCGACGCATTCATCTGCGCCCGCAGCCCGCGGTTGTTCTGTTCGAGGCGCTCGATGCTCTTGCGGAGTCCCTCTTCGATTTCCCGGCGCTGCCGGTTGGTAACGGCGGTGAGTTGCTGATTCTGGATATGATCCTGATTCAGCGAGTAGGTGGTGCCATTCCAAGTGCTGCCGGTGGCAGTGTAACGCGCATAGTCCTTGTGCGTGGGCAGCGATTTCTGGATCTGGAGAATTTGGACGACGCGTTTTTCGATATGCGCGTCAAATACGGCGATGCCGCGTCGTTTCTGCTCCTCGGTGAGGTTGATCGTGGGGCGGCGCAATTCCCCCTGTAAGGCAGCGCGCTTGTACCGATAGTATTCGGTGTTGCGCTGGAGGGCATCAATGTTCTGCTCCTTCATGCGCGCGACCTTGGTGCGGGAGTCCTTTGAGTCGCCGATGGACCGGAGCGCTTGGACCAGCGAATCCACACGGGCTTCGATTCGCCCATCCAATGCCTTGAGTTCCTCACGGAGCAAACTCGCGCGCTGTTCGCGTGCGGCGAGCATGGATTCCCATTGTGCGACATGCGACGGAGCGGGCTGTGCGGCGAATGCCTTGGTCAGAGTGGCGGCGAAGATAAGTGCGATGATGGCGATGCGGTTCATGGGTTTTTAATCTGGAGTTTGAGGATGCGCTCCACCTCTGCGATAGCCTCAGGGCTCTGTTGCGCATTGTGGGACGAAGGGACAAGCCGCTCGCTCTGTGCGCCGTCGAGATGACTGCTCCAGTAAGGCACGAGTCCGTCGGACATCATCGGCTTGCTGGTGTCTTTGTTTCCCCCTTTTTGCCCCGGTCGCCGCAAATCACGTGATACGGGACGCCACGTGTGAGCGGAATGGTGCCAATCGCCTTCACGAACCGGTTATTAGGAGCGAGCGTATCCACACTGTTCGGGATGCCATTCAGCTTCAGGTCACCAGCCTGAAATGTAATCACCTTCATGGCATCCTTGCCCGCATTCACGAGCGCCTCCGGAGACTTCACGAGCTTCGAGCCGAGCCGCCCCATCCAATTGCCCGCCATATCGGCGCCACGAAGCGGCGCGGAAATGAAGATCACACGGCCAACTTCCGGACGGTGCCGGAAGATGAGCGATTCCGCAGCGAGCTTCTTTGTCTCGGCCGGGAGCGGCACTTCCGATGGCGGTTTTCCAAAAAGTTTCATCCAGAGCTTATCGCCGGTGTCGGTGATGAGCAGCCGGCTAATACAACCGCCCATGCTGTGGCCGATGACGATCATCTTCTTTTGCAGCGGGAAGCGCTTCCCGATCGCATCGAGCTCACGCCGCAGGATGGCGGCAGAATAGGGGTACGCATAGCCGCTCGGATAGCTGTAAAACCAGAACTGATAATTCCGCCGGATGTCCGCATCGCCGCGAAGGGAGTTAATCATCGGCGTCCACGTGGAGGGCAAAGACATCAGGCCGTGGATGACGAGCACGACAGTCTTGTTCGGATCATAGGGCTGGAGCCGAGCAATTCGGGCGGTCTCAGCGTACTTCGCGGGACGCAACATGCGGGCAAGGCCCATTTCCCTCGTGTCCGTGCTGGCAAGCATCACGGCGACTGGGACGGTGAAATCGGCCGCAAGCGGAAAGGTATGCGTGCCGAGCCGGACACTTTCTTTCGCAAGCGGGTCTTCGATGGAGATCACGCACCGCCTGCCCTCGAAGCGAAGGACTGCCGTGACGCCATAGAAAATCCGCGGAAGAGTGAAATCCGTTTTGACGGTTTTGCTCCACTCGCGCCCCACGGCCACGAGAGGCGCTCCGATTCCCTCCTTGATCGAGCGTTTGGTAATATAGGAGCCCCCGACGTCGAACTGATCCGCCGGAGTGAAGTCGTAAAGGACCGGGTTCCACTGAGGACGGGGATCGGGCATGTGGGTTAGCACAAAATCCCCACCCGCCGCCGGCACTCGCAGCGGCTGCTTCCACGGTTCGAGCTTCGCCTCCTTCATCGTGCCGAGAACCCTTGCGACAGCGAAATTGTAGGCATCGCGCGCGGCACTGTCATCGGGATTGCGGGCGAGTTCCTTAGCGGCGCATTCCGCGGCAGAGAGGAATTCCCCGAGTGCCGTCATCGGGGCACTTTTCCCGGCCTTCAGTGCAGTGACGATCGCCTGATGGGCCGCCGCCTGCGCGCCCGCGGTTGCTCTCACAGGATGAAACTGCGGGCGCTTCTCCGAGACGGTCGCATATTTCGCGCATCCGGCGAACGCAAGGCCCGCCGCCAGTCCCAGAAGCCGGAATTTGGATTGCACGACAACGCCGGGTTCGGATTGCTCAGCGCAACGGCTTATCCAGCGCGCGTTCGCGCCAGGTGATATTACGGGCCTTGTATTCATCCTTGAGGCGCTCCGATAGCCGACCATCCGTCCAGAGGGCAAGCGCCTTGATGTCGCCGCGACTTTTGTCAATGGCGATGAAGTCCTCCGTTCGCCGTGCGGTGTGCTCCGCCCAGATTGCGTAATCGAGCGACACAGGCACCACAAGCGTGCCGTCTTTGGCGAGAGCAGTGACGATGCGGCTCTCACGACGGAACGCGCGCAGGGGACCGGCAGTCGCAGAATACTGCGCAAGGATCTGTGCGAGGCGCTGGAAATAGAGCGCATCCTCCTGAGTGAACGACTTGCACGCGTCCTCGATAAAGACAGTCGGATCCACGCCGATCCGCACGAGCGCATCAGTGGTGATCGTCTCGTGCCATGGCGAGAACCACGGGTGCATGAGAAACTCATCCGCCAATGCGCGGCTGACACCGAGCGCGAGAAGCTTTTTCCGGTTGAGTATCCGCAGATCCTCCGGAGTGGAATTGACGAGGACATCCTGCAGCGTCTGATTCATACCCACTACCGACAGCACATTCCCCGCTGCCCCGCCCACTGCCGCGGTTGCCGCGCTCAAAACTAATCCGCCGCCTGCAGACGCGCGCGCGACACCTGTAAGCGCCTGCTGCAAATCTTCATTCGTCGTATAGGGACTCACTCCCAGCTTGGCCGCCAATACCACCTTCGCCTTGGTCACGCCAGTGACGCCCGCGAGCGCCCCTTGCTCCGTCTCACTCTTCCCGCCCTTTACGCCCTCGCCGATGCGTCCGAAAAAGCGCGCTGCACCCGAGGGAACACGTTTGATCGTGCCAAATGGATCCTTCACGATGCCGACAACGCTCTGTACCTTTTCCTTACCGCCGCTCGCGATCGCCTTCCCAAACTCGGCCGACTTGCTCACCCCGCGCAGGTAATCGAGCGCGTAAATCTCATAGATGCGCTCAATGAGCGCCGGGGTTCCTGTAATTTCATACTGCTCGTTCCCCACATTGATCACATAGGTATTGCGAAGCCCGTCGCTATATGCACCCTGACCGACAGCATGGAGCTGCCCGCTCATTAACTGGGCAGGTACAAATTCCTTTGCCGGCACCTCTCCTACGGATTCAAAAGTCTTCTCAACGCGATTCAGGAATCCCGCTGCATCCTGTGCGCTGTTGTCTGACTGTGCGATGAGCGCTGCGGGCAGCAGGATTAGGGTAAACAAGATTGCCTTCATACTTATCAAATTGGTTTGCTGTTCATTGCGACATACGCCCCGGCGCAAGTCTTCCCGCACGTGGTGAATTACTCAGATTCCGTGGGATGCCATGTTTTGTCAGGATTAAAACGTTCCATTTTCTCGAATGCATCCAGAGAGTTCGGTCCAAGATCCTTCTCGTAAACGACTCCGGTGTGGCTGACGATGAATGTCTTCGCGCCCGTGACATGATACTGGGCGGGCGCAGCCGCAAGTGCAAACCCGCCGATCATGGCTCCCTTGACTACAAAGTCCATCTGTCCGAGGGGTGCCGCGGGGCCCTGTCCTTTCAATATCTTGAAGTAGTAGCCATGATACGGCTGAGGCTTGTCTTTTCTCGCATAGCCTGGCGCAACAGCCTTGGCGATCTCCTCCCCCACGGGGCCTGCCCATATGCCATCAGCGTTCTGCCAGGCGAGGCCGTCATGCTTGCCCGGAGTGCTGATGATTCGCTGGGCATACTGGTGAACTTTGGAGTCATCGTGCTTTTCCGTGGCATATTCACGCTGCGCTTCTGCGAAGCCTTCACAGATTTCGATCGCATCCAGTTCGTTTGCGCCGATGCGCCGGAGCAAAATCTCACGGCTGCCAGCCTTGGTATCGAAAGCCCATTTGCCCTTGGTCTTCACAAGGGGAATCGGAAGTGGAAACGCATCCTCCCCGACCAAGATGGTGGCTCGAGTCGGATTCTTTGGATCGAGTTCGATCGTTTGCTTTGCCTTCGCCTTGGCGGCGAAGGCGACTGCCCGTTCCTTGTCCATCACAGGATCTTCCGAGGCAATCAGCTCGTCGCCTCCCGGCCCGAGAATTTCCTTGAGGGCAGGCACCTCGAAAGACGCTGCCGCCTGAACCAGGCTCTCGACTGCCTGCTCAAGCGTTTCGAATACCTTTTGCTTGGGTTGCGCCTGAGCTGCCTTAGGCTTTTCGCCCAATGCCGTCGTTTGCAATGCGAGGCCGAGAAGACTCGGGATGAGAATCGCAGATATGAATATTTTCGACGTGGTCATGATGTCAGATTTTGTTCTGGTTGGTTTTCCGCAATGATTCGCTTATCTTGGATCAGCGGCGTTTTCCACCGAGTGCACCTCCCCCGCTACCTCCGCCGCCCCGGTCAAAACTGGAGCCTCCCATGCTGCGGGAGCCCCTTGAACTGCTGGCGCGTGCCGAGCCTCCGCCAAAGCCGCTGCCGCCGAACGCACTCTTACTCGATCCGAACCCCGCACCTGGAGAGACACTCCGGTTGCCGATCTTGCTTCCTCCAGACGGACGGTCGGCCGGCATGGTGCTCGGCCGATTTGCACCGGCGTTCCCTGGTCTATTCCCATCATTGCCAACGCCGCCGATCCCGCCGGGCTTGTTTCCAACTCCGCCAGGCTTCTGGCCTGGTGCCCTGCCCCCAAAACGATCCGCTGTCACTTTGTTCCCGTATGGGGCCCCTCCGCGATGCTGCGGGTTGTGCTGCCAGGTGTTGTTATTGCCTCCCACCTGATTTCCGATGTTAGCTTTGCCCGCATTGATGCTCGTCTTGTTCACGTTCACATTTGCTGTCCGGCTGGAATTGTTCACGTAGGTATTTCTATTGTTAACGATGACAGCATTGTTCCGCCCCCATCCGCAATGGTAACCCCAACCGCCACCCCACGCAGCGCCCAAGGCAAATCCTACTCCAAAGGCAAGGGCGCGTCCCGCAACATAGCCTGGATAGTAATATACCGGATAAGGATACACAGGGGCGCCATAGACGACCACGGGATTGTAGGATGGAACATACACCACCTTGGTGCTGGCTGGCTGAATGACGATCACCTCCTTGCCGCCTTCGACCGCCTGGGTCTCCACTACCTGTTCCGCTCCAGTCTTGAGGTTGCCCGTGTCTTTCGCCTTCACGCGCATCCGTTGCACCGCATCCATCACGTCCTCCTGTTGCGCGAGGAAGGCATTTCCGAGTTCCGTTGTCCATTGGATGTTCCCCGCTGCACGCTCGACGACGGAAGGAAAGGCAGCCAATGCCTGGACGCTCGGATCCCACGGCTGTTTCTGCACCGCGTCCGCAAGAGCCTTGTCCTTCAGGCTCTTGTTTCGGTCCAGCCATTGCTGAAGCTGAATCAGCTCCAAAGGATACGTGGAGGCCACCAATGTCTGGCTCAGGAACGGATCGGGATAGAGCGCGATCGGCGAGACGAGCGAATCCAATTGGTCATTTGGAATCTTAGGCACCTCATTGGTGATCACGGGCGTGGTCACCGGTTCCTTGGGCGCCTGGCCGAACATCACTGGAGGCACCGATGCAAGCGAGGCAGCGCACAGGATTGCGATGGCGCTGCGAAATGAGTGAGCCGGGAATTTGGAGGCGGCGGATGGTGTCTTCATGAATGGATTGTATTGTGGTTTGCGTGTCGCCCGTTCTTTGGGCTGTTCGGTTTTGGCGCACTCAGCGTGTCACCTTTCGGTGGCCATCATCTGATGTCCCTCACATCTTCGGTTTAAGTTTCAGCGGCGTGCCTAGAACAGGATGCCTACCTTCGCCCAGATGAAGTCGCCCTTGGTGCGGTTCGAGGTGTTGAGTTCCGGCAGCCACTTCACTTCGACCGCAACATCCTTGCCGCCAATTTTGTGGATATAGGACACGACCGGGCCAATTCCGGCCGTGTGTCCCTTGAAGCTGCCGAGCGTTGCGCCGGAACCGCTGTCGCCGGTGAGCTGCTGGTAATAGAACGCATTTGCGCCGACTCCGACAAATCCGCCGAAGAGCGGCAGATGCTGTTCGATGGTGGCATCCACATGGAACTGCGTGCCGGTCTGGTAATCCGTCGCGCCATTCTTTGTGTTGAAGTCGAAGCCGGCAAACACGGAGACTTCCGTGCCGATTTTGCTGCTCAGCCAGCTCACTGAAAAGCCCGGCTCAAACGTCCAGTAGTTCTTTCCGGTGTTGGCGAGCCGTCCCGTTTCGAATCCACCGCTCGGTGCGTAGATGCCGAGTCGGATGTCGTATTTCAAATCACCGCCCAGCGCCTTCCATCCGAGCATGAACGGATAGAAGGTGATGTCCCCGATGTCGCTCGCAGTATCGCGCACACCGCGTGCGATCGTGCGCCCGCCGGGGCCGGTCAGTTCCGTCCCGGCCTTCACTTCCATCCACATGAACGGAATCGCGAGGGCCGCGGCGTATTTGCCACCGAGCAGCGAGAGGTCCGACTGATAGACAACGCCGATGGTGTCTGCGTAGGCCGTCGCTTCGACGCCGAGAGCAATGCGCCCGCCATAAGCAAGCGAACGGCTCGGACCCGCGGTGCCGTTGTAATAGGTAAAAAAGTTGAAGGCCGCAAAGCCAGTCTTGCCAGGGAGGGCATCAACAGCCGAAGCCGCCGCACCGGGCATATAGTGACCGCCGGCACTTTCTTCGGCCCGGATGCCCGCGGGTATCAGGGTGGAGGAGATTGCGATAGCGAGGATGAGTTTTGTTTTCATAAGTGCGTGTGTTTCAGGAATGAATTTGCTTGTGAGCGGGTATGGTCCGGTTTGCTCCGCTTGCTATTTTTTTCCGCCCTTGGCAGCCGCGGGCGCAATGTCGATCTCACCGGCACCTTCATCGGTGATCGAGGGGCCGTGACCTTCAGCGGCGGGCGTAGGCTTGCCGCCTTCGGAGCCCATGAGCGGCTTGCCATGGCCGAGGGAAGCTTTGGCAATCCAGAGCAACGCGAGGGGCTTTGCGGCCTCCTTGCCCAGCGCGTTAAGACGATCCTGCAACGCCTTCACCTTCTCGGGATTCGCATCGGCGAGGTTGTTTTTCTCGTAGGGATCCTCGGCGAGATTGTAGAGGTCCACGCTCATCGGGATCATCGCGCGCCAGATGAGCTTCCAGTCTCCCTGCCGCACTGCGCCGCGGAACGGCTCGACGTTATAGATGACTTCGGTGCGCGGCGAGGGCTTGCCTTCGGCAATCGTGCCCCACACGTCCACCCCATCGAGCGGTTTGCACTTTTCCGTGCTCGCGCCGGCGAGCTTGGCAAGCGTGGGATAGAGATCCACGCCGTGGATAATGCCGTCCACAGTGCCGGGCTTGATCTTGCCGGGCCAATTCGCGCAGGCGGCGACGCGGTTGCCGCCCTCGAAGAGCGTGCCCTTGCCGTCGCGATACGGGCCGTTGTCACAGGGGAGCTTGGTCTTAGAGAGGTCGGTCATCTGCCCGGCGAACATCGGGTTCGTCGTGCCGCCGTTGTCGCTGTGGAAGAGGATGAGCGTGTTCTCGCGCAGGCCCTTCTTGTCGAGCGCGGCGACGACCTTGCCGATTTCGTCATCAAGACACGCGACCATGCCGGCGTAGGTGCGGCGCGTGGGCTCCTTGATGTCCTTGAAGCGATCCACGTATTCCTGCGGTGCCTGATACGGCGTGTGCGGGGCGTTGAATGTGAGATACAAATAGAACGGATTCTTCGCGTCCTGCGAGTTGATGTATTTCACGGCGTCAGCACCGATGAGCTGGGTGGTGTAGCCCTTTTCGTTCACGGGCTTGTTGTTGCGGAACCAGTCGAGCACGCCCGCGTCGCTGTGCGTGTAGTAATCCAGCTCGCCGATCATCGCACCATATTGGTAATCGAAGCCGCGCTGCTTGGGCCAATACTTGATGTCCGCGTGGCCGAGGTGCCATTTGCCGATGATGGCTGTCTTGTAGCCCGCACCCTTGAAGCACTGCGGCATGAGGAATTCGGTCGTGTCGAGGCCGTAACCGGCGGGGCCGGGGATGACGATCGTCTGCAGGCCATAGCGGAGCGGGTAGCGTCCGGTCATCAGCGCGGCGCGTGTGGGCGTACACATGCACTGCACATAGAACTGCGTGAACTTTGCGCCGCCCTTGGCAAGCGCGTCAATGTTCGGCGTCTTGAGGTCTGTCGCACCGTTGAAGCCGACGTCCTTCCAGCCGAGATCATCAGCGACGATGTGGACGATGTTAGGCTTGCTATCGGCCGCCTGCACCGTGGCTAGGCATGAGAGCGCCACAAGTGCGCTTGCGCAGAGGTTCATGAATTTGCTCATGGGTGGTGGTTAGTTGGGTTGATTCGTTGTTAGGGAGTCAAAATGGTTCAGGGCTTCTCGACCGAGACGGCCACTCCTTCGGTCACGCTGGCGGTGACGCTGTCGCCCACCTTCACTTTCGTGAGGTTGATGTGCTCGTCCGCCTTGATTGTTTTAGTGGTGCCGTCCTCGCCGACCAGCGTCACGTTGCGCGTCTTGGTGTCTATGGCGGTGATTTTGACCGTCGCCTGCACGGTATGGGCTACGACCTTGCCCGGTTTTGAACCAATGGGAGCGTACCCGACCATGGTGTCCCGCGTGGCCCGCGCCGGCTTTGCCTTGTCGAGGTAAACGGCGACTTCCTTTGTGACGGTGACTTTAACCCGATCGTTAATACGGATCTGACCGAAGTTTGCCACGTCCGGCCCGCATGTGACGGTGATGCGTTTGCCATTGGTGAGCGTGAGCTTCACCTTGCGGGTCGCCGCATCAATGGCTGTCACGGTTGCGGTGGCCTTGTACGTCTCCACGGAGATCGCGGCGGTGTCGGACTTATGGACGGCGGCGTGGTGCTCACCAGGAACGGTCGTGCAGGAACTAAGGGTGAGCATGAGCGTTGGCAGCAAAGCCAAGGCAGCGGATTTCAGGTGGTTTGTATTCATGATGGAGTTGGTGGGTTTTGCGTTTGAGAGAGGGATCACGCGGACTTAGCCAGACGTGGATTATCGAAAGTCCACTGGATGGCATCCAGCAGGGCCTGAGTGTCCACGGGTTTGCGGAAAAAGCCTGCGGCACCCGCCTCCCGTGCGGCACCGCGCGCCTCTTCGGTGTCCTGCGCGGTAACGAAGATGACCGGGAGCGCGGAGTCCGCCCCCTTGAGCACTTGCCTGAGATCCACGCTGCTTATACCGAGCATAGTCATATCTGCCACGATGCAGCCCTTTGCATGAAGGGAAGCCCCGGCGAGGAATTCATCCACCGAGGCAAACGCTTTCGAGTCGAATCCGGCGGACGTCATCACGCGCCCAAGCGAGCGGCGCACGCTCGCGTCGTCGTCTATGATGAAAACAGTGGGCCGGATCTGTGGCATGACGCGGCGACTGTGGCAGGACGCGGGAAGCCCGCATATTGGACCTTAGATCAATGCGTGATCTCAGGCATCATGACCGTAGCCATCACGCTCCGCGTGATGATTCCCGAACGCTCACGCGGCGCGTGAAGACTACTTTCCGACGAGCGCACACGCGCGCACCAAATCCGCGACCGAGACGACGCGCATCTTTTCCATGACGCGCGCACGATGCACCTTCACGGTGTTCTCGACGATGCCAAGCTCCGCGGCGATCTGCTTGTTCAGCGCGCCGGTGACGACCCAGGACATGACTTCGCGTTCGCGCTCGGTGAGTTCCCCCATGCGCTCGCGGATGGCGCGTACCTGCAAATCGGATTCGAGCAGTGCGCGGTGTTTTTCCAGCGCCTCGACGATCGCGCGGAGCAGATCGTCATTGTCGAAGGGCTTTGTCAGAAAGGTCACCGCCCCCTGTTTCATGGCTTTCACGGTGGAGGGGATGTCGCCATTGCCGCTGATGAAGATCGCGGGGCATGGAGCGGAATACGCGGCGAGCCTTTGCTGCAATTCCAGTCCGCTGAGGCCCGGCATGTGGAGGTCCAGCACCAGGCAGGTCGGGTGCAGAAATGGCGCGGTTTGTGTTTTGAAAAATTCCTCCGCGGAGGAAAACGTCCGCGCCTCCAGACCCGCGTGGCGCACCACCCGCGAGAGGCTCCGGCACACGGAGGGATCATCATCCACGATGAAGACAGTCTGGTTCGTAGCGCTCATGCCATGCAGGGAAGTCCCGAGCATACTGCTCTGATCCGCCGCTCACTGGCGAGGCGCTTTTTGCGCGTCCGCCACGGTGAGCACCATGCGGAAGACCGCACCGCCCTTGGGATGATTTTCCGCGGACAGCTCTCCGCCGAAGCGATCCGTGATTCTGCGGCAGATGGCCAGTCCGAGACCGAGACCGCCGGGCTTGTTCGTCGCGAACGGCTCGAACAGCCGGGGCATCACCTCCGCCGGGATGCCCGGCCCGTTGTCACGCACGCTCAGGATGACACGCCCGTCCTGCCGCATGGTTGCAATCTCGATGCGCGCGGGGACGGCGCACGCTTTCACTGCGTCGAGGCTGTTGAGGATCAGATTGATGAGCACCTGCTGGATTTCCACGTGGCCCGCAATCACCCGCGGCAGCGCTTCGGCGAGGAGCAGATCCACTCGCGCCTTCCGGCCCACGATCTCGCTGTGGAGGAGGTTGAGCGTGTCGGCGACGGCTTCGTTCACATCCACCGCCTGCGGTTCCGCCGGAGCATTCTTTTTGAACATGGCCCTCATGCCGTGGATGATTCCGCCCGCGCGCTTGGCGTCGGCGGCGATGTCGTCGAAAATGGCGGACATCTCGGTGAGGTCCGGCTGCCCGGCCCCGACGCTGCGGAGTCCGACCTGGGCGTTGCTCAGCATGGCGGCGAGCGGCTGGTTCAGTTCATGGGCGATCGAGCCTGAGAGTTCGCCGAGGATGCTGACGCGCGAGAGATGGGCCAGTTCCTCGCGCTGGTGCGCCACCTCCAGTTCCGTGCGCTTCCGTTCGGTGACGTCCATGGAGACTCCACGGAGCAGCGTGGAGCGAGCTTGCGCATCTCGCTCCACGCGTCCGCCTGCCGCAATCCAGCGCACGGTTCCATCGGGTAGCACCACGCGGTATTCCGCCGCGAAGGGCTCTTGGCCGAGGAGCGCCTCATCCACCGCCCGCTTCACGGCCACGCGGTCATCGGCATGGACCGTGGACGCGAAGCGCTTAAAATCAATTTCCTCGTCCGGTGCGACGCCGTAAAGCAGCCGTCCCTCGCTGGAGACCCAGATGCGATCCTTGGGGATGTCCCACTCCCAGAGCGCCAGCCTTGCCGCGGCGGCGGCCAGCTTCAGCCGCTGTTCACTTTTCTCCAGATCGTTCGACAGTCGCGCCGCGTGCAGCACGTCATAGCTCAACTCGTGGCCCATCGCGATCAGCACCGCGAGGAAGGCAAAGCTGACGAAATAGGGCGTCTGCACGATCCCTTTTTCCACCAGAAACGCGTGACCGCGCGAAACGAGGAAGAAGAAAATGATGCTGCCGCCGACGATCACTGCGCGCCTTCGTCCGCCGCGCTTCCACAACGCAAGCGACGCATCAAAAACGAATGCCATCACCACGATTACACCGGCAAGTTCCACCAGCGTCCACAGCCCGCCGACGACGGTCGGAACCGTGCAGCGCACCCCGCCGAATGTCTCCACTTGCCGCACCGCCAGCGCGTGCCGCACCACCGAAACTCCGCCGACGAGGCTCGCGATTTGCGCCGATACGGTCAATCCCACGCCCGTCAGCGCGAGCCACACGCGACCGGTGCAGAAAAACGTCCGCACAAATCCAGTCACTGAAGCCACCATGATCCCGATCGGCAGCGCCGCCCAGCGCAGCACGGCCTGATAGCGCCCGAGATCATCCGCCAGCAGTAGGGTAAGCTCCAACCCGCTGATCGCAGCCACGGCCAGCGCGCTGGTAAAAAAGAAAAAGTGCGGCGCGCGGCGGCCATCGCCCAGGGCGATCCGCAGATTGATCAGCGCGAGCGTCACACACGCGGCGGCGACCATCGGCCAGGTGAGAGTCATCCAGTTCATCGCGGCAGCACCTCCCCGATTTCGGAGCAGTGAATGGCGGGGATGAATCCGATCAGCGGAGGCGGGGCGCGCACGGCACGACGGTAGCCAGAATGGTGCTGCAGTGTAAATCGCCACGGCACCCGCACGCGGATCGGCGCGGCCCTACATCTTTCCCTCCCGAGCGATCAGAAGATCGTCTTGAGCAGATAATCCACCATGGCTTCTAACGGAATCATTGTGAGCAGCAGCGGTGCGACCGGCGCTGCGATCACGATGGCGAGTTGCACCGCGTCCTTGCTCCGGAATGGCGTCACGCGCATCTCCTGCACGATTGCATAGCTGTTCCCGAGATCAGCGAGGGACTGGATGTCCGCGGTGCCCACGAGCGCCTCGCCCTTTGGCGCACAGCCGCGGAGCCACTTGTCCTCGAAGTCGCACACGTAGCGGTTCGCGAGCAGGCCGAATTCACGCAGGCCATTCCTTTTCGCCGCGGAGAGCTGCATCGAGAACATGCAGAGCGGGCCGAGAAAGAGGAGAACGAAGAATGCGACGATGGCCGTGATTTCCATTTTGTAGGACAGGAGATGCTGCCCGTTAAAAAGAATCTGGCTCGCAAGCAGCGCGGAGAAATGTGCGCCCTGCGCGAGGAGGATCGGCATGAATGCATGCGCGCTCCTGCCCACGAAGCCGAGGCCGCCCGCGCGATCCGGGTGGCTCGGCGCGATGCGCAGATTCAGCCGCGAGACCGACCAGAGAAACCGGAACCAGACGAAGATCCGCGCGTACCAGCGCAGTTGGATGAATTGAAAAAACGGGATGCTGATGAACGCGTACCACCAGCCGGACGCGGTGAGGTGCAAGTCCGCACCCTGCGGCGTCGCATACCATGTCGCCGCCCCGAGTGCGACCTGACTCCGCCACACCCACAGGCCCAGCGAATACACGAGCACCAGAAGCACCATCTCGAACGCCACCGAGTCCCGCACCCGCGCGACGGACGCCACGGCCTTTTCAAATTTCGCCCTGTCCTCCGGAGCGACCACACCCTGCTCCAGAAACCTGCGGACGACGCCACGCAGCCGGGAGTCTATCGTGACCTCGGCAACGATGAGTACCGGCAGCACGAAGAGAAAGCGGACGTGCGCCTCGATGTCGTGCAAGAACGGAATCTTCAGCCCGCCCCCGAGCGCATTTCCGCCGACGGCGGAGAGGATCAGCAGAGGGAGCCAGGCGAACAGCGCAACGGCAGCGATGCGACGGCCGATCCCTTCCTGCGCGGCACCGGAGAGCCGGATCTTGCGGCAAAGTTGAAACAGCGGTCCGCCGAGCACGAGTGAGAATTCGGGCGGCTCCTGGACGTTGGCGGGTTGGGTCATCGGTAACGCTCGGGGTTTCGGAATCGCAGCATCCTGCGCCGAACCGCAAGCGCCCGCCATTGGCCTTTGGTCCAATGCCAGCCAGCAGCCCGATCAGCCGGAGCGCATCGCCGGCGACGAAAGCGAGTCCCGGGATTGCGGCATCCCGGGAGCGCGGAAAATGCGCTTCGCAAAATCCATCCGCACGGCCCCACTCCGCGCTTGCCGCTCGCGTGTGCCGCTTCGATAGTCCGCGCCCATTTTATGAAACAAATCGGCATCGGCCTCGCCGGATTCGGCACTGTTGGCGCAGGCGTTTTCAAACATCTCGCGCAGAATCGCGCCCTGCTCTCGCAGCGCATCGGACTGGAACTTTCCGTCCGCCGCATCGCCGTGCGCGATCCGAAAAAAGCGCGCGACGTGAAGGCGCCCGCGGAGCTTTTCACTGCGCGCTGGCAGGACGTCGTGGATGATCCGCAGGTGCAGATTGTCGTCGAGCTGATGGGCGGCATCGAGGAGGCGCGGCAGCTCATCATCCGCGCCATCGGAGCGGGAAAGACCGTGGTCACCGGCAACAAGGCGCTGCTCGCCGAGCATGGGAAGGAACTGTTCGACCTCGCGACGGCGAAGCAGGTGCCGATCTTTTTTGAGGCGGCGGTCGCGGGCGGCATCCCGATCATCAAGGCGGTGCGCGAGTCGTTCATCGGCAATCACATCAAGTCCATCCACGGCATCATCAACGGCACGACGAACTACATTCTCACGCGCATGACCGAGGCCGGGCTCGACTACGCCGCCGCGCTCGCCGAGGCGCAGGCGCAGGGCTACGCCGAGGCCGACCCGACGCTCGACGTGAACGGCTGGGACGCGGCGCACAAGGCGATCATCCTCGCATCGCTCGCGTACGGCACATGGATCAGCCCCTCGAAGGTGTTCGTCGAAGGCATCGAAAAAGTCACCGCACGCGACATCGGTTTCGCGAAAATGCTCGGCTGCCGCATCAAGCTCCTCGGCATCATCAAGGCCGACGATCGCGGCGCGATCGAGGTGCGCGTGCATCCCACGCTCATCCCGGAGAAGCACGTGCTCGCGAGCGTGAACGGCGTCTTCAACGCGCTCTGCGTCCACGGCGATGTCGTCGGTGAAACATTGTTTTACGGACGCGGCGCTGGCCAGGATCCGACTGCGAGCGCCGTCATCGCCGATCTCGCCGAAGCCGCGCACGCGCTCGACTCGAAGCGGCGCGACTTCGGCTTCATGCCGCACGGCCTCTACGGCGACTGCAAGCCGCTGGACGAAATCCTCTGCCAGTACTATCTGCGCATCCCCGTGGACGACAAACCCGGCGTGCTCGCACAGGTCGCCGGCGTGCTCGGCGAACTGAACATCGGCATCAGCTCGATGATCCAGCCCGAGAGCGACGGCCAGAGCGCCGAGCTGATCCTGATGCTGCACGACGCCACGCACGCGCAGGTGCGCGAGGCCATCGCGCGCATCACCGCGCTCCCGGCGGTCGAGGGCGCACCGACGCTGCTGCGGGTCGAACATTTCACACCCTGACGCACGCTGCGCAAAACTTCGCCGTGCTCGCGTGATCGCGGCATCCGTGAGACATTGCCGCCATGGACGCTGCGCTGCTCACACCCGATCTGCTCGCCCCCGGCGACGGAAAATCGGCGGACCTCGATCCGGCGCAGTTTGCATGGTCGCAGATCCGTTCGTGCGAAGATTCCCATTTTGAAACCGCATTCTCCGCACTGTGGCTGGAATTCGGAGCGACGCATGAGATGGAATCGCGCGACGTGCTCGCCGCCCGCATGCGTGGGGCAAGACGGCTGCGCTACGAAATCCTGCTCGTGCGCGCCGGGACGGAAGTCGCGGCAGTGCGCGATCATACGGCCATCGCGTGCGAGGGCGAGATCATCGTCCACCTCTCGCACGTCCTCGTCGCACCCGCGTGGCGGCGCAGCGGCCTCGCAGGCTGGATGCGCGCAGCTCCGATCCTGACCGCACGGGAACTCGCAGTGGCAACCGGCACGCCCGGCTGCAGTGTGACGCTCGCGGGCGAGATGGAATACGACGACGGCAGCGACCCGCGGATGGCGCTGCGCCTGCTCGCCTACGGGCGCGCGGGCTACCTCAAGATCGATCCGCAGACGGTGCGCTATCATCAGCCCGACTTCCGTCCGCCGAATGTGATTGATGCATCCGGCGGAGCGCAGCCGCTTCCCTTCCAGCTCATCGTCCGGCGTGTCGGGCGCGAGCATGAACGATCAATCTCCGGCGGCGAAGTGCGCCGGATCGTGCGCGCACTTCACGCGATGTACGGCGCGCAGTTCCGCGCGCGGGACATGGCGCATCCCGCCCTGAATCTCGCGCTCCTCCCCGGCGATCACGCCGAGATCGCACTCATCCCGCCGACAGCAGCGGCAAGTTCTCCAATCCCTCCCCATTGAAACTCGCCGCATTCCATCATCCCGGATTCGCCGCGCCAATCGGCGAGCACATCATGCCGATACAAAAGTTTGCACTCGTCGCCGCGGAGGTCGCGAAGATGCCGGACGTCACCCTCGCGGAGCCCCTGCCCGCGACCGGGGCCGATCTGCTGCGCGTCCACACTGGCGAATACGTGGACGCGATCCGAAGCGGCGAACCGCGGGCACTCGCCGAGTCGCAGAAATTCCCGTGGTCCCCCGCCCTTTTTCCGAGTGTGTGCCTCACAAGCGGCGCATGCATCGCGGCGGCGCGCGCGGCTCTTCGCGACGGAGCGGGCGCTGCGATTGCGAGCGGCTTTCACCACGCGTGTGCGGATCACGGCGAAGGCTTCTGCACGTTCAACGGCCTCATCGTCGCCGCCGATGCGCTGCTCGCAGCAGGTGAAGTGCGACACGTCGCAATCCTCGACATGGATCTCCACTACGGCAACGGCACCGCGCAGCTCGCCGCCACGCGTCCGCACATTTTCGCCGTCTCGATTTACGGCAATGATTATCGGGACAACGTGCCGTATCGGGACGTGAGCGTGCGGCGGCACGGGGACGGAGAAAATCACCGCTCATCCGCCCTGCCTGCGGGATGCGACCGCACGACGATGCTGCGCGCGATGGATGATGCGCTGCCGCTGATCGCAGCGCGCAAACCGGACCTGCTGCTCTACCAGGCGGGAGCCGATCCGTATTTTGAAGATCCGTATTCGCCGCTGGCCCTTGATGCGGACGATCTGCGCGCACGCGACCGCCGAGTGTTCGAGTTTGCACGTGAGCACGGCATCCCGGTCGCGTGGGTGCTCGCCGGCGGCTACACGCGGGACATCACAAAGATCGTCCGCATCCACACCGGGACATTCGACGCGTGGCGCGAGGCGAGAAAGTAGGCGGCGGACGATTTGCAGCGCGCGTATTTTCAGGCGATAGCTTGCGCCAGGCATGACGTTCCTCATTCTCCTCACCTGCATGGCAGTCGGCGATCTGCTTTGGAGCATCTCAGCGTCGAGACTGCGGAGGCGGTGGATGCGGTGGACGCTCAGCATCTTCGGCGCACTTCAGGCCGCGGGCCTCACGATGATCCTTTTTTCGCGCGGCGGCGCGGGGTTCGAGGAAGTCCTGCCGCGTCCGCTGCATTCGATGATTCTCGCATGGCATGTCGTCATCCTGCTGCCGTGGCTCGCGTGGCGCATTGTGCGTGCAATCATCGCGACGGTTGGAAAAATTGCGCGCCTTGTCCGGAGGGTGCGCGTCGTGCGCGCTGAGCAGCATGTGGCTCCGGTGGTGATGAACTCCGGGCCGGCCGTCACGCGGCGCGAATTTCTCGGGGCCGCGGCGGCGCTCACGCCACCGATGCTCACACTCGCCGCGGCAGGAATCGGCGAAGCGCAGCTTGATGGTTTCCGCATCCGGCGCATCGAGGTGCCGGTGCCGGACCTGCCTCCCGCGCTCGAGGGCATGAGCGTCGCGCATATCTCGGATTTTCACGTCGGACGCTTCACGCGCGGACGTGTGCTCGAACGCATCGTCGAGGAGACGAACCGGCTCGACGCGGACGTGGTCGCGCTCACGGGCGATTTCATCAACCACTCGCTGCGCGATCTTCCGGCGGCGCTCGACATCGTGCGGGCGTTGCGCGCGCGGCACATCGTCGCGGCGTGCGAGGGCAATCACGACCTCATCGAGGACGCGCGCATTTTTCGCCGCGAGGCGGAGCGCGGCGGGATGCCGCTGCTGCGCGGCGAGAGCGCGACGGCGGACATCCGCGGCCAGCGCGTGCAGCTCCTCGGACTGCCGTGGAACCACAGCGTCGCCGGGATGCGCGACAGCGTGGCGGCACTGCTCGCGCGGCGCGATCCCGGCGCGTGGCCGCTGCTGCTCGCGCACCATCCGCACGCGTGGGATTTTGCGGAGGGCATCCCGCTCACGCTCTCCGGCCACACGCACGGCGGGCAGCTCATGCTCACGGGCCGCCTCGGGGCGGGATCGCTTTTGTACCGCTACTGGAGCGGCCTCTACTCGCGGCGCTCGGGCGCGCTCGTCGTGTCAAACGGTGTGGGCAACTGGTTCCCCGTCCGCATCCAGGCACCTGCGGAAATCCTCCACCTCACGCTGCGCCGCACGGTGATTCAGGACGGGGCAAAAATGATTGTGGCGGATTGAACAGTGCGCAGCGTGTGCAGACGGCAGCGTCTGCGTCACGGCTCACGGCTGGATGGATTTTTCGAGGAAGCGCCTCACCTCGGCTTCCGCCTGCTCGGGACTTGCGATGTCGGAGACTACGACTTCGATCGCCTGCTGGCCGGCATTTCTCACACCCTTGCGAACCGCTTCGAGCCGGCTGGAGATGTTCAGTTCCTCGGCGGTGCTTTGCAATCTGCTCGCATCAGGCCGCTGTTCCCAGAGGCAGTAGAAGACGTGGAGCACCTGTTCGCCTGCGCGGAACGTGTAGGCGTGGAGCGGAAGGTCCACGCCATTGATGCGCATCGGGCGCAAGCCGAGGTCGGCGGTCATCACCGCGCCGCCCGCGGGGAGACACACCTCGGGACCGTGCGAACGCGCAAGCTGCACCGATGTGCGGCCCGGAGCCCATCGGACCAGAACCATCGCCCATCGGCGGCTCTGCTCATCGGCCCAGACTGCGGACCGCGCGTCGGTGTATTTCAGGATGTTGCGGGTGACGTCGGTGAACTCGACATCGCGAAACCCCTTCTGCGCGGTGGGCCAGCGCACCGTCCACTCGGCTGATTTTGGAAAGCGCGCCTCCGCCACGCGGTACCACGCCTCGGTGCCGATCTCGATCACGACAAACCACGCGGCCAGCGCGATGAGGATGCCTTTCCCCGGCGGAGCGCCGGCGCGCAGCAGCCCGGGATCGAGCGATGCATCCTCGGCGTCCGCGCGTTTCGGATTCAGAAGCGCGCAGAGGATGCCGACTCCGATGAGACTTCCGAAGAGCACTGCCATGCCGACATTGTCGTGCCATTTCGCGACCGCCTCCGTGCCGGATTTCGCGCTCACCCAGACGAGAAAATATGCACGGC
>Ga0194061_1000475_pt1 | contig 24517 bp, 24 predicted proteins | sample SepL2221m_MetaG_FD_163423 | JGI IMG/M metagenome (GOLD analysis project Ga0194061, IMG submission 163423) | Anoxic zone freshwater microbial communities from boreal shield lake in IISD Experimental Lakes Area, Ontario, Canada - Sep2016-L224-21m | ecosystem: Environmental > Aquatic > Freshwater >... | reverse complement strand
AACGGCCCCTACACCTACGACCGCACGCGCTCGGAATTCGTGAACCGCCGCACCAAACGCACCTTCAAGATCGGCGATGAAGTGAAAGTGATCGTCTGCCGCGTGGACGCCGCGCGTCGGATGATTGACTTCGCGCCCGTCTAGGCGATGCGCCTGCACGTCCTCGCCATCGGCAAGCCGCGCCTCGCATTTGCCAAGGCCGGCGTCGCCGAATACCTCGCGCGCTTCCCCGCGAAAAACGGCGTCGAACTCGAATCCCTGCGCGCCTCCACGCGCGACGAGGAAAGCAAAGCCCTGCTCGCCCGCAGCCAAGGAATGCTCCGCGTCGCCCTCGACGAACACGGCAAGCAAGTCACCTCCCGCGAACTCGCCCGCAAGCTTTCCGACTGGGAACTCCACCGCACGAAATCCGTCGCCTTCCTCATCGGCGGAGCCGACGGCCACAGCGACGACATCCGCCGCACCGCCGACTGGTGCTGGTCCCTCAGCCCCCTCACCCTCCAGCACGAACTCGCCCTCGTCGTCCTCCTCGAACAGCTCTACCGCGCCCGCTGCATCAACGCCGGCACGCCCTACCACCGCGATTGAGCCGAAAAACCACTCCACGCGCCGCCGCACCAGCTCGGTGCATTGTCGCCTGCGGAGATGCAGAAAGTGGACGATGTGCTCCGGTCGCGGCTGGGTCTTTGGATTTGCTCACCAGTCACTTTTCACCAATCACCAGTCACGATTCCCGCCCGCCCCTCACCGCGAAGCTCACAAATGTCTCAGCCGAGCTTCGCCGTTCTTATTGCGAGCCAATGCAGAACTGGCACCGATGCTCGTAGGTGGGACTGTTTCCCAGGGAATTGAAATCACTGCGCACGCTGTTGTGATGCTCGCGTTTCAGCAGGCTCCAGTGATGGCGTTCTTTCTTCGCGGGGTCGGATTTGAATCCCTTGCCAGCCGACAGTCCCGCATGGTTGCTCAGAAAGTAGCGGCTCCCAAATTTGCTCCAGATGTGAACATCCACTTTGAGTTTCCAAGCGACAAGCTGGCGATGCCAGTCAGTAAAAATCGGCCTCCACCCCTTTTCCGTGCAGAGATCCCGTGCTGGCTGATTTCCTCTCCGCGGCTCGTATTCGCTCATGCGATGGATTTCGATTGAAGACAGATTCGGGTTGTCGATGGCCAGCCTTAGGATTTCGAGGAATCCGTGGCGATAGTGAGGGTGGTTCGGATTGATGTGGGGGTCGATGAAGCAGATTCCACTGGCCACTTTGATGAGGGGCGTGAGGTATTGGCGGTAATCGTCAGTGTGGAATCGCAGTTCGGCCGCGTGATCGGGTCTGATGTCTCCACGCTCGAACGGATCATCCGTCGCAACGACCAAAGGCTCCTCTGGGAACTGCACTGCCATGGATCTCTCCGCAAAGACGGCGCATAGTTCTCGATGCTTGTGACTGGCAATCGCCTCCCGGCACCATTCTACCGAGCTTTCAGGAGGGCTGGACAAACCTTTGGGACAGGAGCGCAGCCGTCCATTATCGATGAGAAACTTGAGGATTTTTTGCGCAGAAGGAGAAAGTGCCGCCATTTTCTGCACAATCGTCTGCCGCCATCTCCCGCTGTGGAGGTTTCGCACGAGGCCATCTTGGAGACACACGTGGAAAAGCGAGCGCAGTCTGCCAACGGCATCGTCACCAGTAGCCTCCAACACCTCGGGGAGCAGCGCGTATTCCGGCAGGAAGCTCACGTCAGCACCTCGCGTAATCCCTCCTCGAAGAAACCGCCGGGCCAGTCGCGGATCAGTCGGCCTTTGTCGTCGAGTGGCATTTCACAGACAGTGCTCTCCTTGCCATGATTTTCGACGTAAAGCACCGCGACCTTGTCCTTAGATAGCTTCCCCTCCCGAAGGCGCCGCATGATCCGCAGGAGCAAGTGCTCGCTGTGCGTTTCACAGACGATGTGAGCCAGAGGATGATCCTTCCGCGTGATGGCCTCTATGAACACATCACCGATTTCCGCTTGCAGAGCGGGATGCACGTGAGCTTCAGGCTCTTCGATCAACAGTGTGCCCGATGGCTTCCCAGAGTAGGAATCCTGCTGTGCAAAGCAGGCCAAAAGCACGGGGAGAAACTGGCTCAATCCATACCCTGCTTCGCTAAAGTTCAGCGAAACCCGCCGGTCGCGGTCATACAGAACAACGGTTGCCGGCTTCCCTGCATTAGAATTGTCCACGGCAGCCGCGCCGCGCCCTTTGCGTGACGATAATTCACGGATGCGCAGCTCAATATTTCCGGTGAGTTTCTGATGATCCTTCTTTTTCAGCCACGCGTTGGCCTTTTCCACAGCCTGCTCCTGCCAAATCCAATCCTGATGTTTTAGGGCCAGCCTCTGCGGTCGTTCTTTGGACGAGGCAGTAAGATCACGAGGGGTGCGAAATACGACGTGGTCAGGTCGCGTCCTTACTGCGCTGAGGTAGTGTGTCGTCCCAACGAGAGACGCCAGATAACCATCGAAATGAGCCCAAGCGTCGATGAACCAACGGCAAACGACGTGGTTGCAATGCTCTGTAATAAAATTGCGCACGTGCGACTCCAAATCGTTACCAAGGCCCCAATTCGCGAGCATATCGTCTCCGCTCCCCTCGTGAAGATGCTCCGACATCGCCTCGAACCCACGTGCAAAATGACCAATTCTCAGACCCCCCACCCAATGGCCCCCGAAATCGAGATCATGCTCGCTTTTGGACCGGTAACAAAACCGCGGCGGCAATCCCAAGCCGGCCAAGTTTAGAGCTGCGCCCGGTTCGCCGAAAACAAACGCATCAATTTCCTTGGCGAATGCGCCTTCTTCCAAAAGCGGAATTAAACGCCCAAAGACTTCTGACAACTTGTCGTCGCTCGCGTAACCATCCTCCATGCGGAGGCGAAACTCGTGAGCCATCCATTTTTGTGCGGTGGCGACTGCGGAGCGATAACTTGGATGGCCGGTGCATGGAGGAAGCGAAATCCAGGCGTCCGATAAGTCGGAAACAGACATAAACTCCTCCCCGTTGAGTTCAGACTGGAAGGTCAATTCATGAACTGATTCGACTCGGTGCAGAATCTTGCCACTCTCAAGCCCAACGATGCTCTGTGGATTGCTCCACTCCCAACCAAACTTAATGAATGGTTCGCTGCCCCGGCCATGCGCCAGCCGCGACCAACCGCCGTCGAGGACTGGTTTGCCATCTTTCATTATTGCTTCAGGGGTCAATTCGCCTGTCCGCCGCACATGTTCGGCGTAAAGCAGCGCCTGAATGATGCTCGATTTGCCGCTGTTGTTCTTGCCGTAGATGAGCGTGATGGGCCGGATCGGAATCCTCTGTGTGCGCTTGAAGGCTTTGAAATTGCCCAGCAGCAGGTGAGTGATCTGACCAAAGGAGATGGATCGTTCTTCGGACATTTTTGAGAGTGCAGCGAGCCTGCTTCGATTCCACGCATTTTTCCATAACGATCGCCGAAGCCCCGGCGGTTTGTCCGGCTGCGCGAGCTTTCCGATGCCGAGGCCGGTGAGGTGAGCGCGCTCTGGCGCAAGCTCGTGAGGCTCCATCATCCCGACCGTTTCGCCAATGAGCCGGGGAAGCTCGCAACGTATGAGAAGCTGACCATCGCGATCCATCATGCGCGGTTGCGCGGCAGGTGGGCGACCTCGCCACGCTGCGCGAGATCGCCAACGACCCGGACGGATTCATTTTCCGGCAAGGCTGGGGCAGCCTCGACTTCCGCGACGGCCAGCAGATCGCGCAGTTGAAACGGCTGTGGGAGAGTCTGGAGATGGAGATCGTCCGCGTGCTCGAATCCACGAACCGCCTGCGCGAAAGCGCCGAGTATGAGCTGGCGCAGTTGGTGGAGAAAAAGCCCGGCCTGCTTGATGCCGTGGCGGCAAAGCGAATCGCCGCGCTCGATGCGGCAATGGCGGAATTGAAGACCAACGAGGCACGGCTGGCCGCGGAGATTGGGGAACTGACGGGTGAGGCGGCTTCCGGGATTGTATGAGGCGAGCAAAGGCGTCTATGGTCCCCCGCTCCATGAAATCTCTCGACGCAAAGATCACCGACATCCGCAAGAATCCATCCGGCAGCAAGGCGTTCATCATCGCCGATGCGAAGGATGCGGACATGGCGTTTGGCATCACGGCGCCGGGGCAGAAGCGGCCGATGAATCCCGAGCGTGTGCTGAAGTCGGAATTCCACTGGAAGACGCTGGAGGAATATCGCGAGCAGATCCGCGGCGTGATCCGGCAGGGGCTCGTGGACATCATGCTGCTCTCGGCGTCGAACGTGGAGCAGCTCGCGATGAAGGAGCGGCTGTTTGAGGGCTCGCACATCACGCCCGCGGCACGCGCGAACGATGCGACGGACATCTGGGTGGTGCGCGGCGCGGAATACATCAAGCAGCCCTCGCGGCCTTTCCGCAGCGCGACGCTGGATCACATCAAATGCGGCGAAGTGGAGTGCGACCCGGATGCGCCGCACACGGGCGCGGACCTCGGGCTTTACTCGGTGACATTCACAAACAACTTCGAGCGCGACTACGAGACGCTGCGCGCATTCAAGGAATTCCGCGAGGAGGCGGAGCGGAAAAACTTCCGCTACTTCCTGGAGGTGTTCGATCCGAATGTGGAGACCGGCCTGCCGCCCGAAAAGCTGGACGGGTTCATCAACGACCACATCATCCGCAGCCTCGCGGGCGTGACGCAAAAGGGACGCCCGCTCTTTTTGAAGATCGCGTGGCGCGGGCCGAAGGCGATGGAGGAACTCGTGGCCTACGACCCACAGATGATCGTGGGCATTCTCGGCGGCAGCGCGGGGACGACCTATGATGCGTTCAAGCTCATCGCCGATGCGCAGAAATACGGCGCGCGCGTGGCGCTCTTCGGACGCAAGATCAACAATGCGGAAGCCCCGCTGGCGTTCATCGAATTCCTGCGCCGGATCGTCGAGGGCGCGATCACTCCCGAGGAGGCGGTAAAGGCCTATCACGGCGTGCTGCAGTCGCTCGGCGTCACCGCGCACCGCTCGCTCGCGGACGACATGGTGCTCACGTCCGCCGCGACGAGCTACGGCGGCTCCGGCGGTGGGAAGAAAACGATCACGAAACCCGACGGCGCGCCCGCCCCGGCGGAGGTGAAGACCGGAGCCGGAAGCGTCACCGAACAGCTTGCGCGGCTTCGCAAGCGCTTCGGCGAGTAGCCGGACTTCCGGGCACCACGACGCCGGGAAAAAAACCGTGACTGGTGACTGGTGAAAAGTGACTGGTTGCGCTTCACCGTTCACCAGTCACCAGTCACTAATCACAGCCCCTTTCCCGCCATGCACCCACGTCTCATCCCCACACTCACCGCACTGCTCACACTCGGCGTCTCCGTCTTCGGCGCGAAGATCGAAATCATCGCAGGAGGCGGGATGCGCGAATCGGGTGCGAAGGCCACGGAGAGCGTGTTGCGCGAGCCGTTCGGTACGGAGTATCTGCCGGATGGCACCATCGCGATCATCGAGATGATCGCGGGCAACCGCCTGCTTCGCGTGGATAAGGCGGGCGTGATGAGAGTCATCGGCGGCACCGGCGTGAAAGGCTTCGCCGGCGACGGCGGCGATGCGCGCAAGGCGGAGTTCAATGGCGTCCACAACATCAGCGTCGCACCCGAAGGTCACATCTTTCTCTCCGATGCGTTCAATAACCGCGTGCGCAAAATCAACGCGCAGACCGGAATCATCACCACATTTGCAGGCACCGGGAAAAAGGGCTTCAGCGGCGACGGCGGCCCGGCGGACAAGGCGGAATTCGGAACGGTGATCCAGATCGCGCTCGATCCCGCGGCGAAGCATCTCTACGTCGCGGACATTGACAACATGCGCATCCGCCGCATCGCACTCGCGACTGGAATCGTCGAGACCGTCGCGGGCAATGGCAAAGCCGGAAAGCCCGACGACGGGGCGGATGCAAAGAGCGCACCCCTGAGCGATCCGCGCGCCGTCGTCGCCGCGGCGGACGGATCCTTCTACATCCTCGAACGCGGCGGGAATGCGCTGCGCTTCGTGGACGCCGCCGGAAAAATCAAGACCGTCGCAGGGAACGGAAGACCCGGCCTCTCCGGCGACGACGGCCCCGCGCTCGAAGCGACGATGAGCGGCCCGAAACACCTCTGCCTCGACCGCGATGGCAGCGTGATCATCGCCGACACGGAGACGAATACCGTGCGCCGCTACGATCCGAAGACCGGAAAAATCACACGCATCGCGGGCACCGGAAAGAATGGCGCAGCAGGCGTCGGCGGCGATCCCCTCGCCTGCGAACTCGCTCGTCCGCACGGCGTGACCGTCGCGCCGGACGGCAAGCTCATCATCACCGACAGCTACAACAACCGCGTGCTGCGCATCGTGCCGTGAGCGCGCAGTGGAAATTTGGAAGCCATGAAGACATGGATTCCTTTCCCGATTCCCCGGCTTCCAAAATTAAAAACTGAACTCAACCGACAAGCTCGCCATGGGCGAGATCCTCACGGATGCGATCCGCTTTGCTGCTGACGTTTCTGCCGCGGGATATATTTCCGAGCGCGCCGGTGAGCACGCAGGTTTTGCATTCACGGGCACACTGCGTCCGCTGTGAGCGCGCCCGGCTTCAGCACGCCGATGAAGGGCAGATTCCGGTACTGTTCACGGTAGTCGAGACCGTAGCCGACGACGAACTCATCGCCGATGTCGAAGCCCACGTAGTCCGCATCGAGATCCTCCGAGCGCACCTTCGCCTTACGCAGCAGCACGCAGATGCGCACGCTGAGCGCACTCGCCTCTTCGCGGAGCCGAAGCCGGATCGCGTGCAGCGTGCGACCGGTGTCGAGGATGTCGTCGAGGATGAGCACATGCCGCCCGCTCACGTCGGGGAGCGATGTCTGGTCGAAAGTCACCGTGCCCGTGCTCTCCGTGCCGCCGTGGTAGCTCGACACACTGATGCAATCGAGGCGCAGCGGAAGCTGGATGCGCCGCATGAGATCGGCGACGAAAAGGATGCTGCCGTTCAGCACCGCGATCACAGTCAGATCGCGCCCGTCGTAGTCGCGCGTGATCTGCTCGCCGAGTTCATCGAGCCGGCGGAGGATCGTCTGCTCGTGAAGAAGCGTGCGCTCGATGTCGTTCAACATGCCGCCGCTTGTAGCCCTGCGCGCTGTCACTTCCGAGAGGTTTCCGCGAAGTTTCGCCGGAAAAGGAAACGCGGCCCGTAGCACTGGGCGAGCTTCGGGCCGCGTTTTTTACTAGGGGAAAGTGAACTGTGAAAAACCTGTAGCATCGTCCGGCCGCGTGCCAAGAAAAATCCCCACAGAAATGCGGCGCTACGATTCGCGGCGGATCCGCAATTTCATCTGCCGCGAGAGGAACCAGCGCACCGCGAGCATGTCGCACGTGGCCTTCCACGCGCGGCTGCCGAAGCCATACTTGCTCACGCCCGCCGTCCGCGGCCGGTGGTTCACGGGCATCTCGGTGATCTTGTAGCCGAGCCCCTTCACGAGTGCCGGGATGAAGCGGTGCATGCCGCGGAAGAGAAATAGCGCGTCGCGGCATTCGCGGCGCATCACCTTCAGCGAGCAGCCCGTGTCATGCACGCCGTCGCGCGTGAAACGGCTGCGCACGAAGTTCGCGATGCGGCTGCTGATTTTTTTCGAGAGATTGTCCTGCCGCTGCTTGCGCCAGCCGACGACGAAATCGAAACCCTCGTCCAGCTTTTCCATCATGCGCAAAATGTCCGCGGGATCGTTCTGCATGTCGCCGTCCATCGTCACGAGGATGTCGCCCTTCGCCGCCATGAAGCCCGCGTACATCGCCGCGCTCTGGCCGGTGTTTTTTTCAAACTCGATCACGCGCACGCCCGGCCCGCGCCGGATGCGCCCGAGGGTCTTGTCGGTCGAGCAGTCGTCCACGAGGATGAGTTCGTATTCGTGGCCGCGCAGCGCCGCGGCAAGCTCGTCCTGCAACGGGGCGACATTGTCTTCCTCGTTGTAGAGCGGGATGATCAGGGAAAGCATCGCGCGCGGTTGTAGCGGCGTGCGCGCGGATGGCGAGAGGGTTCGTGCGGCTCCTGCGTTTTCCGGGCGTGCCATGCACCTGGGCAGAGGCAGTAAACTCAGGACTGAAGGCCCTGCCGCAGCGAGGAGCGGCAGGGACACGCAGCCGCTACGGCTGGCGGCGCTTCACCCGCATCCAGATCGAGTTGGTATCCCCCAAGCGGACGGGCAGGACTTCGAGGACCTCGAACTGCTCCTCCATCCGCGCGAAGCCGACCCATCTGCCCAATGTCGCATCGGTCTTCTCGGGATTCGGTTTCTCGGCGCGCATGTTCACGGTAAAGCTCGACGGCGTGATGATGTCTCCGGCCTTCAGCATCCCGGCCTCGCCGTTCACTTTCTTGAAAAGCACGTTATCGAGCGTGGCCGGATTGGCGGAGTCCTTCTGTTTGGCGAATCGCACCCAGCCTTCCTGAACGTCGTTGCGCGTGATCCGGGCGATGCCCTCGTCGAGGAATTTCTGCACCTCCGCCTGCGTCTCCGGCTTGATCTTTCCGACGGCCGCCTGCACGAGCTTGCGCGCCCCGGGGGGATCTTGAAATTCAAGAAAGGAAGTGTTCCCGCGGAAGAGAAGCTTCTTCTGACCCCGGTTTTCAACGCAGAGACGCTGAGGAAACAGGGAGGAACGCTGAAGGACATTCCTCCATCTTTCTCTGCGCCCCCCTCCATCCACCTCTGCATCGCCGGGTTTAAATCCGACTCCGTTACACCTTCTCAGATCTTGAGCCGCGGCGCATCATTCCACATCTCCTCGATGCGATAGTGCGCGCGTTTTTCGGGATGAAAAATGTGAACAACCACGTCGCCGTAGTCCGCGATGACCCACTGGCTGATCGGATAGCCGTCCGTGCCGATGGGTCGGACCTTGTGCTCCTTCTTCATGCGATCCTCGATTTCATTCGCGATGGCCTTGAGTTGCGGCTCGGAGGCGCCGGTGCAGATGACGAAAAAATCCGTGAACGATGAGAATTTGCGCAGGTCCAGCACGACGATGTCTTCGGCTTTCTTGTCGGCTGCGATGCTGGCGCAGAGCTTGGCGAGTTTGTCTGATTTAATGGGATTCTCCTTGGTAAATTTGGTGCGTCGCGATGATTTCGCGCACTGCTTCCGGCACCAGATAGCGGATGCTGCGCCTCTGCGCAACGCGCTTGCGCACCTCGGTCGCCGAAATGTCCACACGGCGATCCACCCGCGGGAAGTCGTGCGCAGGCGCGGAGGCATCGCGGCCGAAGACGACAAACTGCACCATCCGGCGCAGCTCGTCGTAGCGCCGCCACGTCGGAAGCTCGCGCACATTGTCCTCGCCGATGAGGCAGAAAAATTCGTCATCCGGAAATTTCGCGCGCCACGCCTCGACCGTGTCCACCGTGAAGCTCGGCCCCTCGCGTGTCGTCTCCGAATCATCGCACTCGAAACGCGGCTCGCCCGCGATCGCCGCACGCACCATCGCGAGCCGCACCCGCGGCGGCGCAGGAATGCGCATGAGTTTATGCGGCGACTGCGCGGCGGGGATGAAGATCACGCGATCCAGCGAGAGCCGCTCCATCGCCTCGCGCGCAAGAATCAGATGCCCATGATGGATCGGATCAAAGCTGCCGCCGTAGAGAGCCGTGCGCATCTTGCTTAGTAGAGCAGATACGCCTGCCGCGCAGACCGGAACCGCTCGGCGACCGGCTGCCAGCCCGCGATGATCGCCGCGGCACTCACGCCCTTCTCGATCTGCGTGCGGAGGCTCGTGCTGCCGTAGATTTTCCACAGGATGTTGTCCGCATCGTGATAGCGCGCGAAGATGCTGCCGCGCGAAAATTTCTGCGCTGCGCAGAGGAGCTGGATGTTCACTGCCGCGAGATTCACCGCGCTGTCCGCGCTGAGGCTCAGCCGCGCGCCCGCGAATTCCTTCCGCGAATACGGCTCCGCGCTGCGCAGTCCGCACGACTGCAGCTCGCGCACGAATGCCGCGGAATCGAGCCCGCACTTCCCCGCGCATTGGAACGGCGCATCCGTGCCGATGCCCACATCGAGCGCCGCGCCTTCGAGCGATCCGAAGATGCTCGTCGCCGCGTAATATGGCACCGAGGCCGCGCGCGGGATGTTCGGCGAAGTCTGCACCCAGCGCAGCCCCGTGTGCTGCCACGTCATGTCGCGCGTCCAGCCCTGCATCGGCACGACGGTGAGCTGGCAGCGGCCGCCCGCCCATCCGTGCGCATTCGCCATTTTTGCAAGTTCACCGACCGTCATTCCGTGCAGGTACGGCACCGGCAACTGTCCCACGAAGCTGATCCATTTTCCCTCGATGCCCGGCCCCTCCACCCGCGTGCCGCCGAGGGGATTCGGACGATCCAGCACGATGAACGGAATCTTCTGCTCGCCACATGCCTCCATGCACTTCGCCATCGTGGAGACATACGTGTAGCTGCGCACGCCGATGTCCTGCATGTCGTACACGAGCACATCAATTCCGCGCAGCATCTCCGGCGTCGGCTTGCGCGTCGGGCCGTAGAGCGAATGCACCGTGAGCCCCGTCGCCGCGTCCTTGCGCGATGCGACGTATTTCCCCGCGCCGATCGTGCCATCAATGCCGTGCTCCGGCGAATACAGCGCGACGAGCTGCACGCCCTGCGCCCTTTTCAGAATCAGCCGAGTCTTCGTCCCCGCGGAGTCCACGCCAGTCTGGTTCGTCACGAGTCCGACGCGTTTTCCTGCGAGCGGCGCGAAGCCCTGAGACTTGAGCACATCAATGCCGAGATCCACCGCCGCACTGAGCGGCAGCGTGACGAGAAAAAATACGAGGGCGAAAATGCGGATCATCGCGCGCACCTTAGCACTCCCCTGCCCCATGCTGCCAACTTCGTTTCGCACAGCGCCGCCGGCAAGTGGAGCGGGTAAATGTCTGACTTATTTCCAGCTTCGCCAGGCTAGGATTTGCGTGCTCCGTCCACCTTCTTCCGTCGCCTTTTCGCCACGGCTTTGCGCGATTTCCCGGCGGGCTTGGCAGCGCGCACAGGCTTTTTGCGCATGGGCTTTTTCTTGAATGCGGGAGTCAGTTTCAGCACTGGCACTTCGCGCGGTGCGACGGCGGCTGGCGACGGAACGGTCTCGATTTCGACGCCGAAAATTTCGGCAAGGTCGGCACCCGCAAGCGCGTCATCCGTCGCCGCCGCAACAGGCGCGGTGGCGCTCGCACTCGCGGCGCTGATGAGATCCTGCATGTCCACTCCGCGCAGCGTAAAGAACAGCTCGGGCTTCGTGTCGAGCCGCGCGCCGACGCCGTAGAGCACGGCGGCGACGTGCTTGCACATGTCGGCCCAGTCGGGGCAGGAACAGCCGAGCTTGATCTCCGCCGGTGCGGGAAAAAGGCCGGTGCCCTTCGCGGTGATGTCGGCCAGGATTTCCTTCGAGAGCCGTCCTTGCAGGAGGTCGAGGAGGTTCGTGACTTTGCCCGCGCACCCCTTCGTGAATTGCTCCCATCGCTTCGCAGGGAGCGCGGTGATGTGGAGCGCAATCTTGTAGAGATCCGAGCCCTGCACGAGCGCCTCAATTTTTCCGCCGGTGATTTGCAGATCGATCACCGAGCCGTTGCGCGCGTAGGTGCGCCCGCGCGGGAGGCGGTTCTCGTAGTCGCTGTACGATTCAAGATTCGAGCACCACGCCTTGCCCCAAAACGTGGTCGCAATGGCGCGGCCTTCGATGCGGACCGGCGAGACCGCGCGGCCTTTGCCCGCCAGTTTCTTCGCGGCTTTCTCTGCTTTCCTCCGCCGCTCGGCGACGGACACGTAGGGTTTGAATTCATACCAGGACATGGGCGCGATTCAGTGATGACCGCGTCCCTTTGTCAAAGCGCGGATCATTCCCCGACTGTGGATTTCAGATCGAGCGCGACGAACCGCAGCAGCTCGTCGTTCGACATTTCCGTGAACAACGTCTCCGCGCCGCCTTCCGGGCCGAGCACGGATTCCGCGAGCGCCTTCTTTTCGCTGATGAGCGCGTCAATGCGCTCCTCGATGGTTCCGCGGCAGACGAATTTGTGGACGAGCACATTCTTCTTCTGCCCGATGCGGAACGCGCGATCCGTCGCCTGATTCTCGATGGCCGGATTCCACCAGCGATCGAAATGGATCACGTGGCTCGCCGCCGTGAGAGTGAGTCCGGTGCCGCCCGCTTTCAGCGAGAGGACGAAAAATGGCGGGCCGTCGTCGCGCTGGAATTCCGCGACGAGCTGCTGGCGTTCCTTCACGGGCGTCGAGCCGTGCAGCACGAGGCCGGGGCGTCCGAAGACCTCGCGCAATCGCGCCGCGAGCGGCCCGGTCATCTCGCGGAACTGCGTGAAGACGATCGCCTTTTCCTGGCGCGACGCGATCTCCTCGCACAGCTCCGCGAGGCGCAGAAATTTCCCGCTGTCCTCGGGCGCAAACGCGCCGTCGCCAAGCCAGTGGCTCGGGTGGTTGCAGATCTGTTTGAACCGCATGAGGAACGCGAGCACGAGCCCGCGCCTCTGGATGCCTTCGACGGCCTCCAGCTTCTCGGCGAGATCGCGCACGCTCGATTCGTAGAGCGCGGCCTGCTTCTTCGCGAGCGGGCACCACGCGTTCACTTCGGTCTTGTCCGGCAGATCGGAAATGATGGTGCGGTCGGTCTTCAGCCGGCGCAGCAGGTAGGGCCGCACGAGCCTGCGCAGCGGCGCGAAGTCGGGCGGCAGCGCAGATTGCATCGCCTTCATGCAGCGGGTGAATTCCGGCGCGGTGCCGAGCAGTCCGGGATTCAGAAAATCGTAGAGCGACCACAGATCGCCGAGGCGGTTCTCGACCGGCGTGCCGCTCAGCGCAATGCGCGCACCGGCGTGCAGTCGCTTGATCGCGCGGGTCTGCCGCGCGCCGGGATTCTTGATCGCCTGCGCTTCATCGAGAATCACGAGCCGCCACTCGCGCGCCGCGACCCACTCGATCCGCGCGGCCTGCCCGTACGTGGTGAGGATCACATCACGGCCCGCGAGAAATTTCTCCGCGCACGCCGCGTCGCGCCACTCGTCGGGCGGCGTCTCGGAGGGATGCAGGAATCCCGCGCGCAGGGCCGGCGCAAACCGCGTGAGTTCGTTTTTCCAATTCGCGAGCAGCGACGCGGGCGCAACGATGAGCGAGGGCGCGGGCGCTTTTCCACCGCGCAATTTCGCATCCGGCTTCTCGTGCTTCAGCCGCAGCAGCAGCGCGATGACCTGGATCGTTTTGCCGAGGCCCATGTCGTCCGCGAGGCACGCGCCGAGGCCGAGGCTTTGCAGGAGCCACAGCCATTTCACGCCCGTCGCCTGGTACGGACGCAGCCGCGCGTTCAGATGCTCGTTCGGATCAAAGTCCGCCGCCGTGTCGGGATTGCGCAGCCGCTCCAAAGTCTCGCGCAGCCAGCCGCCCGCGCTCACTTCGCTCCAATCCGCGCTCTCCGCCGTCGCCTCATCCGCCACGCCGCCGAGCCGCACGCCGGCCAGCAGCCGCATCGCTTCGAGGAATGAAACGCCATCGCCCGCCGCGCCCGATTCCACGCGCTTCCAGTGTTCGAGCACGCTCTGCAATTTCTCGCGATCTACCTCCACCCATTGCCCGCGCAGCGCGACGAGCCCCTCCTGCGCGTGCATCAGCGACTGCCACTCCGCAGCCGTGAGCGCCTCGCCGCCGAGCGTGGCCTCGACGGAAAAATTCAGCATGTTCTCCACGCCGAGTCCCGCCGCGCGCGCGCCGCCCACACTCACGCTCACCTGCGGACGCGGCCCGCGCCCGTTTTTCCACCAGTTCGGAATGCGCGTGATGATCCCGCTCGCCTCCAGCACCGGCACTTCCCGGAGAAACGCGTGTGCCTGCACCGGCGTCCACGCCTGCGGCTGAAAGACGCGACGGCTATCGAGCAACTCGCGCGTCCACACACTCTGCTCCGCGGCCTTCTGCACCGGCTCCAGCAGCGAACGCAGCGCCGTCTGATTTTTCGCGCCCGCGTATTCCTGAAGCGCGCACGCCAGCGGAACATGCACCGCCTTTTCCTCCGCCGAGAGCCGGTGCGTGAACGTGGCCATGAACGCAAACGGCGTCTCCGGCGACCGCTTGTTCTCCGCGAGATGGAACGTGACGCGGCCCAGCAGATGCAGCGACGGATGAATCCCGCCGAGCCATTTCCGCAACCCGCCCGCCGCCTGCACCTCCGCTCGCGCGAGCACATCCAACTCACGCCACAGCACGGCAAAAATCTCCGGCGACGCGTACTCCGCCCCGCGCATGGCCGGGATTCGCAGCGTGAAATCAAATCCCAGATCCGGCGGCATCGCCGCCTCGGGCACCGCCTGTCCATCGGCGGAATCCGGCGTGTGCGCGAGCGCGGTCAGATACGCATCCGCAAATTCACGCCAGAACGCAAACTCAGCCGGCCAGCGTCCGCCCTCACCCCGCCGCAGCGCCAGCAGCCCCCGCGCGGAACTTTCCGCAAACGCATCCCCGATCCGCTGCATCGTCTCCGCGGACAACCCCGCCATGCCAGCAGCATCCGCAGCCTCGGATTCATCGAGAAACAATCGTCCATGCGGACTGAGCGCGGGCAGGCGTGGCATGTCGCTAGACGACCCTGCCTGCGGCGTCCCTCCGGTCGGCTGCGATGTTCATGCCTTGAGCCGCTTAAACGCCTTGTTCACCGCATCCAGCTTAAACGCTGCCGGATCGAATTTGCCCCCCATCCAATCCTTCATGTTCCGGTATTCCGGGTGCTTCCGGTCGCCGAGGATTTCGAGAAGATTGTAGTAGCCGGGAATGCCGCCGCAGTCCTCCGGCGGACACGCATTCTCGCCCGCGAGACAAACCGGGTTCTTGAAGCCGGGGTCCGGCGGGAGAATTTTCTCGGCCACCACTTCATGAATCCATCCGTCCCCGAAATCATACTCGTAAAGGAACTTCTTCTTCGCCGCCGGCACCAGATCCGCGACGGTGTGCCGTCTTTCGTCCAGAATCTCGCGACCGAAGCCGGCGTTTTGCGGATCGGGCGTCCCGTAAATCGCGCTGCCAGCGATGAAGTGGTGCAGGTGACTGTTGGTCCAGCCCATTGCCTCCTGGATGACGTAGTGCAGCCAGCTGAGCGGCATATCGGCCCGTACCACCACGCGCCGCCAGATGGCCGGGTCGGACCATTTCAAAGTCATCTTGAGTTGGTAAAGCGGCACGCTGGCCGCGCCGTGGGTTTCGGTGGGAAGGATCATTTTTCGTCTTGGTTCGGTTCGGTTGATTCGGAGCGCACACGCCTCGCGGATCGTCTTGTCGCGATCTCGCAAACGAGTTTCAAGAGCGGACTTCCCTCCGTGCGGACTGACGCCCTCGGCAATGGAGAAAGGAGAATGCGCGTGGACGTTCTGGAGCCGAAAATCCCGCGCGGTTAGGCGGGCTACTATTGCTCCGTGCCATGCAGCGCATGATGAGCGCGACGATGTCCTCGCGGATGATCATATGACCTTCCGCTCAATCGGCTTGAGTCCGTATTTGGCGAAAAGGGTGTCGGCAACTGCGAACGCCAAGTTTTCGGAGGGCTCGCGTTCAGCGCTCATGTTGTCAATGACCTCGTTGTAGAGATCCTGCTTTCGTTCGAGCAGCTTGAAGATGATTTCCTCGTAGGTGCCCTCAACCCGCAAGTCGTAAGCGAAAACAGTTTTCGTTTGTCCGGGGCGATGAGCGCGAGCGGTTGCCTGATTCATCACTGCGGGATTCCACCAGTGGTCGAAGTGAACGACGTAGTTGGCGACAACAAGTTCGTTCAAGCCCAATCCAGCAGTTTTCGGATGGCCGACGAAAACCAGCAATCGGCATCTGCGTTGCTGGGGGTTGCTGAATGGGTTCCATATTCGGAAGTAAAGCAACTCAGCGTTGCCAGTGGATGTTATTCAGGCGGTTCGGTCGCCCTTTTTTCCTCCCAAGTCCGCCCTGGACTCAATACCCGAAAATCAAAACGGCCCCTTCGGCACGCGCCAGTCGCGGGAGAAGGGTGGGTTCTCGCGCGGGGGCGGGGTTGAGTTGGGGAATTGGATGAGGTTGCGGGTGCGCTGCTCCTCGGTCTCGTAGTAGCGTTCGTAAATCTCCATGTCCCCGGGGCCGTAGCTGCCGATGGTGTCGTAGAAATAGCCGCCGATGCGGCTGCGACCGGGGAGGATGGCATCTTCGCGGAAGCCCTTTTTCCACAGGATTTCGTAGAGGGCGCGGTCGCTGAGGTGGTCGGTGTGCAGGAACGTGGAAGCCGCGGCAGGCGAGGCTGTGGAGGAGTTGCCAGAGGCTTCGGCGGGAGGGCTTCGTCGGTGAGTTCGTCGGGCGGGGAGTCGAACATCATCGGTTCCGCGATGCCGGCGAGCCAGATGCGGCCGGTCACGCGCCCACGCACCGTGTTGTCGAGTTCGCCGCGGAGGATGTGTTCGTGAAAGCGCCAGGCCATTTGCGGATGGAAAAATGCTATGCGTTTTTGCCGCAGCACTTCTTGTATTTTTTCCCGCTGCCGCACGGGCACTGGTCGTTGCGTCCGATCTTTGGCGGCGCGACGACTGGCGTGTCTGATTCGTAATCGGGCGAATCTTCGTCATCCAAATCCTGCGAGCGCATTACGCCGCGACCTTTCACTGCGGGCCGTTCGTAGGTTCCCCACCACGCAGTCTCGTCCGCCACGTCGGTGATCGGTGGGTTGCGGTGTTGGAATTCCTCGAAGGGCGGACGCTCGGTGTGGGAGGTGCGGTTTCCGATGTCCTCCCATCCGATGGTGCCGGAATCCACCAATCCGTCATCGAAGGGCTGGCGAATGAGGGGCACGAGTTCCTCCGCATCGAGGTCGGCGATGAGACAGGCGATTTCATCCCACACAAAGGAATGTTCGCGTTCCAGTTTCCCCGTGATGAGTTCGCGCATGTAGCCGATGACCGTCGCGCGCGGAAGCTCGCCCCACGCGGCGAGGACGGCGAGGGAATCGAGTGCGACGCTGCGGCAGTATTCGTTCGCGTCGCGATTCTCGACGAGCGCGCGGATTTCCGGACGGTCGCCGCCGCAGACGGAGGCGAGAATCCTCGCGCCCGCCATTGTAGCCACGTCGCCCGCGATGTCGAATGCGCCATCCCCCGGCAGCGCGAGCCAGCGGAGCACGGGCGCGAAGGCACGCTGCTCGCGCCATTTTGCCAGGAGATAGAGCGCGTGTGTGCAGAGGTGATTTTCCTCATCGGTGGCGTCCTGCCCATTTTCCACCGCAGCCTCGACCGCGGTGATGAGGCGGTCCGTCAGTTCCGCGCGGCGCACGTCGGCGGAAGCGAGCGCGGCCTTCGGCGGGCAGCCGCGGATTTCCGAGAGCGCGATAATGATCTCGTCCGCCGAAATGTGATCGCTGAGATCGTTCTCATCCGCGGGCGATTTTGGCCCGTGAGTGAAGCGATCCGTCTCCGCCCAGAACGGGCACTCCGGGCACGTTTCGCCGAGCGGATAATCCACGCCCTCCTCGTGCGGGCAGCCCGTGATGCGATCGGACATGACGATCTCGTGCGCTTTGTGCGCTAGGAAAAAGGCCGTGATCTCATCCGCGATTTCCGTGTCCTTGCGGATGTCGCCCTTCGATACGAACCATCGCTTCAACGCCACCGGATCCGAATCCGGCTTGGCGAGAACAGCGGCGACATACTTCGTGGCGCGGGCGCGCGTCGGGCCATACATCATCACTGTGCCGAGCGGGTAGCCGGCGGTGTCTTTTTTGAAATCACGCATAGCGCGATTTGGGGCGTGTGCGGTGGCGCGCGGCAAGCGGGAATTGCGCGGCTTCGAACTCCGCGAATATTTGTCCGTGAGATCTGCCCGCAATCTTGCCCGCAGATTCCCGTGCGGCTAACAGCATCGGCATGGATCTCCTGGACGCCCTCCGCACGCACTTCGGTCACGATGCCTTTCGCGATGGACAGGAGGATGTGATCCATGCGCTGCTCGACGGCGAATCCGCGCTCGCGCTTTTTCCCACGGGCGCGGGAAAGTCGCTTTGTTACCAGCTCCCGGCGGTGTTGCTCGAAGGGACGGCGCTCATCATTTCGCCGCTCATCGCGCTGATGAAAGACCAGGTGGACGCGCTGCGTGCGCGCGGCATCGCGGCCGCGCGGCTCGACTCCAGCCTCACCGCCGAGGCGACGCAGCGCGTGTATGCGGACTTGCGCGAGGGCAAGCTGAAGCTGCTCTACGTCGCGCCCGAACGGCTCTCCGGGGAGACGTTTCTGGAGCGGCTGCGACGCGTGAAAATCTCGCTGCTCGCGATTGACGAAGCGCACTGCATCTCCGAATGGGGCCACAATTTCCGTCCCGAATATCTGCGCCTCGCGCGCGTCGCCGAGGAGCTGTCGCTGCGCCCCGTGCTCGCGCTTACGGCGACTGCGACGCCCGATGTGGCGCGCGACATTTGCAAGGCGTTCGGCATCGCGCCGCAGCGGCACGTGCAGACTTCCTTCCGCCGGAAAAATCTCCACCTGCGCGTGACGCCGTGCGCCGCGCGCGACCGGCTTGCCGTGCTCGCGAAGCGCCTCGCCAACGCAAAGGTCCGCCCCGCGGTCGTGTATGTGACTTTCCAAAAAACCGCAGAGGACGTGGCCGCGCATCTCGCTCGCTCGGGGCTCGCGGCGCAAGCCTATCACGCCGGCATGACCGCCGAGGATCGCGACGCCACGCAGGAGGCGTTCATGCGCGGCGAGTGCGAGGTGATCGTCGCGACCATCGCGTTCGGCATGGGCATTGATAAGGCGGACATCCGCAGCGTCATCCATTTCAACCTGCCAAAGACGCTCGAAAACTATCAGCAGGAAATCGGGCGCGCGGGCCGCGACGGCCAGCCCTCGCTCTGCGAATTGCTCGCGTGCGCGGACGACGCAGTGCCCCTGGAAAACTTCACGCTCGGCGACACGCCCGAGCCGCGCGCCGTCGAGGCGCTCGTGAGAAAGATGCTCGGCGGCGGAACACAGGCGTCCCCGCCTGTGCGGTCCGCGGGCTTCCAGCCTGCGAGCGCCCCGGCCGACGGGCTGGAAGCCCGTCAGCCGCACAGCCTGGAAGGCTGTGTTCCGGCGGAGTTCGACGTGAGCCGCTACGATCTCGCGCAGGAGACGGACATCCGCCCGCTCGTCGTCGAGACCGTCATCACTTATCTGGAACTCGACGGCCTGCTGCGCCCCACGCGTGCATTTTACGAGAGCACGCAGGTGCAGTTTTTGAAGAGCGAGAGCGCGATTCTCTCCGCGCTCAATGAGGATCGCCGCCGCTTCCTCACCGCGCTTTTCGGCGCCGGACGCCGTGGGCCAAAGTACCTCACGCTCGAAATCGAAGCCGCCGCGCAGCGCATCGGCGAACCGCGCGACCGCATTGTGAAAGCGCTCACATGGCTGGAGGAAACCGGCGCGGTTTTGCAGAAGCCCGCGGGCCTCCGCCACGGCTTCCGCCTCTGCGGCGACGCCTCGCAACGCGACCCCGCCGCCGTCGCCGCGGATCAGGCAAAACTTTTCGCGCAGCGCGAAGCCCGCGACTCGCAGCGCCTCGCGCAGATCCTCGACTTCGCGAGCGCCAGCGGCTGCATCACGCGCCGGCTGATCGGCTATTTCGGCGAAGCGCTCGCGGAGGATAATTGCGGCCACTGCCATTTCTGCCGCACCGGCGATCCCGCAACGCAAGTCGCGTTGCCCGCGACACCCATCGCTCCATTCACCGACGCCGACGCCGAGGAAATCCGCGCGCTCATCTTCGAGGAACACGCCTCACTCGCGACCCCGCGGCAGATCACGCGCTTCCTCTGCGGCCTCACCAGCCCCGCGACCTCGCGCGCCAAACTCACCAAGCGCCCCGAGTTCGCGCGCTTCGCCACGACGCCCTTCCGCACCGTCCTCGCGCAAGTCGAGGCGTGCTTCGCGGAGGAGTAGCTTCACTGAGCAAAGACGTGTCCGCACGCAGATCGTTCAAGATCACCGCCCGCCCGCAAATGAGAGCATTTCCCTCCGAACGCCATCCGTGCCATCCGTGATATCCGTGGTGAAAATTTCCGCAATCCGGGTGCTCCGGCTTTTCGCCGAGGCCTCGGAACATGTTTCCGATTGAACCGCACCGCGCGCGTCCGCATGGTCGCGCGAAGGCAATTTTTCCAGTGAGCAACGAACCAAATCCAACCAACCCGCTCCGCGAGGGGCTTCAATCGCGGCCCATGCCGCAGCCGTGCAATGTCGTGATCTTCGGCGCGTCCGGCGATCTCACTTTCCGCAAGCTCATCCCGGCGCTCTACAATCTTGCCGCCGATGGCGACCTGCCGGCCTCGACGAACATCGTCGGCTTCGCGCGCCGCGAAAAGACCGACGAGTCGTGGCGCACGGAGCTGCGCGACTCCACGGAGAAATGCTCGCGCTCGGGGCTGAAGGACGACGTGTGGGGCGGCTTCTCGAAGCGGATTTACTACCAGACCAGCGACTTCACGAATGCCGAGGGCTACCGCGCGCTGCGCGAAAAGCTCGACTCGATTGATGCCGCGGGAGGCGCGATGGGCAACCGCCTTTTCTACCTCTCCGTGTCGCCGACGGAATACGATCTCATCCTGCGGATGCTCGCCGAGAGCGGGCTGAACAAGCCGCGCGCCGGTGCGTGGACGCGCGTGATTGTCGAGAAGCCGTTTGGCACCGACTTCGCGACCGCCGAGTCGCTGAATGAATCCATCGCGCGTGCATTTGCCGAGCGCGACACGTTCCGCATCGATCACTACCTCGGCAAGGAGACCGCGCAGAACATCATGGTGCTGCGGTTCGCGAACCAGATCTTCGAGAACCAGTGGAACAACCGCTACATTGACCACGTGCAGATCACCTCGGCAGAGACGCTCGGCGTCGAGGCGCGTGGGCCTTACTACGAAAAGGCGGGCGCGCTGCGCGACATGGTGCAGAGCCATCTGCTCCAGCTCGTGTGCCTCACCGCGATGGAGCCGCCGACGAGCCTCACCGCCGACGCCGTGCGCGATGAAAAGGCGAAGGTCGTGCGTTCCCTGCGCCGTCTCTCGCCGGAAGATGTCGCGCGCGACATCGTGCGCGGGCAATACGGCGCGGGTGCGATCAACGGCAAGTCCGTCCCCACGTACCGCTCAGAGGAGCGCGTGAGCCCGACCTCGATGACGGAAACCTACGTCGCACTGAAGCTGCACATTGATAACTGGCGGTGGCACGGCGTGCCGTTCTACATGCGCGTCGGCAAGCACCTCGCGAAGGGCGGCGCGGAGATCGCCGTGCAGTTCAAGGAAGCGCCGCGCGTGCTTTTCAACACCGACGCCGACGCACCCCTCGGCCCGAACCAGCTCGTCATCCGCATCCAGCCCGACGAGGGCATCTCGCTGCGCCTCCAGTGCAAAGTCCCCGGCAGCGTGCTCCGCATCGAGCCGGTGAAGATGGATTTTCACTACGGCGCGAGCTTCGGAAAACAAAGCCCCGAGGCCTACGAGCGCCTCATCCTCGACGCCATGAGCGGCGACGCCACGCTCTTCGCCCGCCGCGATGAAGTGCAGGAAGCGTGGAAGTTTGTGGATGCCATTGAGAACGCATGGCACGGCGAAACGCGCAGCACGGAACTCGGAGCGCGGAAAGACGGAACGCCGGGACTTTTCGAATACGCCGCAGGATCGTGGGGCCCGAAGGAAGCCGACGAATTGCTCGCCCGCGACGGCCATGCCTGGCGGAGGATGTAGCCATGCGCACTTGTGGCTTTAAGAATCTGCCCTTCGTTCAGACTTGTGGCTTTGCTGAACCCGCTTAACCTGACCGCATGAGCACCGCAGAAATCCTCGCCGAACTGCCCCGGCTTACACCCGAGGAACTCACTGCGATCCGCCGCGGTCTCGGAGCAGCCGGCACTGCAGAAATTCCCGGCACCGGCGCACGCCCGGCCGATTACGATTCCCTTTTCGGCTGCCTCGCAAACGATCCGGCATTCGAGATTCCCGAGCGGCATCGCTGGCGGCCTGCGCCGAGCTTCGACTGAAATCGCAGCGTGCGTTTTTTCGTAGACACAAACATCTGGGTGTTCTGCCTGCGGGGACGATCCCGCGAGGCGTGGTCGCGCATCGTATCCGTGCCAGCATCCAAGATCGTGCTCGCGCTGCAAACCTACGCCGAGCTGCACCTCGGCGTGGAGAAGTGCGCGAGACCCACCCAGGAACTCGCGAAACTCAATGCCGTGATTTCGCCATACGCTGTGGTGCTGCCCTCGCTCGCGACCGCAGAATGCTACGCGCACATCCGGGCCGATCTCGAAAGGCGCGGGCTGTCCATCAGCGAGCAGGACTTGTGGGTCGCGGCATCCGCGCTCGACGAGGGGGGAACCGTGGTCACAAACAATGTCGCGGAGTTCGCGCGCATTCCGGGTCTGTCAGTCGAGGATTGGACGAAACCGCTGGCGTAGCGAATTGTCAGCTCATCATTCCCCATGAGCGCGACGATCTACAAATACGCCACTGCCGAAGTGGGCGCTCTCATTCTGAAGAATCTCACTCTAAAAGCGACGCGCCCCGACGAATTCAATGACCCCTTCGAATTCACACCGCGAATGAGCGAGCAATTCGACATGGCTAGACTACATGGCTTGTATCAGCACGCAGAGGAAGCCGCCCGTTTTTCCGAAACGCCAGCACCCGCAAATTTCAAGGAGACCTTGCAGGCAGTGATGGCAAACCCCCAAATTTTGCACCTGATCGCTCCTGACTATGCAGCCATGTGCCGAAACTTGGTAAAAACCTATAGCTCGAAGGTAGCTGGGAATACTGGGGTGATTTGTTTCTCGCGACGGCGCGATCGAATCCTCATGTGGACCCACTACGCCGACCAACATAAGGGGATCGTCATTGGATTCGACTCCTCGCACTTTCCGAAGCTGTTTGACGTTAAATACGACAAGGAACGAGTCTTGGTCGATCCGTTCACGCAGCATATTCCTGGCTCAGAGTCCGAGGAGAATTACGTCTATAAACTCATAACCACTAAGCACGAGGATTGGAGTTACGAAGAGGAATGCCGCCAACTCCACAAACTTCCGGAACGCGCGGTAAACGAGGGCGTTCACAACGTTCCATTTCCAGCAGAATCTATCGTCAGCATTGCGGTTGGAATGAGATACGCAGGCACCGGGATTGCCGAGGTGCTATCGTCACGAGGATTGCAGCTACAGCTTGAGCGAGCCGTTCCACACCCTCACGAATTCACGGTTGCTTTCGAATCGTTCAAATGATCGACACTCAGGGGCGAGAGGAACGAGGGACCGATTACTCCGTGAGGCCGTCAGCCCCTCGCGCTTGCACGATGATGGTGGAGCTAGTAAAATTTCGAGAATTCACGTTCAGTTTCCCGTTTCCGCTTTCAGCTTATCCACGCCATGCCCACTGACACCGCCGCCACCTTCGGCACCCCCGTCGAACTCACCGCCATTGCCCGCGAGCTGAAGAAGCTCTGGCAGGCCGATCAGACGCGCACGCGCGCATCGCTCATTAATTTCGCCATCATCTGCGAAGGCGAGGACGCCATGCGCGACAGCACCGAGCTGCTCGAGCGCTTCGTGCGGAACCACTCCTTTCACGCCCTCCTCATCGGCATCAATCCGCATGCCGCCGAGACCTCCGTGCAGGCGTGGATCAACGCCAACTGCTATCTTCCCAAGGCCGGCGCGAAGCACGTCTGCTGCGAGCAGGTCACCATCTTCGTGCAGGGAAAAGTGCGCGAGCTTCTGCCGAACCTCATCTTCTCGCAGCTCGACTACGACCTTCCCCTCACCCTCTGGTGGCGCTGCGAATGCCCCGAGCAGGTGGACGCCGAAATCTGGCGCTGGGTGGATCGCCTCATCTTCGACAGCGGCACATGGAAAAACCCGCGCGCGCAGTTCGCCGCCATGCGAAAGGCGCTCGCCGTGAACCAGTCCGCGCACGACGCCAGCAGCCGCACAGTCCTCGGCGACCTGAACTGGGTCCGCACCGGCAATCTCCGCCAGGCCATCGCACAGATCTACGATCTCCCCGGCGGCGCCGTGCGCCTCCGCAAATTGCGCAGCCTCGACATCAGCCACGGCCGCGGCTCCCGCACCACCGCCCTACTCTTCCTAGGCTGGTTCGCCACATTGCTAGGTTGGAAAAATGCCACCCCAGCCCCACAGGTCGCATCTTCTTCCTCTCAACCCTCAACGCTCAACTCTCAACTCTCTTTCACCTCCGCAGACGGCACCCCGATCCCCTGCGAACTCAGCGAATCCTCCGGCGCACCCATCCATCGCGTCATCCTCGATCACGACGACGTGAGCATCACCGTGGATCACCCCGCGCACGCCGAATACCTGAACCTCACCCTCGTCTGGAAGGACGGCCGCCTCACGCGCCACCTCGTCCCCGCCGACTCCACCGACCTCGCCGACATCCTCGACGA